>Ga0182004_10002467_pt1 | contig 14398 bp, 16 predicted proteins | sample Sormic07211540_1_FD_120479 | JGI IMG/M metagenome (GOLD analysis project Ga0182004, IMG submission 120479) | Endophyte microbial communities from Sorghum bicolor roots, Mead, Nebraska, USA - 072115-40_1 MetaG | ecosystem: Host-associated > Plants > Roots > Unclassified | place: USA: Nebraska...
ATACAAATGTATGTATGTATGTATGTATGAGATGAAGTATTTAAATTACATGTTGCTATGTTACAAGACCAACCAATATCAATATATTTAAATAATAACAATAAAATAATAAATAAATAAATACATAAATTAAAAAACAAATAAATAATACATATTTTAATAGGTTTACACAGGCGGCTCTCTTAGGAAACCGCCTGTGTAAATGTTCATTTACACATGCGGTTTCCTAAGAGAGCCGCCTGTGTAAAATGTTTATACTGGCGGCTCTCAAGTGACCGCCTGTGGAAATGGACGATTTGTACTGGCCTCCAGCGTAGATGGATTCGGAAAACGCCTGTAGAAATATATTACCAACCGCCTGTATAGTGTGCCAATGTACTAGTGAAGATACCTCAACCATTACGGGCATCCACTTTTTAGCTGATTACAAAGTCATATAGTAATAGAGTATAAAAATAGGAATAAAACGAAACCTATTATAAGCTTTCAGGTTGAGATCAAACAAAACACCGAGGCTCTACTCGTAGCAACAAAACTTGGCGAAACTCCAAACCACGGACATCCTTGAGAGTAGACCGCAAACCAACTACTTTTCTCAACACCACTGCAAGTCATGAAAACTGCACACTGCTAGATGTGTGCAGGCTATGGTCAGCACCGATGAGATTTAGTGGAAAATAGAAAATAAAAGGATCTGGCGATCCTAAAGGTTAGCTATAGTTTGCATCCTTAGCGCATGCAGAAGTGTCAATATAAATAAAGTATAACTTCTCATAACCCAAACCAACACTCATTCTCACCATCCACTCATCATCACATCTTAGCACTCATCATTCCTCACATCACCCTCATTCTCTTATTCTAAGCGTTGAGGTAGGTATGTCCCTCAACTCAACAGCTGAAAGGTCCTTGTTTGGTTTTAGTAATTGAGTGACAACTTAGGTGGACTAATATTTTTTATGTGAGATACACAGAAAATTAGTTCACATGTGAATATGTGATGATGGAGGAACTCATTGCATATGAGACATGACATGGAGTTATGTGACCAAGGTAGAGAAGATCAAGATGAGGCTTGGCTCGATGGACCGGTTACAAGTGTGAAGGGCAAGTCGGAGGCTTTGAATCAAGGGACGTCATGTGACGGTGAAGCTTGAACAAGACTTGGCGTCGATGGACTGACGCAACACTGAAGAGCAAGCGAGATCAAAATCGATCAATCAATACGGTCACGTGATGATATAAAGTGGATCATATCATTTGGTGATTGGTTGGTGCATGTGTTGCATCAACATTAGAGGAGATGGAACAGAATGCGCAAGACAAAGGTATAACCTAGGGTATTTTTATTTCGCCGGTCATAGGTGTGTAGAGAAGTTTATAACCGGATTTAGGATAGATGGTCGTACTATCAAGAGGGGCAAACTTGTTTGCATATAGGTCATCTAGTGCCACTTGAGCAATCTAACTTTGCATATGTGTTAGGATCGAGTGGCGTGGCAAGTTTGAGAGGCTAACTCTTTTGAAAAAATATTTGTGAAAAGCTAACACACATGCAATTGGTGGTGAACACTTGGTGGTGCTAGCACATTTGCAAAGGCAGTGGAGTTTGAAGGGAAGAGAGGGGTTTGGGTTCAGGCGTTTTTGTGGAAATGAAGTGCTCATTTTCCATTGCACCAGAAAAAAATTTCAGAGAAGTTAAGAGAGTGCCGGACGCTAGCTGTGAAGGCATTGGACGCTGGCCCAGCGTTCTGTGCATTGTGGCCGAGTGACGTGTTTCTGAGCAGTGCGTCGGAGTGTCCGACGAATGCGCATCGGATGCTGGCTGAGCATTGTTCCTGCGTTTAGTGTAGAGTGATGTCAGCAGGGACGCAAGTGAGGCTTTTCGAGGTAGTGTCCAATGCTGAGGCTCCACGTCTGGTGACGCGTGTCGGAGCATGCGGTACTACTGTGTCAGGTGTGCGTGCAAGTTAGCCATTGGTAGCAACGATTAAGTTCAAATGGCTAGTAATACGTGGTAGCTCCTTGAGCATCGGACGCTAAGTTGGCGCGTCCGACGCCTAGCGTCAGAGCGTCCGACTTCCACGCGTTTTGCCTAGTAAAGGGGCAACGGTCAGTTCAGCCTTGAGGGTATAAATAGAAGTGGTGGCCGGCCTTGGCTGGTGGTTGAGCACACTAAGGCCTTGGTGGCTTTTGTGATGGTGCTTGGGAGCCCTCTAACTCACTCATACTTGATAGTGTTCATCTGATCGAGTGAGAGAGCGATTCTAGTGCAATTGCATCGAGAGATTGCATCGAGTGGCACTTGGTGTTCGTGTTGCAAACGGTGGTGCTTATTACTCTTGGAGATTGCCACCTCTTAGACGATTTGGTGTAACACCCAAAATTTGTTCTTGAATTAATAGGATTTAATTGGATTTATTTAAGTATTTTTATGGGCATTTAATTTAGTAAATAAATAACTTTTTGTTGAAATTAAAATTTATCATAAGGTTAGAAAACTTGTTTATGCATTCATGCTGGAGCATGTTCTATTTCTGTGCTGTTGGCTTTTTGGTTTATTTTCATTTGACTCAAAATTTTTATTAGAAAAGATTTTGGAAAAAAGAATAGAAATAAAAAAAAGAAAAAAAAGAAGGAAACCACCTCTGGAACCAGGCTGAGGCCTGGCTCTTTTTTCCCCCACGCGCGGCCCAGGATCAGGCCCAATGGCACGCCACCCTTTCCCCCTTGTCTCACCGGCACATAGGGCCCGCGCGGCAGCGCCTTGTCTCTCCTTCCCTCTTCTCTAACTCACCGGGCCCGCGTGTCAGCGTTTCCACCTCCTTCTTCTTTGAGACGTAACCGAGCAGGACTCCCACCGAAAGCAACCGAGCACGCCAATCCCAGCGTAGGCGGGTTTTGTTGCCGATTATCATGCTTAGGACGCCGTATAAAGCACCCAGCAATGCCTCCGCGTTTTGTTTTTCCACCTCCGCTGCACGCTCTCCCCGTTTCCTAGCAGCTCGAGCAGAACCCCTGGGTGAGTTCGCCTTCTCCTCCTCCGCCGTCTGGTGTTTTTCTTCGGTCTGGGGTGGCCGGAATCGTCCAAATGTCAACTCCAGCGAGCTCTGCAAACGGTGGTCATGGCGCCACTGCGCTTGAAGCTAATTCTGGTGTCCGGGCGGTCGATGCTCCCGTAGATAAAATCCTGGCCGTCGGTTTTAGATCTAAGGGCCAGGAAAGAAAGATACCCCTTTGGGGTGAAAATTGCTAAATAAACCTTGGAGAATTTGAGAACTAACCCACGGTCTATGGTGCCGTGGGGAATTACACTTTTCAGTTCCAAAAGCGTGGTTTAGTCAAAATACATTTTCTGATAATTACAAGTTTCCCACTGAAATTGTTTTGCTTATAAATGCTCATTTTAATTCTGATTTGATCTGTTCAAATTGCGTTAGGTTCGTATTTATGAGCTATATATGTTAGTACTACTGTATCACTAGTTTAAAACTTTTTAATTTCATAGTACTATTTAATTAATTATTCTTCTATAGGAAATCTTAGAAAATTCATAACTTCGACGTTTTAACTTCGATTTTCGTGATATTTATGTTTTTGTGATAGTAGCGCTGCGTGGAACGTTTTTATAAACTTTTATATTTGTTTTATCACTGTTGGTGTATTGTTCTAATTATAGCTTGTTTGCTTTGTGTATGATTGTCTCTATTGTAATGCGTGTTATTGATTGATGATTGAGAATAGACGGTGAGTTGTACGTTGATGAGCAAGACTAAGTCTTTGACGACCAGCAGCAGTCTCAGGAGAGCTTTGATCAAGGCAACTATAACTTAGGACTATCCTTGTTACCTATACACAATTAATACAATATATATCATATGCATGTGTCCACCTTGACGACCTTAGCAAAATCATAGATGATTGTTACCCTGAATTCCTTGTTACCTATTTGATATGCATTTGGTGTAGTTTTGCTAGTGCTTGATGTAATCTATGATCTTGTAAGATGATTAATAGTTATGCAATGAACGTTAAAAGATGTTTGATAACCATATGAGATCTTGTTTGTAAGTGATCATCGGGATAATCGTGCAACCATGAGGGCTATACTGGCTCTGGCTTTAACTTAGTATGAAGACATTTTCTAGCTTGTTAGAGGTTACCCAAAAGGGCGCTAGAGGGGCTTGCCATTTTGGGTATAGCGTGGCCTCTGTCTTTATGTGTATAGGTTGCGCATCAATGTGCCATTGGAAGGGGGGCTCTATATCTGCGCGTCTGGGAAACCTTGCGGCCCTAACCTGTTAGATAAACTTTTGAAAGGCTTCATATTGATCCTTGCTGACCTCCCTAGAAAGAGGGTTAAGAGACTAGCTACCTCGAGCGAAAGGGTAAATCATGACTCATGGGTAAAGATGTACAACCTCTGCAGAGTGTTAAAAACTGATATACTAGCCATGCTCATGATCAAGAGTGGCCTTGGGGATTCTTATATTAAAGATGATGACACTTATTAAGTTATTATGTTCATTGTTTATTGTTTGTGCTTGGAATTAATTATGCTTATATTTGATCATGTATTTATGGGAATTTATTATGCTACCTTGACGCTTGCTATTTAATTATGAACATGCTACCTTGATGTGAATGGTTCAGGAGAAACTCCTCTCATCATTGCCACTAGTTGCAACTCCAGTCATCATTGGCACTAGTTGCAACTCTAGCCATCAATGGAGCTAAGTGGCAAAATTTAAGGCTAGCATGCCCATCTACTCGCTCGCCACAGCCTCACCACACCACACCCACGCCCACGCCCGGCCCAGCCGGCAGGGGCGGTAGCGCGCACGCGCATGTGGCACTCATCTATTCTTTTCTCAACTTCTCATGGTAACCGACCACGAATCAACCATTTAAGTTGAGTCAACCTTCAGTTAAAAACCCATACGGTACTAAACCATTTAATAGGCATTAACTGGGCCTTAGAGTTTACTTGATTCATTAAATATTTAATGGGCCAAGCCCACAAAATATCTAATATGAGATGGTGTGGGTATGTTCAAAGGAAGCCTTACCTATTCTTATAGGTGGTGACTTTAACATTATTCGGAGACCGAACGAGAAAAATAATGATAACTACAGTGATAGATGGCATTTTATGTTCAATGCAGTAATTGATATCTTAAATCTAAGAGAACTAGACTTATCAAGAAGAAAGTTCACTTGGGCTAACAATTTGCCAAACCAAACCTTTGAAAAATTGGACAAGGTATTAGTTTGCATAGACTTTGAGTCCAAATACGCGCACACACACAGTACATGCTCTTTCTAGAGATATTTCTAATCATACACTTCTGCTACTCTCTACAATTAACCCTTCCTCAACTTATCAGCCTCAATTCAAATTTGAATTACGTTGGTTGTTAAGAGAGAGATTTTGTGAGATGGTTTCTGACATTTGGCAGAATACTCTAGCGCATGGTTCACCTATTGAGAGGTGACAAATGAAAATTAGAAGGCTTCATCAACACCTTAGAGGTTGGCTGAAACATGTGAGTGGTGTTTATAAGAAAGAGAAATCTACCCTTTTAAATAAACTAGATGAACTACACAAAAAGGAGAACATACCATGCTAAGTGAATCTGAACACGATCTAAAGCATGTGTTAAATGAAAGGCTCGCTAAGTTACTTAGAGAGGAGGAACTCAAGTGGTACAAAATGGCTAAAGTGAAACACCTTTTAGAAGGAGATGTCAATACAAAGTTTTTTTTTCACTTGGTAGCCAATGGTAGACATAAAAAAACTTGTATTTTCCAGCTTGAGGATGGTAATAGTATAATAATTGGTGATGCTTAGCTCAAAGAACATATTACCAATTATTACAAAAATCTATTCGGTTCATTTGAAGATTCTCTGATATCACTTGATGAATCTCAGACAGAGGACCTTCTCAAGTTTCTGATTGGAAAATGAGCACTTGACTGAGCCTTTTTCTCAAGAGGAAGTCAAAACGACAATTTTTTAAATGGAGCATAATAAGGCGCCCAGGCCGATTGGTTTCCTACCGAAGGTCTATCAAGTCTTTTGGAGCTTAATTAAAGATGACTTGATGGCTCTTTTCTATGACTTTCATCAGGGAACTTTACCTCTTAGTCATCTTAATTTTGGTAATATAATCTTGTTGCCCAAAAAGAAGGATGCAAGAGTTGTTAAACAATACAGGCGAATCTATTTGTTGAATATCTCTTTCAAAATCTTCACCAAAGTCGCAACTAATAGATTAACTACTATAGCCTAGAAACTAATAAGACCGACACAGACAACCTTTTTACCAGGAAGAAATATAATGGAGGGTGCAGTTATCTTACATGAAACGCTACATGAACTACACATGAAAAAACGAGATGGTGTGATATTGAAAATAGACTTTGAAAAAGAGTCTATGATAAAATAATATGGAGCTTTTTACAGCAAACATTAAGAATGAAAGGATTTTCACAAAAGTGGTGCAATTGGATACAAAATTTTACACAAGGAGGTAATGTTAACATTAAGGTTAATGATCAATTAGGGTCTTACTATTAGACTAAAAAGGTTTAAAGCAAGGAGACCCCATATCGCCCATACTATTTAATATAGTGGCAGATATGTTGGTCATACTAATTGCCAGAGCAAAGGAAGTGGGGCAGATAGAAGGGATTATTCCTCATATAATTCAAGATGGTTTGTCCATCCTTCAGTATGCGGATGACACAGTGATCTTCATGAGCGATGATGTCGAAAAAGCAGTTAATATGAAATTGCTGCTAAGTACGTTCGAGCAACTATCTAGGTTAAAGATAAATTTCCACAAGAGTGAAGTCTTTTGTTTTGGACAAGCTAAAGATCAGGAAGAGTTTTATTAGCAGCTGTTTGGTTTTGCCATTTGTAAATGCCCTTTCCGCTACCTAGGATTACCTATGTATTTTAGGAAATATAACAAAGACTGGAAGAGTATTGAAGAGAGAATTGAGAAAACACTTAGTGCCTAGAAAGGTAAATTGCTTTCGGTTGGTGGACAACTAGTCCTTATAAACTCGGTACTTTCTAGTTTACTAGTGTTTACGATGTCTTTTTTCAAACTATCCAAAGGGGTGTTGGAAAAAAAATGACTATTTTAGGTCGCACTTTTACCGGCAAAATTACCAGCACAAAAGAAAATATAGGTTAGCCAAATGGAAAGTTTTGTGTCAGCCTAAGGATCAGGGAAGTCTAGGAATTCAGAATTTAGATATTCAAAATAAATGTTTGCTTAGTAAATGGTCGTTCAAATTGTTGAATGAGGATGGGATGTGGAAAAGAACTCTTAAGAAAGAAGTATATTAAAGATAAGACTTTAGGAAGTTATGCAAAAAACCAACGGATTCACATTTCTGGAAAAGTCTAATGAATATTAAAAATGCATTTATGGAGTTGGGGTATTTTAATGTTAAAGAGATTTTGGGTTGATATGTGGTTGGGCAACAAACCTCTCAAAGATAGATTTTCTGTGTTGTTTAATATTGTAAGAAGAAAACAAGACACTGTAGCTAAAGTCATGAGTTTCTTATACTAAAACATTTTTTTCAAAGAGACTTGTGAGAGCGAACTTAACAAACTAACATCGAATTGTTGCGTCTTTACAATAGGTTAACTTACTGGAGGAAAGAGATGTGTTTGTATGGGGCTTAAAGGCCTCTGGGTTTTTTTACAGTCAAATCTATGTATATTGCATTAATTAACAATAGTGTGAGAGTTTCACAAGATATTGAGCAAACCAAGCTTCCTATGAAAATAAAAGTTTTTATGTGGTACTTGAAAAGAGGTGTGATTCTAACAAATGATAATTTAGCTAGAAGAAATTGGAATGGGGATAAAAGTTGTTGTATCTGTCATTTTACAGATACAATCCACCATTTTTTCTTTGATTATTTTTATGCTAAATTTTGTGACGCTCTGTACATATACTTTTTGGGATTTCACCTCCAAGGGATATAGATGATTTGTTTCATAACCGGTCTAAATTGGGAAACAAAAAGGGTAATACATTGTTATTGATAGCAACTTCTGCACTTTGTTGGGCAATTTGGATAACAAGGAATGAGTTGGTTTTTGATAAATGCAGGTCAAATCTCTTTTGCAGGTACTGTTCCAGGGAACGCATTGGCTACGCCAATGGGCAAACTTGTAGTGGTATGATGATCTCAAAGATCAAATGATCTCTGTGGCATAACACCTAGAGACGTCGGCATTACAATTCTTCGGTTCAAATGGATGGTTATCACAAAGACATGTTGGTTTTGTTTAGTCAAAAACTTATTATCATTTCTCTTATCCATACGTGCGGTTGTAAGTTTTACTACAGCCGAACTTTGTGCCCGTGGTGGAGTTTGTAATAGTTGGTCTGATTCTATCCTCGGATAGATGAAGCCGGGTAGTTTATCCTTTATTAAAAAAATTTTCTCGTGTGGGTCATGAACTCATGATATTGGTAACTGATAAATTGGTGACTCATTTTACAGTTCCACTATTTGTTTTAAGAGGTACTAATTGCACTTAAACTGCAGCTTACAACTTCAATTCATTGTGTTTTTCTCGAATCGTCTGTGTTCCAACCAGGGCACCATAGCATCCCCACATCAGTTTCTTTTGTTTTCTCCAACAAATTTTCTTAATCTAGTTTATTAGAGAATTATTTCTAAGAAATCTAGATCCAAAATGTTTGTACAAAAATCTAAAACTCTACCAACTACAAAAACGTTTGGATTAGAATAATTTCAACCTTATAGAGTTTAACATAGTTTCTTTGGATTTTATTACTATAAAAATCTAAGAACAACCGCAATAAACTATATATTCTTTCTAGTATAGCTATTATCTATTCCATATTTCCTCGCTAGTTAAAGATAAACAACAAGGTTAACTCTCCAGAGCGTACAAGATATAAACAAACTTTTAGAGAATAAAAATAATTTTTATTGGCACTGCAAATATTAATTGGAGATTAATCTTCAGAGAATACATTTTAGAAAAACCCGTTCCATCCCTCCATACCGTGGGTCCGTGGCCGAGGCCCAGCTCACATCACAACCGCCACAGCACAGCCTAAAAGGCCACAGCACGTCAGCACCACTTGTTTCAGACTTGCAGCAGGAACAGCCGAAACAGCAGTTGACGCCGTTCCAGCCACATCCGTCCCGACCTCTGCGTCCCCTGGTAGCAGGACCCCAGCAACACGGAAGGAGGGAGGTGAGCACCATGGTAAGATCTATCCCGACCCTCTGCGCCCCTTGACACGGATCTACCGCAACCCAACTCGCTTTCCCGTATCTGATTTTGCATGTCGGCGCTGTTCAACTTCAACACCTTCCTGACCGTGGTGTTGCTGGTGATCTGCACCTGCACCTATATCAAGATGCAGTTCCCGGCCATCCTCAACGACCGCACAGGGTAATTTTCTTTCTTCTGTTGCTAGCCTACTAAGTCACAGAGAATTTGGGGATTCCATATTGTGCTCTCTGTTATGCCCAATTGTAGAATTTTTTTCTTTGGATATCGCAGCAAATAATCGAAAATCAAAATCAGTGTGAAGGATATAGCCATCTGGTTGCTATGAATTGTGTTTAACGGCGTCAGACGCCATCCATGAGCTGACTCAGAGATAGTTTTTTTAATAGTATGATTTAGAGATAGTTAAGGGGGTTTAACAGGCGTGCTATAGCATTTTTGTTTTATTTGACAATTAGTGTCCAATTATCGACTAATTAGGCTCAAAAGATCCATCTCACAAATTATCCTCTAGCTGTTGTTTTAGTTTTGCAAATAATATATATTTATTACTTCATGCATGTGTCTAAACATTCGATGTGATGGGTGATAAAAAAAATCAAGCCTAACCAAACAGGGTCCAAAACCTCTAATAAGGATAAACCTTGCCGGGAGAGAAAGTAAAGCTAGATTGTTTTGAGCAAGATTGATACCGGCAAGGTATTGAGGTTTGAGGTTCATAGTACTCCTTAGTTATTTGGCTAGCACAGGATCTAAAGCTGTTCTACTATTTTGCTCTACCTTTGGTGAGTCAAATGAATTTAGGCCCCGTTTGGATCCTTGGAATTGAATTCATTTTAATAATCGTAATTAGAGACATACTCCATCCGTCCCAAAATAAGTGTCGTTTGCGCTTCACGAGAAATAACTTTTACTAAATATATAGGAAAATATTAATATTTATAATACATAATTAGTGTCATTGGAAAGATCTTTAAGTCTAATTTTTTAACAAATTTATTTAGAGACACAAATATTCTACATATTTTCTACAAACCGAGTCAAACTTGTGGCACAAAAACCTAAAACGACACACTTTTTGGGACGGAGGGAGTATTAATTAAGCTAATATGGTTGTATATGGATTAAATTTGTATATTATTGTTGGCTGTATGAGAGAGATACTTATGTGTTGCATTTCTACCATAGGGGAGTGAGTTGAAGAGCTTTTTATAAATTGCAATGTAGAAACATAGAATGGTGATCTATAGAATCAATTTCCATCTCCCATCCTATGAATTTGAAATAGGCTTATATGTGAACTTTGGAAAATGGTGGAATGTCAAATTCCAAGTCAAATAGCCTAGTTTATTAAGTAGATTTCAATTCCTTCAAATGAGAGGATGCACTGCCCCTTAGTGTATTAGATCTGGGCAAGTATTTCATTTGTCTTATTTCCTGTTTTTTCGTGAAACCAATTTCTGCACAACGATTGAGTGGGCAACATCAGGTTATTTGCACTTGTGAGTAAGGGCAGCCGCAGTTTTGATTGGTGGCAGCAAGCTAGAAACACTTTCAGCAAGGTTGTTGGGCGAGGCTTTAATTCGCTGGTCATGCTAGAGGCTTGGATTCTTTGGAAGGAAAGGAACGACATAGTGTTTAATGGTGTCCCGCCCAGGTTGGATCGTGTTCTTCTCCGTGCACAGGAGGAGGCTGATCACTGGATGTTGGCAGGCGCCAAGAGTCTTAGAGGTCTGGTTGCTGCTAGCCGTAGTGGAGAGCAGCAGCTCCTGTAGACATGATTTTGGTCGTCTTTTTCGGTTGTGAACAGACGCGTCCTGAAAATGTAAAAACCTGAGGGGTGTGTGTGTGGTGTGGTGTGGTTGTATGTGTTGGCTTTCTGAGCTTGCTTTTTTCTATCTTAATGCAATGATACGCAGTCCTCCTGCGTATTCCAGAAAAGGTTTTGACAAAGTTTATTGCTTGAGCTTCATAGTTTTTAGCCATAATAACTTTATAAGGAACAAAACATTGCGTGTTATTTCATGTTTCTTTGAAACCATTAATGCCCACTGTACTCTTAAACTATTAGTTTAAATTTTTTCTTAGATTCTGAATGGCATGGATCCCACCAAATTTAGAGCCAACATAGGACCGTGAAGGGACCAACATCTGCACATGGTTAATTGTAGTTATCTGATTTTCTTATATTCTCACTTATCCCCATAATCTCTAACGACAGATTCCGTGGTTTCTTTTGGAAAGCTGCCAGGATAGGTATGCATCTTTTCCTGCTTCCGACTCATGTAAACTTAAAAAAAAGGTGCTTTTCATTTTCCTGATGACCATTGCTTGCCATATGTACTGCTGTACATTCATCCATACATCACATGTACTTTGGAAGTTGGACTGAGGTTCAAGGTTCTAATAGCGCTAGCACATATCCAGTGCTTTGCTGCTAGATTTAGTAGCTAGCACCAGTTCATATTTTTGAGGAATCTCCATTATGTATTGAAGAAATGTTCTTCGATTCCTTGCATTTAATTTATCTTGATAGTTCTTTCATGGGACAAATGTATGGCTGTCCCTACTTTGAATTCTAACTTCTTATTTGCCTTCCTTTTCCCATCTTTGCATGTTTGCTCCTGTTTTGACATGCTATGAGTTGGGGGTGGGTTTAGTGATTTACCAATGGAAAAAAAGGAAGAAACCAGTTAAAAATGGACCCAGAGGGTTAAGGACAGCCTTGCCATTGCCATTGCCTTGACCTGACTCTCTCCGAGTGTTATCAAGTAGTTAGGCTTATCGGTCCTCTGCCCTTGATTAGGCACTACAACTCGACCAGACTGACCTGGAATCAAGTCTTACGATTAGTCATGTTTAATCGGGTGACTAGATGTTGGACGGCTGGGCTGAGAATGTGAACTGGACTGTATCTGGTACGACCACTTGGGCTTAGTATTTTCAGCCCTATATCCTCAAGTTTGTTCTCTGCCCATTGGATTCCCTTTGCTAGTGCAGTGTGGGATGGCAGGAGAACCTCTCACCAGTCACCACCGTCTAGGACCTCGCATGGGGAAGCCACCAGCTCCCTTCCCTGCATCTGCCATCCTCTTTTCCCTGTATCTGCTGACGGATTGAGGAGTTGCTGTTCACACCTCACTTCCCTGCATCCACGGGCAGATTGAGGAGCTCCCATCTCGTGCTTCATCCTCCAACAATGTAGATTAGGAGATTATGATGATGAGCTCCTCCATTTTCTTGTTCTGTTCAGTGGTGCTTCATGGTCATCTATTCCAGAAACTATAATGATTAAACTATGTACCTCTCAATTCAGAGGTGCTTCATGGTCATCTATTACAGCAATTCGTCTTGATGCTTGGTTTACAGTGTTTATACTATATATATTCAACATAGTATATATAGTATATTGGCCCTGGTATATACAAGACTACATGGACGACCAGGACTGATTACGGTCGTCGACTAATCTTGACTAGTTGGCTAGCCAGGCCCATGGTGACTAGGTCCGATTAGATGATTTGGAAACACATTGACCTCTCCTCCCTTGTATCCAGGTTTGGCACATTGGCTGCAGGAGAAGAGCGAGGAGCTCGAGGCACAGGTGGAGGAGGAGCAGAGGCAGTAGCACATTGCCTGCAAGAAGGGAAAGGGGGCTTGAGGGATGGCGTGGCGCTCAGGCACATGCACTGTGGGGTCCACGGGTGTGGCTAGGCTTTCAGCAGGCGGAGTGGCAAGGCGAGTGTCATGTTCGGTATTACCACTGTCATCATCGTGCCAGGCTATTTCAACATGCTCAGAGACTTGTGGCTTGCCAGCTTTGCATCTGGGTCTACTGTGCTGTTCATCAGTTCTGTTGTTCTTGCTGGCAAGGCAGGAATCCAATTAATAATGAGTAGCTCGTCAAGATATTTACCACCAAGCTATTTATTATGGTAGGTATTCATCCATTTAATTCCACCCGATGACCCAAGGACCTTCACATCTTCAGTACATTGAATTGAACTATGTCTGCCAATTTTCAAAAAAAAAAATTCAAAAAAAAGAACTATGTCTGTCACCTTGTGTCAGCTTCATCAGATTGAGAATCAATAGATCATGGGGGTAAGGGATCCAATGTGCTTCTGGGGATTGCCTCATCCTGCTTGTGGAAGAGTGACGTTCCTTGCCTCAGTCGTGTCTTCCTATCACATCTATGGGTGCCACCGGTGCTCATGGCTCTTTTCGTTTTTCTGACGTTCTTGTTGCACCTTCTATGGTCCACAACCTTCTTTCTATTTGTCAATTTACAGCTGACAATTCCTGTTCCATTGAGTTTGACTCTTCTAGTCTTACTGTGAAAGATTTGGCTTCCCAGCGTCCTCTGCTCCGATGTGACAGCACAGAGCCCCTTTACACTCTTTGGTTTCTGGCGTCTTCTTCCTCTTCATCGTCGGCTCTTCTGTCTGCTGTCTTTGCTACGATGCCTTCCTCCACTACTTGGCACCGTCGTCTCGGCCATCCTGGACATGATGCGTTGATGCACCTTAGTCGTAGCTCTGACATTCGTTGTACTCGAGCTCACGATGAGCATTTGTGTCATGCGTGCCAACTAGGCCGCCATGTTCGTCTTCCTTTTCAGTCTTCTTCACATGCGGCTCATGTTTTTGATCTTGTACACTGTGACCTATGGACATCTCCTGTCATGAGTATGTCTGGCTATAAATACTATTTGGTGGTGGTTGGTGTTTTTCTCATTATTCGTGGATTTTTCCCTTGCGTGCAAAGTCTAAGGCATTTCCCACTCTTTGCCACTTTTTCGCCTGGGTGTCGACTCAGTTCGGCCTTCCCATCAAACCCTAAACCCTAAACCCTAAACCCTAAACCCTAAACCCTAAAACCCTTAACCCTAAACCCTAACCCAAGTCTCGGCTTGGTGGTGGAAAGAGCGCGGGTAGCTCCTCTGGAAGAGTGTGACGGTAGTGTATGCGTGCATGTGTTCTGGACCTGTGTCCCTTCCAGTTGTGAACCCTGGCTCCCCTTTTATAGTCTTAAGGGGAAGACAGGTTTTTACAAGAGTAGATTTCTTCTGTTGAATGGTGAAAACACAGTCCCGAC
>Ga0182004_10002468_pt1 | contig 14397 bp, 10 predicted proteins | sample Sormic07211540_1_FD_120479 | JGI IMG/M metagenome (GOLD analysis project Ga0182004, IMG submission 120479) | Endophyte microbial communities from Sorghum bicolor roots, Mead, Nebraska, USA - 072115-40_1 MetaG | ecosystem: Host-associated > Plants > Roots > Unclassified | place: USA: Nebraska...
CACTGACCGGTCTCAAGTTGAAACATCATTGACCATAAGTGTATTCCACAACAACCCTTCATACTTTCTTGTTTGAAAACCTATCTAGTAGCAGGGCTAAGCATCACTATGCAGTTTTAAAATAAAACAGGTGTCAAAGACAAGATAACAAATATCAAGGTAGTAAATGCAACAAGTAGGTTACGCCCAATTCTTGACTACGTAATGCAGTATTTTTAACCCACAAGTGATAAAAGATTTAAAACATTCATGGAGGGGTTAATGCATCCGGGGCTTGCCTTGGTTGTAGAGCTGAGAGGGTTCCTCGGAGACTTCCCAAGTCTCAGATCCTACTTCCTTGAACGGAACACTGACCTCGGGGTTTGGTTCAACAGTCGCTCCTTCGGTCACGTGCACTATACGCAAAATGATGAATGCTCATAATATGCATATGACAAATATTTAAGAAGGACCGAGTTGAGTACAACTTTCCATCTTGGTGCAAAGACGGGTTAAACAGTAATTAAAGTTGTTTATCATTTTTGTGTTTTTACCCAAGAGGTTGTATCAGTAAGCTAAGACTTTCCTTAATTTACAATTAGTCTTACTTAACTAATTATTAGTCCTCTCATCTTAATTAGTTTTTAATTAAGCATTAATGACTGCAATTAAACATTAATACCAAACAATACTTAAATGCCAAAGGTCATTAAGGTTAATGACCTTAGGTCATCATACAATCCCAAAAGCACTCAAATCCTAATTTGAGAGACTAAGCTAATTATTTCTTAATTGTTTTGGAATTATTACTAAATTACTAATTAAAGGTATGATAATATTTTATTCAAACATTATCCAAATGCCACGAAATTTTGTATGAAGCTAGGGAATAATATTCAGAGGCATCCCACAAATTTTGGTGATTTTTGGACATATAACTAAATTATTAAAATTCATGAAGTTTTATTTACTAAATAAAAGACAGAATTTTTATACATATATAATATGCTAGGAAATAAAACCTAGCATTTTCCTGTGTTCTACACACTGCATAGAACATATATAAAAATTTTCACCATTTTTGGATCAGCAAACAATTTTCTACACAAATTCAAACATCAAGCATTTTTAAACAAAAAGAAAAAGAGAAAGCAGCATTGTGCTAATGCGGCCGGCCCGCTTAGCCTCGGCCCAAGCCGGCCCATGCCCTTCCCGCGTCACGCGCGGGCGTCTTCCCTCTCGCGCGGTCACTGACGGGCGGGTCCCGCCCGTCAGACCCTTCTTCAACCTCCCGCCACCGGCTCGGCCGACCTCCGGCACACCGTCAGTGAGCCTCCGGCTCTCGTGGCGGAGCGGTCTAGCATCTCCGTCTCCTCGCGCATCCCCTAGGACACTCAGGCCACACGCTACCCTCCCCTAACCCCCTTGCTCACATCCATGGCGGACGGCAACACCGGCCGCACGAGCACCAACCTCCACACGCCAGTAGAACGTGAACCGGAGAGCGCATAAGCATCAGGGGCTCACCGCGACTTCAGCGAAGCAGAGAGCGGCGGTGGAGAAGCATGGAGCAGGTCTGGCCGTGGTGAGGGGTTCGCGGCGGTGATCTCGGTCAGAAACAGAGAAGGACGACTAGGGTTGGGGCTACAAGGGGTTAGAGCGCGCAGTGGAAGGCCCAGGGAGTAGCTGAGCTCAAGGCAAAGCTCTAGAGGTGCGTTGGGGGCTCGGACAAGGAGTGGACACGACGAATTTTGTGGGCGAAGATGTTCACCGGCGTTGGGTGCGAGAGAAATAAAAGGAGCGCGTCGGCCGATGAAGTGGCTTTTATCGTGAGTGGAGGAGACGCCGAGCTTCCACGTCGGCTGGCGACACAGGCAGGCAGGCAGCTGCGTGCTCGCACGCATGCACGCAGCGCTGCACGCGCGGCGACCGCGCTGGACAGGGGCTGGTGATCCTCATCGGATCACTGTAGCAATCCATATCCTTCCCCTTTCTGTCCTTTTGCAAAATTCGCCCAAAATTTGAACTGAAGATAAATTTCCACCAAAACAAAAGTTGTTCAGAATTTCAAAAGCTAGAAAAAATCTTTAAGTTCCCAAAGTTGATTCTCAGTGGAAGAGTGTGAATTTGGCAAAACAGTTTGAATTTCAAAATCCAAATTTGGGGAAAAATCCAATTTGAATTCGGGCAGATTAGAATTTCCAAAATTACTTTTGATTTTTCACAATAACTTGAAAAAATCCCAACACAAAAGTTGTTCATTTTGGTAAGCTCTACAACTTTCATGTTGGTCACTTTTCAAAATTCCAAACAGATTTTGAATTGGGGATTCAAATTTGAAAAGAGGACAATTTGTGGAAATCTGTATTTTCAAAATTACTTTGAATTTTGTATTGAAACTTCAAAAACTCAAAACACCAAAGTTGTATATCTTGACAACATCTACAGCTTTGCTTTTGAACTCAACCTCAAATTTGCTTAGTTTTTAAATTGCACAAAAGGGGGCAAAACTAGGGTTTTAAAATCAGGATTTTCCCCCATTTTCTCGGAAACTTTCAACACAAGGGATTTCACAACCACACTAGCTTCGATACACAATAAAAACACACTTTAGTTCCCTAAGCACAAGCAACCAAAGAAAACTTGTTTTAATTTGATGCATCAAGTGGTGCTTAATCAATACGCTATGCAATGCTCCTGATGACATGGTCCTGTTTTAGTAACCGTAACATCAGGGATGTTACAATCCACAAGCGCATAGATAATTCTCCCGTTGCAGCATTTCACCCAGGACGTATTCCGAGTATCATTGATTTATTTTATGCCAAAAGTATAAACTAGCATTCTATTTATCAGGATTAGGTGATTTTGTATGAACTAAGAAAATAATTATGCAAATCTATCATAACTAATAGTACTAATGCTTTAGCGATAAATAATCGATAAAATATGATAAATGATAACTGAGTAATGAAGTAATGGTATTCTAGAGATAGAGAATAAAGACTCACTAATGTAGCAAGACAATCATGATATTCAAATAAAATAAACCTATGTAATTACTACTATAAAGTCTACAACCTATGCCATGCTACACATTTTCATCTATAGTGTGATAAACTCAGAAAACATCATAAGGGGCATCAACTAATGAGAGTTTTAAGATGCAATTGTCACCTCCTTCGCGACCACGCTCTGCTAGTCCTACGTACTGGGGGTGGACTATAGAGGAACCAACGCAGCTATCACCTACGCGGACTACCACACGACCTGGCACATCAGGTGCCTCTGTAGGTACACAAAATATCTAGACACCACATCTACATACTGTGCACCATCTGACTCACTCGAGCATTGAATCAGGCGCTTTATAATAATATAACAATAATCATCATAAACCACATCTATATCGAATATGCAACTAGAATAAACTATGAACTCAATAAATAACAATATATTGAAGTAGAGCAAAGTCATAATGAAATACAAGATAATATTACCAATTTCTAGAAGACAGATCTAGAATTCCGAGTGGAGCGCCCGATCTCTACTTGAACCTCGCTAGATGCCTATACTAAGAACTTGAAGAACTATAGCTCTACTTCTAATCTCTAGAAACCCTAACTTCTGACTACTCTTAACAAATGAAGCTAGAGGAATGAATTGAATCTGGGGTGTCTCCTGGCAGGGGGGTCTGCCCCTTTATTTATAGCATGGTGGGATGCACGCACGTCGTTGGATCAAACCGACTTAACGAGCGGCCGAGATGACTCCTCAAAGGCGGTGGAAGAAGCTTCCAAAAGGGGAGGCCAAACCCTAACTGCAGGGGGCCAGCCAGCGCTAGGGTGGGGCCGGCTGGCCCCATCTGGCAGCCCGTTGCTCCCCCGTTACGTCGGGTGTCTTCTAGAGTCTTCCTGAATCCTCTAGTGTTGTCCTTCCGTCGCGGATACATTTCGTGGCGAATTAGCACCTTAATCCCACTTTTCAGCATTTTCTGAAATAATGCCTAAAAATCACAAAATATGCAAAACTCATAGAAATTGTCAGTTTAAACCCTATACTAGTGTGTATTTATGTTTTCCTTTGGGTTTAAAGTTCTAATAATATTTGACGTTATCGACCGTCAACCGTGTATTAGTCTATAGGTAGTACTCCTTTCTAGGGTGCCAGCAGGGCTGCTTTTGCAGTTCTGAGGGACATCATGGAGAGGTTTCCACAGGAGTTAGCTCACGCCTTCACTGGTGTGTTTCCCCGGAGTGACCCCTACACTTCGGTGTGGGATCAGTCCGAGGGGAGTGCTCTAGAGAAGAGTGCAAATGAGGACCATGTTTGCTATGATGAAGAACTACAGGGGTCTAGAGCATTGTTTGGGGCGTTTGTCTGGTCTCTACTGGCAGTTTAGGATGAGAAGCGCCAGCTATAGCGTGAGTTTGATAGTGAGGTTGGGAGGTTGCAGGCAGAGCTAGCTCGAGTGATTCTAGAGAGGGACCAGGCAGTTCAACAGAATAGTGTGCTGAGTCAGGATATGCTGGTGGTGAGAGAGTATAGAGACAGGGTGACCATAGCCCACAGGAACTATGAGCGCATGCTAGTTCATGTGCTTGGTCAGAGGAATGAAGCCTAGCGTGAGGAAGATACTCATAGGGCTCGGCAGCTAGAGCTTGAGCAGCAGCAGTCTAATGATGAGGAGTACAATGAGAACTTGCATGAGGAGATCCATCAGTTGCATAACTAGCTCCATCCCCATCACCTTCTTGGAACAGCTGAGATAGACTCAGAGGAAGAGATGGATGAGGGTCCAAAGATGGAGATGGTAGCAAGTGAAGATGAGGAAGGCGAAGGTTCCGATATGGATCGCGACCATAGTGAGTAGATGCTAGGGCTCTAGTTCTAGTCCTTTTGTTGTTGTTGTTGTTGTTGTTGCATGGGATGTACTCTTAATCTGGTTGAGACTTGGTTGTTTGTGAGACTTTATGTGGTTGAGTTGCGTTGACGCTGAAATGTCCAGTGTATGTATGCTGGCAATTTTGGATGTATGCGAACCATGTTGGCTATATGCTAAGTAATCGGTTAGCGATGTTGTGTGTGGATGATGAATTATTGTGCCTCTGTTTACTGTGTGGATTTATTCTCGTTAGTAAATTTAGTATGGCACAATTTTGCATGTATCTACCGGTTGATAACAACTCCTAACGATTGCTTATCATTGATGTGTGCAGATGGTGGAAATACGTGGCAAGGGTAACCGCAACCCCAGTGCTAGATAAGGTTTGTCTAAAGGTGGGGCTCGCAGGAATGAGGATAGAGCACCATCACCGCTACCACCGTCTCCCCCTCCGTACACTGCAGAAGTTTTCTTCGCATAGTTTGTGGGAAGTCAACGATACATGGAGCAGATGCAGCAGAATATGGATGCTTCCCTACGCAATATCGCTGACAACACCCACCGTGGGGCTAACCCGGGCGGCCATGAAGTGAATCGATACAGTTCCTTCAAGGACTTTATGGACACCAAACCACCAGTCTTTAAGGAGGCCGCAGAACCGCTCAAAGCCAACGAGTGGATTAACACCATGGAACAAAAATTTCGTCTCCTCCGGATAATTGAAGAGCTAAAAGCATAGTATGCGGTGCATCTACTGGAGGGGCCTGCTGGGATTTGGTGGTCTCACCATCGCACCACCTACCCCGAGGGAACCCCGATCACCTGGAACCGCTTCACCACTACTTTCCGGGGAAACAATATTCCTCCGTGTTTGGTGGAGATGAAGGTCGGAGAGTTCATGAAGTTGTCTTAGGGGACCAAGGCTGTGAAAGAATACTTGCATGCTTTTAACAACCTTGTTATGTTGTAGTGTGAACACCGATGCTAAGAAGATTGCTAGTTTCTAGAGGGGCTTGAGCCCGAAGATGCTGAAGACTATGGGTATAGGGACCCGAGTTACTTTCAATGCCTACATCAGTGACTATTTGACCCAATAGAATAATAACAATAACTACAGTGCATCCAAGTCATGCAAAAGGGCTTTTGAAGCCGGCTCGTATCACTACTGGGCACCAGTGGCAAGGCGTCAGCAGTATCATCCTCTTGCCTCTGGTGCTAGGTTCCGACCTCCGCAGAGAAGGAACACAGGACATCCAACTCAGCAGAAGCCATACAAGGTAGCAGTGGCTCCAGCAAAGCCAAGGGCTAATCAAGCCACAACGCCTGCTACTAACACCACGACAAAGAATCCTTACTACAACTACCATAAGATGGGGTACTTTGCCAAGGAATGTCCCTACCCCAAGAAGCAGCAGATGACCTACCCAGTCCGTGTGCACCACACTTCAATCGAGGATATCCCGAAAGGAGAACCGGTAGCAGCTGGTATGTTCCCTGTCAACCAACACCTTGCAGTTGTTTTGTTCGATTCTAAATCATCGCATTCATTTATGTAACACCCCACATGTTTGCCACTAGTTAGACTTTTCGTTTTGAGCTCAAACATGCCAAGATAAGTGGTGATGATCATGTTAAGGTCAATCCGTGAAAGTGAGCCTCAAGTTAAACTTGGAGAATGCACCCTTGCTTACAAATAGGCCCTTTTCAAAGTGCATGTTTGGGTAACCTTAATGGAACATATTTCATTCTATCACTACCTATAGTGATCACTCAAAAAGTTTCATGAAGTTTGGAATCAAAAGGTCACATGAAATGATAAGTTACATACTTGTTGGAATGACCTCATTAAAGTAAATGTAACCATGGGTCATCAACCAATCTTTGCAACCTTTTCCAAATGACTCTAGATGAACTCTAAACAAAAGTCATGAAGGGTTCATGTTGAGCTTGTGCCCAGAAAGTGCTTCAATTAGCCTAAAACCTTAGTTTGAGCTTTATCAAGTTGCTACATTGACCAGAGTGAAAGTTTAACTTCTATACTAGTTCTGAGGTTTGACCTTAAATAAAACATGTAGTTTAGCTTCTGTAGAACAAACATTGTTTAATGGTCAAGAGCTAGTTTTGTCCCTAACCTAGTCAAATTGAGCTTACAAGATTCAATGCAGTGTTGTTTTGCTACCTCCAGATTTTTGGCCAAGTCCTTTAATATGACAGCAGTGAGTTAGCTCCTTCGTGACATTTTATTATCCAAATTCATATGGTAACACAATTGGATTCCCTAATATGAGTTGGAGTACTCTTCTTGATGAAAGCAATGTATCAAGTGTCATCAAATTTGGAGTTTATTTAGATATCTAGAAATAGCTCCTAAAACAGTAAAATGTTATTTTATTGCTAAACGGACGTGTACCCGTTCGCATGCCGCGTTCTCGTATTTTTGTTAAGCAACTCAAGTTGGTCCAAAAATAAAAAGTGTGGATAATTGTTTGGAAAAGGTCATGTAAAAAGTTGCATCAAGTTTGGCATGGTTTGTATCATCAGTTCTTAGTTTTGCTAATCACCATGAATACGTTGACACTCGTGACTTGGCATCTAATTATCTCCTAATACTTTGGTCTAATGGCCGAGCTTCCTTAACAAAAGTTGTAGAGCACGGTGAGATGAGCAAACTCCATTTTAGGCCCGTGTCCAAATTTTTCCTGCAAGAAGCCCAGTTTTGCCTCCCATCTTGACCATACCGACACCCGCCAGGTGTTCGCGTTTATGCTTCATAGGGCGACGCGTGTCTTGAGCGTGGCAACCATGCAGAGAGCGTCTCCTTCATTGCTGCCACCTCCACCTTGCTCTATGCCTCTTCCACGTCCCAAATATGGATGGTACACCGTTCTCTATCTCTCCCACTCGCCCTCTCTCGCTCTCATCGCCCTTGCTTGTCCAGTTCCTCGCCATGGCCATGGCTACCATTGCTGAGCAGCAGAGCTCCTCCCAGCCACCGCTGCTCCCTCTCCATCCCTGCATAGCACTACAGCCCTCGGTTCCACGTCTTGCGCGCGTCCACACCGAAACCCTAGCCGCACCGACCCCTATACCTTCCCTTCCCCTGCAGCGCCGGTGACGGTGCCATGCGTGGTCGCTGCCCTGGTGCTGCAGCTCCGCCTCCAGCTCGGGCTAAGCCAATGCCAGACACGGCCATGACCTGCCGCTGGCAAGCCCGAGAGCCCTTCCTTCGTTGCTGCCAGTGTCCACATCCGCGTGAGCTAACCAGCCTGTACCGTTCCTGCTCCGTTCTGTGGACAGAAGGAAGAGAAAGGACCTCGGGTTACAATATGCAACAACTCAGGGTTCCAGATGCGAAGCCAAGACTTATATAAATAGTGTCTTTAGGACCTGTTTGTTTGAGTTTATTTAAGTTTCTTTCAGGGTTCCCGATGCAAAGTTATTTTCTTTTATGCAGATTTTTGGTTGAAATTTGAAAATCCATGGTAAATCGTAGAAAACTCGTAAAATAGCAAATGAGTACTTTTTGGAATCCTTATGAAATTCTCTATGCAGTAGATCTATAATATGGCATGTTTTAGTGTAAAGTTTTAGCTGTAGAAATATATTTCTGCAGCTAGGTTTTTAATGCTAGTTAAATTTGTCCTTTTCATAGCTGCTGCTCTAAGCTCCAAATGAAGTGAAATTGTTGTGGCATGCTTCTCATGTGATGTTTGATGTCTGGTAAAATATTCATGATTTTTGGTTGCAGTATAATTGAGTTATTAATTTAACTTGCATAGGGCTTGATAAATAGTTTATAATTATAAATAAAAATGGAAAAATGGAAAATATTGTTCCTGTACAATCCTATGATATTGTTGTATCATGTTAATATATAATATGGTCATGTGTTTGAATAAAATATGATTTATACATTTATCTTGCTCTCACATGGTTAATTGCAATAGCAATTTGTCTTTTTATAGATGTTGCTATGTTGGCTCAAATGCAATGAAATTTGGGCAGTAGACTATGGATAGTATGTAGAAGCTACTGAAATTTTGGTGGAATTTACTGATCAATTTTGGTATATGTTCTTTAATTCACCTTATTTTCCAAATTAATTAAGAAAAGCATTAAATAAATTTATTTGGTAATGACCACTATGTTTTCTGGTGTTCTTTAGATATGTGCAAACTATTGGTAATAATGGCTTTGCTCAAATGCATGTTTGAAACATAAGTTAATAATTAATTGTTTGCAAGTGTTGTTTCTGGAAAGTTTCTGGAACTGTTTGGATTACAATATGTAAATGATGTTTTCTAGGAATCTTGTTTATATCAAAGTTGTAGATACTTCATTTATCTAGCTGCTGTTAAAATTTGGTAGTATTTGGCCTTATGGTTTTTGAGTGATGTCTGTTCAAAGTTGAATTCCAGAAATAGCTGCTCTCTATTTGTCAGGGATAGATTCTGAAACTTTATAATTTCGACCAACTTAAATTGAGAATCATGCTTTGATGTCTAAGTATAAACTGTAGCTAATTTTTTAAGATTTCCAGAATGTATTATTGCATGTCTTTTGGAGTTGTGCAACTTTAGTTATGTTTTATTTACTGAGCTGCTGCATGAATGTCCAGAGTTGCTGAAAAGGCATGAATGTTTGATTACCTTACTTTGTGTATGATCAGAAGTGACTCATATCTTGGTGGTGTAAATTAGTATCTTGTGATCTTGTGAAACATGTATGCCATGCCTAATATGACTAGTGTTGCATTCTTTGTTGTCTTAGCATGTTGTTTGTGTAAACTTTAAATTAAGCAAAAAGAAGTGCATGTGTATGATTTGTGTGACCTTGTACTTGCCTTGCTTAATGTGTGATGCTTCATCTATTGCACTTCCATGTCTTCATACACTTGCATCTTGCATTCCATTTAGGTACGCTAGATGAACCACATGATGGACGTGATGGTGGACCTATCTGGATGATGGAAGGACTACACAAGTGTTCTGACCTTAGATGGAATTAAGACGGAGCAAGTTAACTTAACTGACTCGTGTCGGATTCCAGGCAAGCCCCAGAGCATTCTAAGTCTCCTACCCTCTCTTTTTATAAAAGCACAAGAGTATCACTTTATATGGTGCATTAGGTGATAGGAGTTGAATAAAACCGTTGGTGCATATTTCTTACCTTGTCCACTATATGTAACTACCTGAACCCTTACTAGTATAAGGAAGACGTTCTATGCTTAAATATGCTTAACTCGGTAGAAGCTAGGTGATTTCCTGTCACCTGCGAGAGATAGTTGGATACCTGATCACAGTTGGCTATATTTGCTATCGTGGAAATAACCATGTGTTAATAATGAATGGAGACCGGGTGGGATGACGGTAGTGAAATAACAAGGCATGGAGGTTTTGGGTGTGGATCTATCCCCGTCTGTGTCGTTTAAGGACTGATACGTTGTACATCCTCTTGTCATGTTGAACGCATGCTTGACACTTAGTTGACCGGATAAGTCGTTCCGACCGCGAAGCCTATGAGTTCAACTCAGGCTGGATACCCCGTTCTGTTTGAGTGCGCATCCCGGTTGGTAGTAAGTATGTGCGTGGAGTCAATGGCGTAAGACCGAGGTGTCAGGTTAGAGTCCTAACCCTGGCAGATTGGCGGTCCCTGGCGATGCGGCGCTGATCGGACCCGTGAATTGGTCCTGAGTTGTGCTAAAGGTGATCTAAAGCTGCCTTCACGAGGTATGCTTGGGTGAGTGCTAGGAATACCCCTCTCGCTGGAGAGGAATCAATTCGAATCGTCGTCTCTCCCGAATAGTGAGAACTTGACTTGAGCAGCGGCAACGTAGATACACTAAATGAAACTTAATGGTTATGATGATGATGATGGCTACATGATAAACCAGATATGGTTATTAATGTGATGCTTAATAATCAAGTGGTTGCTATAGAATAGGTGCAAAATCTAGCTATGGTAGCTTTACTCAACTTGATGCTAAAATATTGACTAAAAGGTTGAAAGTAAGGACTCATGATAGTAGTGCTCTTTTTGGCAAAGTTATGCTATCCAACCAACTCCACCAAATAAGCCTTGCATATCCTTGAGAGTCTTTCTATTTCTCTCCTGTCGGGTAAGTCTAGCTGAGTACATTCGAGTACTCAGGGTTTATCCCACCATGTTGCAGGTGAAGTCTTCAGTTTGCTAAAGATGGTGACTAACCGCCGGTGGGCTTGGTGATTCTATTTAGTGTTCTCATCTACATGCTTTTGTCGAAGGATGTCAGTTATGCTGGCAATGTATTTGAAACTTATGTTATTGTAATCATTTGAAAACTATGTTGTTTTCTAATCAATTTGGAAAATCCAAACTTGTATTATTATTTGTGAACTCTTTTGTAATATTATTTCCATTGCAAATCTCCATGTATGTGATGTGTATTTGCTTAATCATGCGATCTTGGTGTAACGTTGATTTATCGAGGTCCTTCGTCACACTCGGCAGACAACCGGGTATATATAAGTGAGAGTATGCGCGTGTCAATGTGTTAAACAGGGACATTCGTACTTGAACTTGTATAAATTGGGCGGTTGTGTCACAATTTATGAGTCAAGCATTTGCACAAAAGCATGATCAAGCAGTTACAGATTTGGGTTATGGCTACCGCATCAGCTCAGTAGGGGCAGATGTGTTAACAAGCAAAGTGGTCTGAGGGATAACCCTGGATGTAAGTAACCGTGTGTTTCGAGTAAATCTGGTGGTCATGCTTGGAATAGTCTTGGATGTCATCGTAGGCATGAACTGGATGGAGTGGGATGTAGTCATAGATGCAGGGAGAAGGATGTTGTCTTTGAAGGAGCCTCAAGGCAGTGGTTCTTTCCAAGTACCTTTGCCTCATCGGTTCAACTTTGCTAGTATCTCGTGTGCTACACAAGTGGTTCATTTAACCCAAATCCCAGTGGTTTGTGAGTTTCCTGATGTTTTTCTAGAAGAGTTACCTGGGCTCCCCCTAGATAGTGAAGTGGAGTTTGCCATCGAGTTGATACCAGGTACAGCGCCGATATCTAAGAGACCGTACCGGATGCCGCCAAATGAGCTTGCCGAACTGAAAACTCAACTGAAGGAGTTGCTGGATAGGGGTTTCATTTGGCTGAGTTCATCCAAATGGGGATGTTCGGCACTGTTTGTGAAGAAGAAGGATCAATCCTTGCGCATGTGCATGGACTATCGTCCCCTCAGTGCTTTGACAATCAAGAACAAGTATCCTTTACCATGAATGGACATCCTGTTTGATCACTTGTCTAAAGCAAGAGTGTTCTCCAAGATAGATGTGAGGTCAGGGTATCACCAAATAAAGATTCGGCTACAAGATATACCAAAGACTGCCTTTCTACCAGATACGAGTTATATGAGTATCTTGTCATGTCCTTTGGATTGGCAAATGCTCCTTCATACTTTATGTATCTGATGAACTCAGTCTTCATGCCAGAGTTAGACAAGTTTTTCGTGGTGTTCATCGATGACATTCTAGTCTATTCATAGAATGAGCAAGACCATGCTGAGCATCCGAGAGTTGCACTGACTCGACTGCGGGAGCATCAGTTATATGCAAAGTTTAGCAAATGTGAGTTTTGGCTTAAGAAGGTTCCATTTCTGGGACACATTCTGTCAGAAGAAGGGATTGCCATAGATCCAGCAAAAGTACAAGAGGTCATGGACTAGAAGGCCCCAACTTCTATCTCAGAACTTCGAAGCTTTCTTGGGTTAGCTGGGTATTATCGTCATTTTATCCCAGACTTCTCCAAGATTGCTAATCCTATGACCAGCTTGGTGCAAAAGGATCATAAGTTCGCCTGGACAGAGGAGTGTGAAATAGCCTTCCACACCTTGCGAAAGCTACTAACCACTGCTCCTGTTTTGGCACAACAGAACATCGAGAAGCCTTTTGATGTGTTTTGTGACGTGTCAAGAAGTGGTTTGGGATGTGTACTTATGCAAGAGGGTAGAGTTATAGCCTATGCTTCATGCCAGTTGAGAAAACATGAAGTCAACTATCCAACACATGATCTTGAGCTTGCAGCTGTTATGCATGCTCTGAAGATTTGGAGGCATTACCTGCTTGGGAATAAGTGTCATATCTACACTGATCATAAGAGCCTTAAGTACATTTTCACTCAATCCGAGTTGAATATGAGGCAAGGAAGATGGTTGGAGCTAATCGAGGACTATGATCTCAAAGTCCACTACCACCCATGCAAGGCAAACGTCATGGTGGATGCTTTAAGCCGTAAACCACACTATCAGGTGGTCCAGCCTTTGTTCGAGGATGGGTTCAACCTGATGCATCCTGAAGTTCTATGTCACATACAACTTAGTTGCTCACTCGAGAGTTAAGTCGTAGAGGGCCAGAAAATAGATAAGGGTATTTTTCATATCAAGGAAAAGGTCAAGGACGACCCCAAGACCAAGTTTCGATTGGATGAAACGGGGGTACTTTGGTTTCAACATCGATTGGGGGTTCCTAAGAATCGAGGGCTAAAGAATTGGATCATGTATGAAGCACATCTTTCAAACTTTTCCATTCATCTATGGAGCAGCAAGATGTACCAGATCTAAAACCCCACTTCTGGTGGACCAAAATGAAGAAGGAAATAGCAGCCTATGTTGCCTGATGCGACACGTGTTGTGGGGTTAAAGCTATACATATGAAACCTGCAGGGCTGTTGTAACCACTATCAGTTCCATATTAGAAGTGGGAAGAAATCGGCATGGATTTCATCACAGGACTGCCGACTACAAGGAAAGGAAATGACTCGATTTGGGTTATTGTGGATCGATGAAAGGTATGGCTAGAGGGGGGTGAATAGCCTATTTAAAAATTCTACAAACTCACTCGAGCAAGAGGTTAGTAAACAACAAAGCGAAGCTTTTTGATCTAGCTCTAAAGGGGTGTTTGCAAGCCACCTACTCAACAACTCTAGTTGCTATGATTACTATGCACACAAGAGCTAAGTCTCTACAAGTTACACTAGTGAATTATGCTACACAAGGCAAAGTAAGCAACTAAACTAATTATACCGCCAAGTATAAGATAGGATGAGATATTTATACCGCCAAGTAGGGGATGAACCAATCACCAATATAAACAATCAAGCACCAAGAGAATGCCAATCAAACACAATTGAGACACCAATTTTTCTCCCGAGGTTCACGTGCTTGCTGGCACGCTACATTCCCGTTGTGTCGACCAACACTTGGTGGTTCGGCGGCTAAGAGGTGTAGCACGAACCTCGTCCTCACTAGGACACCACAAGAACCTATCCACAAGTGAGGTAACTCAATGACACGAGAAATCCACTAGAGTTACCTTTTGGCTTTCTGCCGGGGAAGGTACAAACCCCTCACAATCACCGGGAGATGGCCATGAACAATCACCAACTCGTGCCAAAGCTCCTCCGCTGCTCCAAGCCGTCTAGGTGGTGGCAACCACCAAGAGTAACGAGAAAACCGCAGCTAGAACGATCCCCAAGTGCCACTTGATGCAATTA
>Ga0182004_10002469_pt1 | contig 14395 bp, 6 predicted proteins | sample Sormic07211540_1_FD_120479 | JGI IMG/M metagenome (GOLD analysis project Ga0182004, IMG submission 120479) | Endophyte microbial communities from Sorghum bicolor roots, Mead, Nebraska, USA - 072115-40_1 MetaG | ecosystem: Host-associated > Plants > Roots > Unclassified | place: USA: Nebraska...
ACTGAACCCATACCTTATCAATCTCATATTTATACACTTCATTTTCAACTCCTTTTTCAAATCGAATTTTCCCTTTCACAGTCTTTGTATCCATAGGACCCCAGTTCACTATATGATTCAAAATTTCAGATGATGGGAAATTAAGTATGCCAAACATCGTTTTAGCAAGGATTAGATTTTCACAAATATTTAAAAGACTTTTTCATGCATGCTTCTCACCACGTCACTAAACGCAATGCATATACAAATGAGACTCATACTTAGTGGCACTAAATAACCATTGCAACTAAAGATTTCTCCTCATTATAGTACGGTTATCTATCCTAAATTCACTCACACCCACTTGGTGTCTTAAGTGACAAAATAAATTGGCCCTATTAAAAATACCTTTGTCTTGAGCCCATTTTGTTTTTCTCTTTCTTTTTATCAAGTTGGAGCACTTGAATATCATCTTTTGATCACTTCCATCATCATGATCATTATCTAGCTCCATCACTTGGTGTGTACCAATCTATTATTGTATTTCACTCATGACAAATGTTAGTACATATAGGTTTCATCAATTGTCCAAAAACCAAACTAGGGCTTTTATAGATGTACTATGGGTATTACATTAATTGTCTTTACCCAGCTATGGGAGATGCTTAGACCAAAATCGTGGTCACTCTGGCTTTTTTGTTGTTATGGAATTGATCAGACTCTGGCACTATAACGCTACTACTTAAAGACTTGTTGTTGTAATAACCTTATTTGAACTCCGATGTGATCGATTTATTTGCGAATGTTATGTAATGTATGAATGACGACCGCTGAACTTATTACGTTCTTAGCTGTGCGAGTGGAAAGTCTGAGATCCTTCGAGATTTCACGGACTACTAGGATTATATGAGCTTAAGTCCGATGGTTTGACTACGAAAGTGGTCACTATTAGACTTAATCTATTATAATTTGGACGGTTCTGTTACAAAACCCGCTAACAATATGAAGAGCCCCGCTAAGCATGAGGAGAAAGACCAATGCCAAGTACGGAGCCCGCGCGCATATTTGCGCACTAGACTGCGAAAGATGCCAAGTTAGCAAAATGGGGAATTGAGATGCCAATCTGTTAGAGAGGGTTTTTTTATTTTGCTAAAAAATTATGGATGGAAAGTCATTTGCTAAACTCTTGGAGATGCTCTAAGATCAATGAATATAGAAAATTGTACATGCTCTAGAAGGATTTATTTATCAAGTTCTTTGGACTATGCAGATAGTTTTGAAATATTTGTTTTCATATGTAGTACCTTCTATTGTACTAATTCATAATTTTGTTGTTTAGAATATTCATATGACTATGTAATATTCTTTTTTTTGAGACCAATATATGTAATATTCAGTACAAGAAGAACAATATGTGCATGCTCTTCCTAAAGATGAAATCTGTTTTGGGCAGTGTAATGACGTCTCCATGCAAATAAACTTTCAGTGTTGTAGTTGTTGATATTATTGTACATCACATCTTTTTGAGCAATTACTTTAGTGTTTTTATGTACACTATGCATTCTTGTTGTACAACGTACAATTCCTAAGATTTCAGTCATCAAAAGGGCATTGGACACACGTCAAGGATGAGTATTTTTCAAGTTCATGATTTTTTAGCGTTGCAAGTTTGCAACGCACGGAAATAATCCTAGTAATAGTAAATAAGTCTAAGGCCTTGTTTAGTTCACCCAAAAAACCAAAAACTTTTCAAGATTTCCTGTCACATCAAATCTTGAGACATATTTATGAAGCATTAGATATAGACGAAAAGAAAAACTAATTATAAAGTTTGCCTGTAAATCACGAGATGAATCTTTTAAGCTTAGTTAGTCCATAATTGGATAATGTCTGTCAAATAAAAACGAAAATGCTACAGTACCGAAATCTGAAATCTTTTCAGAACTAAACACGCCTAAGACTATGTTTAGTTTCCGAAGAAAAAAAAATTCACGACACTGTAGCACTTTCGTTTGTTTGTGATAATTATTGTCCAACCATAGACTAACTAGGTTGAAAAGATTCGTCTCGTAAATTTCGATCAAACTATGCAATTAGTTTTTATTTTCGTCTCTCTATGCATGTGTCTAAAGATTCGATGTGACGGAGAATCTTGAAAAATTTTAGATTTTGAGGTGGAAGTAAACAAGGCCTAAACAAATTATTTAAGATATCATGATCATGCATGACCTATAAGCAAAGAGATTTTGTGAGCTGTACACTGATAAGTTTTCAGATTCAGATACTCTCAACGCTGGTTGTGAAATTCCTAGCAAAAAGAGAACCAAAAAAAAAGTGATGGATTGTGACGAATCAGAATCATATGCTTCCCGTCTGCCACTGGCAGTAAGTAGGACCCACTTGACATATTAAGAAAATACTCTAGAAAGCAGAAAATAATAAAGAAATATTTTTTTAAAACAAAAAGCGTCGCTCTATTTCTCCAAATCTCATCGTCTTCGCTTACTACAGGGGAGCGTCCGGCCGTCCGCGTCTCGCAGACCGCCGCCGATCTCGTTTCTCCTGCCGCTCTTGGTCGTACTGCTTCGAACCCTAGCCGCTGGAGAATCAGATCAGAAAGGGACTTGGCGGTGGAGCATAAAATCGGAGCCTCGCCCACAGTGGTGCTACTGCTGGGCATCAAATCGGAAGTGGGCAGCCCAGCGCCCGGGCATGGCGTGGGCGCGGTCGCCGGTCCGGTCGACACTCACACAGAAGCATGGCCCAACTCCGGTCTCCAGCAAGGTAAATGTCCCATTCCCAATCCAAATTCCAATCTTTGTTTCAACATTGAATTCCCAATCCATAAATCCTCATGTCACTTGCCATTTGACAAGTCTGATTATATATCTTTGTCAATTTTCGTATAGAACTATAGAATTGTACGGACCATGACATTAAAATGCTATATGAATATGAATGGTGAGGGCGAACTTAATTAGGTTCTTTTTACTATTTTTTTTTTGAAGTATACTGAAGATCTAAGCATGAAATTGAGATATGATCTAATATAAACTTATGCATTTATGAGCTTGTTTTGTTATCTACCAGTATTAGACCTGTTGTGGGTGGTATGTATTTGATCCTTGCAGGTGGTATACACACTTGGATAATGGCCTTAGGTGTGAATATTGACCAGCTCCGCCACTCCTCCATCTCTTATCTTGCAGGAATCCCACTAAGTATACTTCCACCATCAATTTTAGTGAAGAATTGATTGTCTCCAAGCTGTTCTGATTCACCATGCCACAGTCATCCGCAGAAAAAATGCCGTCAGTTTATCTGTACATCCCTAACATCATTGGTATGCTTCTAATGGTTGTCTGTTTACGTTCACTTACTGTTTCGATCTAACTGGAATTTCATTAATAATATATGCAAATGGAGCACATAGTTCCCCCATCAATGTAATTTGTTAATTTTACATGCGGAATTCAAGTTTTTACTTTTAGTTTGTGGATGAGTAACTTAATAAAGTTCAGATTTCAACTAAGAATAAAATTTATTAAATAATCTGCTTTTAGCATGTGTCTTAAAAATGCAAATCTATTGGACTCGACATTCAATAGTTGCTATCATGCAGGGTATTTCAGGATCATCATAAATTTCATTGCGTTTGCTGTTTGCTATTCCAACAGGCTCCTCTTTGCTATGCTGTACTTCTTCAGGTGATTGTCATAAACTTTTCTGCAGCCTATGTATGTTCACTCTAATATGCAAAGGTTGATCTATCTATCCTTGCAAAAATTTCAGTTTTGTCCTGGATGGCGTGGATGGTTGGTTTGCACGGAAGTTTAATCAAGGTAATGAATAAATATTGATTGAATTTCATGTTTTAAGAACTTTGAGAAGGTTATATATGCCGGTAAGTTCTGAAATTGTCTGATCAGTTTATCTTATTCTATCAATCAGCATCTACATTCGGAGCTGTGTTGGACATGGTTACAGATAGGTATTCTTTGAATAAATCATTGAACTCTGTATATGCAGGGTGAATACATTCTGCAGCCTGAATTAATTTCGTAGTTCACATTCCTTCTCTTCAGGGTTAGCACTGCTTGTTTGTTGGCCCTTCTCTCACAGTGTTACAGGTAATGAAGGCAAAACATTTTATATTGATTTTTCCTGAATCTTGATACCTAGTACAAATTCTAATTTCAAATATTTTTATAGACCTGGTTTAGTTTTCTTGATGCTGCTTGGGTTGGATATTACAAGCCACTGGTTTCAAATGTACAGGTTAACTTTTGCTACCACTTTGTTCAATTCCTGCTAGTTCCCATTTTGTTCTTTTCTAGTCAGTGTGTAATCCTGTTCTCAATGATAGCAGAAGATGGAACATAATAAATCTGAATAATTAGTTTTTCAAGAATAATCTGATGATTTCATGGTGCATATGTTGCATGATCGCTACACATGAATTTCTTATGTTAAGAATCTCTTCTTGTTTATTATTTGCTAGTTATCTAATGATATATTTTTTGTACTAGTTCTTTCCTGTCAGGTAAGACTAGCCACAAGGATGTAAAGAACACAGGCAATTGGCTTCTGAAATTATATTATGGGTATAGGCCATTTATGGCATTCTGTTGTGTTTCTTGTGAGGTATGTTCAGTTGTTCACTTATACTTTGCAATATGCTCAGACATTAAATTTGTGGGAGATCAACATTATAGTGATTAGTGAATTAAACAATATGCTAGCACTCAGCAAATCCAGCAATCTTTCATGCAATCCTTTATATTTCACCCTCTAACACATAATTCTTCAATTTCTCCAAATTTACAGGTTTTATATATTATCCTCTTTCTCTTTGCTGATGAGAAATCGACAAGCTTGCTTGGTGTAAGATGCCATCATTTCTATAGTTCCCTCCTTAATTGACCAGTGCAGTTACTTAACATGTGATGTTCCGGTATCATTTTAACAGACATGCAGAGGTGTCCTGAAGCAAGGTCCCCTCACTCTCTTGGTGTTTATTTCAACTCTAGTTGGTTGGGCAGTGAAACAAGTTACCAACATCATCCAGGTATTCACACTTGAATTTTCCTGCAGCTTAATTGCTATGTAAATGTGCATGAATTTAGTTGGCATCAAGGCATTATAAGAGTATATCTAATAGATCAAAAATGGGGAAAAGGGTTTCGATGCAGTATTTTGCATACAGCTTCTATCAACTAAAACTTAGGTCGGTACATGGTGCTAGAACAGCTGCATATTGTACACATGGTCCACAAAAGTGCAAGTGCATTGTATAATTCATCAAGTTTATTTTTTTACATCAATGTACTTTCCTGAGTACAGATGAAAACAGCTATGGATACGTGTGTCGAGTTTGATCCGAAGCGCAGCAAGTGAAGCTGGAAGGCCCGTTTTTGTTTTATATTTGACATATCCAAGGAAACACTCCATGTGAGGCATGTACACCAATGTTCATACATATAGCACCTGCTTCATTTTTGTGATGGCGCTGGTCTGTAGGACCAGACAGCAGCATGCTGGTGGCTCTCCCTCAAAAAAACAATATGCTGTGGGAAGAACAGCATAAAAAAACAGGAGATAAGTGTGTGTTCACGATCTTTGTTATCTTGACTAGAGTAGCCTTTTTGAGCATATCTGAACAATTTTCATGTCCCATTGAAATCCTACTCCACTCAAGGATGATTTTAGTATTGTAAACATTGCATGTACTTGAGTTGAAGACTTCCCCAGTTTTGTGTTAAACATTTTGAGTCAACACAGCGACTCCAGTGCCCGCTCTGTGCTAGCGGTCAGATGGTACCGGCACCCCACCGTGGTCTTTCCAGTATAGATGTCCATCGGGCCAGCCCGGCTCAGCACAACACGGGCCCGTGCCAGGCATGGCCCGATAGAGGTCGGGCCAGCACGACACGTCATGCCTCCCGGGCACTGTATGTGCTTCGTGCCTAGTCTTCAGAGGCACGACATGTCATGTTCCTTTTTTGGGCTGGGCCAGCCCGAGTAGCCCGCTTCATTCAGCGTGCTGGGCCAGCCTGTGACCTGCTTCGCCAGAGACATAGAGATAGGGAAAGGGAGGCAGCTCGCCAGCAGCGCTGACTGGTGAGCCATAGGGAGGCGGGGAGGTGGTAGTGGCCACCGGAGCGCTCTCCCCCGAGGCCCTCAATGTTGGATCCGGTGAAGAGAGCAAGTAGGTGGAGGGGATTTGGCGGGCCAAGCTCGGGGCGGCAGCCGGATGGAGCTTAGGCACGCTGCTCGCTCCCGAGGTGCGACCTCGCGCAGGAGAGGAGCTTGTGGTGGCGCACCCCGTCGGTGAGTCGCGGAGAAGGGGAGCACATGTTGTGTGGGTGCTGCGCCTAGCTAACGAAGGAGAGAGGTGATGTGGCGTGGGTGCGGGTGCTGCGCCTAGCGACGCGTGGAAAAGTGGAGGGGGGAGTGGCGACTGGGGTGAACAAATGAGATAGGGTTTGCTGGTTTGGTGAAAGGGAGCGGGCCTCCATCGGGCCTTGTATAAAATACGGGCCGTGCTGTGCTAGCCCACGTGCCTGGAGTGCGGTCCAGGCACGGCCTGCTCCACCGTATCGTGCCAGTCTGGGCCCACTGGCTATTGGGCCGTGCCATGCTTGGATCGGGCCAAAATGGCATACTTTGTGCCGAGCCATCGTGCCTCGGCCTACATTCACACATATACTTTTCAGCCATTGCTGCTACCGGCAGGCCCAAGCACTAAATCGTGCGAGCTATCTCTCCGATGGCCCACTTGGACCGAATAATGCGTTCGTGGGTTTTTGAACTCACCTGGTCCTGTGCGTCAAACAGGGCTGACTAGCCTGGGCTTCCAGTCAAACCGCTAGGCACTCCAGCCCAGCCCAAATACCCTATGAGCAGTACTTCGTGTGGGCTTTTACATGTACCTCATTAGTTATCTCGTGCCAAACTCCAAAGGGTCACCACATAAAGGAAAAAGTCTATTTTTCATCTTCTAATTTTTATAAAAGTCTATTTTTTCTTTTAACTCTAAAATTGAACAAACCACCTTCTTTAACTTTTTAAACCATGCATTTTATCTCTCTGGAGCAGTTTTGCAACAGTGAATGATAGTTTTGCTATAATGACAGTGGTTTTGTCTTTTTTTTGTTTTTTTAATTATTTTGGCTGAATCTTTGAAAAATCATAGTAAATAAAAAAAAACCATAAAATGGAAAGTTAGACTCTACATGAGTAGATTTACACAGTAAATATATAATATGGTATACTTTAGTACAAAATTTTTGATACGAAGGTTTTGTCTTTTTCTTTCTTTATTTATTTATCTGAATTTTGAAAAATCATAGTAAATCATAGAAAAAGCGTAAAATAGAAAATCTAATTTTATTGGACTCCACATGAGTAGATATACACAATGAATATATAATATGGTATGCTTTAGTCCAACAAAATAATTATAGAAGTTACCGCTATAAATTATTTCAATTAATTAGAAAAAGCACAGATCTAAAGCTACAATAAAAATAAGTGTACTAAAGTATACCATATTATATATTGACTGTATAGATATGCTCATGGAAAGTCTAACAAAATTAGGTTTTCTATTTTATGTTTTTTCTATAATTTACTATGATTTTACAAAGCTTTAGCCGAAATAAATTAAGAAGAAAAAGACAAAATCTTCATAGAAAAAACTTTGTACTAAAGTATACCATATTATATATCCATTATGTAGATCTACTTATGTAGAGTCCAATAAAATTGAATTTTCTATTTTATGATTTTTCTTTGATTTACTATGATTTTAAAAAATTTAAGCCAAAATAAATAAATAACTAAAATAAAACGACAAAACCACCATCAATGTAGCAAAACCACCATTCACTGTAGCAAAAGTGCCTTCAAAACTGCTTCAGAGAGGTAAATGCAAGGTTTGAAAAGTTTAGGGAGGTGGTTTATCCGGTTTTGGAGTTAAGGGAGAAAAAACGGACTATTGTGAAAGTTAGGAGGAAAATTAGACTTTTTCCCTAGATAAATCAGGTGAGGCACAAGATAGCCCCTAAAAATCCATTTTCCAAGCTTGTTTCAATGTGCTAACTTCATTCAAGTGTTCCAACACTTCGTGCATATGAGTTAACATTTTCCTAAGCTTTTCCTTTTGCAGTCTCACCTTATCACTAAGTCGTAATGCATATGCAAATGTTAGTCACATTTAGTGGCACTAGATAATCGCTGTCACTTAAGAACTTCCCTCTTTATAATATGGCTATCTACCCTAAACCCAACTATGTGCACTCTATTGCACCTTGGTTGGTGAAAGCAAAACCATAATAATGTATTTGCCTTCGGGCTTGCTTTACATACCATCTTCTCTCCAAAGGATGAACACTTGCACACATATGGTCATAATTTCCACCTCCACCATCTCCTATGCCTTGTTCATGACTATCAAGTGGACCCTAGCTAAAACAAACTCACTGCAAGCATTAGTCAATTAAAGATTGACACTTATTGGCACTCAATTACCAAAACCAAACTAGGGCTTTCAATGGCTTCTACCATACTCTATTTCTATTAACATATCATTTAGATCGGCTTTAGTAAGGAATAAGCTTTTTTGTCGATGTCTGGACTCGTGGTCCAAGCACTAACGAGTAGTATGAGTCTGCGTGCCCCTTAACCCAGATGGTGATGTAGGAAGAACACAAAGATTTATACTAGTTCAGGCAAAGTGTGCCCTACTCCAGTGTGAGAGAGGAGTCTTGTATTATCCTACACCCGAAGTACTTGTAGTAGGGATTACAAGCGACTTGCAAGAGAGGGAGCTTGTCCCAGGTCTTGGCTCGTTGTGACGTGTGAGACTTGGCTCATGCGTTGGGTTTGTATGGTGTGTCCTGTCCGAATGAAGCCCTTCCTCCCCTTTTATAGTTCAAGAGGAGGGAAGGAGTACATGTGTTGATGTTTACAGTGTCACGGTGCTGTTCTAAAGCGTGGGTTAAGAACATGGTGTCGTACGGGAGTTGAGGTGGTCCATCCCTAATGCTGTAGATTGATCGTGGTCACGGTGTGGTTTCTCTTGTTGTTCTTGTCGAGCCATACCTGGTGTTATAGATTTTATGCCTAACCTTGTTCCTGCCTTACTGAGCCCTTATTCTGCGTTAGGGTTATCTCTCGAGGCCTCTTTCCTTAATCCATATTCAGGAGTGCTAATGGGTTTTGTGGCTACAATACTCGGGTTTTGATATTGCCCACTCCTCCTGACCCGACCGTACGCATAGTGATAGGAGTCAGGTCCTGTGGTGAGAGAAGTAGGCAGCACAACAAACGCCATACACTGCCTGCTCAACATGGGTGCGAGGATGTGTCTCACGTCCCATTTGTGGTACGGCAGCCGCGCGTGAGAAGCCTGAGTGCTGTGTTAGGGGGGTGGGGATCTGAGCATGGGCTCAGATGAGTCGAAAGAATCGGTCTAAGACTTAGGTCTCGGGTGAGATGGAAAGATGTTCGAGGCACAGCTTCGGACGAGGCGGAGAAATCTTCCGGGGCTTAGCCTCGGGCGAGATGGAGAGATCATCCCATCACTCGAGGCCTGTCTTGGGCTGAGGAGGAGTGGTTCTAGCCTAGTTTGGTGGTGCCATCTTGGCGACCCAACTGTCCTCCTTTCCTAGGGCTAGGTGTTTTTGGGCTTTGGCCTTTGTTTTGAAAAGGAGGCATGTGCTTTTTTGGTATTAGTTTGGGTACCCCAGTTTATGGTACTCGACTATAGCCCCCAAGCTTGTGGAGGAGTTGGTTACTCCTTCAGAGGCTCTTCCGCTCTTACTAGGGGTATTTTTTCCAAGGTCGTTGCTTTCTTCTCTGGGAGGTTTTATCCCCTTGGGTGCGTGCGAGTGCACCTGCAGGATGTAGCCCTCAAGGCCTTGAAGGGATGGGCTATCCCTTCAAGGGCTTTTGCTAATTTGGTACGCGGGGAACCCGAAGAGGAGAATCGTGTTCTATGCACGAGCTGCTTTGGCCCTATTGCAGGAATAGCCCCTGAGCCCTTGCCCATGGGTAAGGGTTAGTCAAGGACTTCCCGACTTTTTTAGTGTCCCTCATTCATCCTTTTCATTCAGAGGAGGGGTGGGTGACGCCACGCCACCCTCGGTGGGAGAGCTATGGTGCTCCCGGTGAGCTGCCATCGGGTCGGTCCAAGTGGAAGCCCAAGCCCCATTTGTTAGGGGTCGACTGGCAGCCACATAGGCGTATTCTATGATACCCGAGGGTAGTCTTGGTGGATCTCGGAACCATTTAGTAGGTTCAAAGGGCTCAATGCCTCCCTCTATGGGATCCCATTCTTGAGACACCTGCATGGGTCTTGGACATGACTTATTGGGACACGCTGGTGCTCGGACCTTAGCCTCATTGGGGCTTGTCCTCCGTCACCCCTCCCTCTGTTATCCTAGGGTGACTGTCGAACCCAAGAGAATGGGCCAGCCTCGGAACCCCTAGACCGTAAGGGGCTAGAGCCCACATTTCCTTTACCTAGAAGGCACCATGCAGGTTCGGAGGGTCAGGTGCTCCTTTTGAGTCAGTTCCTTAGGGAGTCAAAATGGCTCTACCGTCTGTCACACGTGGATGAGACGATTCACCTATCGTATTTAATGCGTGCAGTTAGCGAGGAAGTGGGGGTAATGGGCTTGTGGTTTACCATGATGGATTAATGTGTGGGATCTGACAGTTCCCTTTGGATTGCATCACGGCAGTTGGCCTCCCCGCTCCGCTCTATATAAGCGAGGGGAGGGTGCTTGGATCATTCCCCTTGGCGCTTTGCTGCTCTTTCCTTCGTCTCCCCCACCTTTGCTTCCCTTGCATTCCTATGCCGAAGAGAAAGGGAGAGAAGAGAGAGAATGGGGACTGTCACCGTGTTTGGTGCTCCGGACCCGTGGCCTACTTCCAACGTCTCAATGAGGGCTCTATAGGATTGCGTTGACGGTACCAGTCTTCTTCATCCTCGTTGGAAACTCAACTTCTCGGAGTGGATCATCCCCATCATGGACGCGAGGGAACCTAACCCGCCACTAGGTTATGTGGTTAGTTTTATCGCGTTCCATGGCCAGGGTTTTGGGGATTCAGCGAGCCGATTTATGAGGGCTCTCACCCATTACTATAGGGTGGAGCTCTATAACTTCAATCCCAACTCCATCACATAGGTGGCTATTTTTTCCACTATGTGTGAGGGGTTTCTGGGAATACCCTCTACTGGGACCTATGGATCCATTTGTTCTTCGTGGACATGTCCTCAAAGACAGGCAGGACGGGAGCCCCTTAGAAACTACTGAGGGTCAGCGGCTGCACGCTCCAAGTGCATCAGCATTGGGCCCAATTTTACATTCCTGCCTCTCTCTAGACCTCAAACTAAGGGTGGGAGGAAGACTAGTTTTATCTTTGGAATGACATCAATGGGCTCCCCCTTACACTGGGAAGGTAGTGACGGAGAGGCCTGAGAAATGGAAGTGGGGGGTCGTTGCTGAGAACCAAGGGAGACTGGACCCACTGCTTGTAGGTCTAGAGAAGCTACAGAACAGGGGTCTCACCACAGGCAGTGTGGTGGCAACTTTCCACAAGCAGAGGGTACTCCCTCTGGCGTTGCGACCTCTGTTCATGTATCAAATGATGCCATCAGCATCTCTGGAGGGGGCCCTAATGTTTGCTGAGCCTATTTCCGCCACGGAGGTCACGAGGCACATGACCTACACCATGTCATTAGGCCTAGCGGAGAACTTCAGGACACACTAGATGCGCCTTGAAGAGGGCTATCCTAGGTAAGAGCCTTGTTTTAGTTTCATCTTCCTTTCTTCCAGTATTTCTTTTTTCTTCTGTTCACCCTTCCTTTCTAGCCTCTGTGTAGAACCTCGGCCAGTTTCAAAGTTCTCAGCCTCTGGTCCTAGAGGACCAAGAGGTGAGGGACCGAAACCAGAGGGCAACCAAAGAACAGAAGCGGAGGGCCAATGCGGCCAAGGAAAAGCGTGACAAGAAAATGCATGAGAAGGCTGCGCAAGATAAGCTCCACCACCAACAAAGGCGTGATGTCCTTCCAAAGGAGGAATCTCCATCTCCCTCTATGTCTGAGGGGGAGGGAGAATAAGAAGAAGGAGATGATGATTTTGACTGGGTGATGATGACCCTAGATGAGGGGATCGCCAGCTAGGAGGGGCTAATGGCCCTAGGAGAGGGGTTGTAGGCTGTAGGGGGCGTGATGAGTGCCCCCATGTCAATTGTAGAGGGTCCTGAGGATCGAGCAGCTAGGAAACTCCCCGTGTCCTCAGGGCCTCAAGGCCTTGAGACACCAGTGCCTAGGGCGGTGAATGCCCAAGTTTGGTTTTGGTAATTAATGACACCAAGTTGCTAATGCCATTATGTTGAAGTGATTTAAGTTAGGCATAGTAACACATATGATGAAGAAGAGATATGACATAGAGTGGTGGACGCATGATCACAAAGAGATGATGCATGAAGTGGAGATCATAGTGATAGACAAGGAGTAAAGTGATGACAAAGGTATAAACATAGGGTTTTGCTTTTGTTGGTCTAAGTTGAGTAGAGAAGTGATTTACCAGATTTAGGATAGATAGCCAACTATCAAGAGGAGAAATCACAATCATCTCTCGAATCAAGTGCTACTAGGTCCATATCTTGAGCATATGCATTAGGATATAGTAAAGTGCTAACCTAACTCCTTTAATGACAATATTTGTGAAATGCTAACATACATGATAAGGATGAAAATGGAACGGAAATATCCTGAACCGAACCGCATCGTTTTCTATATTTCATCCGATCGAATTCGTATTTTTTTGTCCGACTTTATCATTTTTGTTTTTGTATTTTAGATATTTTTGTATTTCAAATATAAAAGTAGAAAACGGTTTAGACATTTTTCGATCGTTTTCTACTTTTCTACTTTTAATTTGAAATATTTTGAATTTAAAATTTAGTTTAAACCGAATTTAGCCAACTGCAACGGTCACCATGGAGTTGTGTTTTTTTCTACTTGTGGCCAGCTGCCCTCTCTTTTATGGACGACACCGAGTCTCATTTCTTTTGACCTCATGAGGTGTTGTTCTCTCAGTTCAAGTTAATATTTCACGAACATTTAATTTTAGTTCAGATTCTAAAATGGTATGTTAATTGCTACATCTAATTTTAAATCTTATTATCCTACTAGCTATTAATGGCTTGCTCTAGACTTATACTTATGTATGGGTTATTGTATTAAATACCTAAGACTAAGGACCATATATTTATTAATTATTATATGCACTTGAATTTGATCGTGCATGTGCTTAGTCATGCACTTGGTACTACGAGTCGGTATTCCGTATTGAGTTTTCGTATATCGATCGTGTTTGACATAATTCGCTTGAATTGGTTCGTTTTTGAAATTCTCGATATTTCGTAAGTTCGTGTTCATTTTTGTGTCCGCTTTACCATTTTCGTTTTTGTTTTCGTATTTCAAATGTAGACGTAGAAAACAATTTAGGATTTTTTTGACCGTTTTCATCCTTAATACATGCACAATGGTGGTGGACACTTGGTGGTGTTAGCACATTTGCAAAGGAGGTGGAGTTCCTAGGGTGAAGAGGTGTTTGAGTTCTTCTCTCCCTCCCGCCGAGCTTGCAAGGCGAGATTCAGTGCTTTCAAGAAAATGAAATGCAGCGCTTTCGGGAAAATGAAATGCATATTTTTCATTGCATTGGAGGAAGTTTTTGGAAAAGTCACATGAGTGTTTCTCAGCGAGAAACACCGTCAGATGCTGGGTCAGACAACATCAGATGCTGGACCCGTGTTTGATGCATGTAGCATAGTGAGGCGCAACTTGAACTGTGCATCAGAGCGTCCGACACTATAGTAGTAGGGTTTCATCTGTGAACTCACCAAATGCTAAGGGTGGGTCTGATGCCCCTTCGTTGGACGTTGATGGCCCTACGAGTTTGTAGACCTCTCTGAGTAGCGTTCGGTGTGAGGTGGTGTGTCCAATGCCTAGCATCTATGTGTCCGACGCATGCTCTAAAAGATCAATAATGGTCTAGTGACCGTTAGAGATTAACGGTCCATGTTTAAAGAGAGACATGTGGCAGCAATCTAACGAGCGAGGCAGGCGAGCGTTGGACGCTCAACCGCGTCCGATGGGGTGGCGTTGGAGTGTCCGACGCACCCACAGAAAACCCTAATGGCTAGTTGTCAGGCTGACCTCTTTAAATAGAAGGTGACCAACCTTTGGGGCTTTGCACTTGCACCTTTTAACAAGTGAGACATTCTTTGAGCTAGAGAACACTCCCTCCACTCATCTCCTTGCTTGATTGCTAATCCTAGTGAGATTGAGTGAGATTCAAGTGCATTGCTTAGTGAGTTGCATCTAGTGGCACTTGAT
>Ga0182004_10002470_pt1 | contig 14395 bp, 13 predicted proteins | sample Sormic07211540_1_FD_120479 | JGI IMG/M metagenome (GOLD analysis project Ga0182004, IMG submission 120479) | Endophyte microbial communities from Sorghum bicolor roots, Mead, Nebraska, USA - 072115-40_1 MetaG | ecosystem: Host-associated > Plants > Roots > Unclassified | place: USA: Nebraska...
ACATAAGACAACCGCCACGGTTAAAGACTTAACCGTGGCGGGCTGCGTAAGGCAACCGCCACGGTTATTGCTTATTTACCGTGGCGGTTGCCTTATGTAGCCCGCCACGGTTAAGTCTTTAACTGTGGCGGTTTGGAAAACCGCCTCGGTTAAGCCATGATTAACCGTGACCTTATGTCCATGGCGGTTGCCAAAAACGCCACGGTAAATGAAAAATGCCCGCCACGGTTAAGTTTTTTTGTACTAGTGTCGGTTGTTTGGTTGCATGCGCTGCGGAGCTTGGCTAGGATAAATTCGTGTTTGGTTGGTTGTTTTGGTTTGTATACAATCACCTCTTCCTTGACAGGGTGAGTTTACCTCCTTTGAAGCATTTTCTCGAGCAGATGAGCGTCGGAGATGTGGACATGGAGGAGGAGAGCGGCGCGGCGGAGATCTGGCGGAGGTAAACTGGGAGATGCTCGACAAGTCGCGATTCTTCGTCGTGGGCGTGGTGCTCTTCTCGGGCGTGTCCGCGGTGCTGTACCCGGCCATGGTGGTGAAGACGCACCTGCAGGTGGCGCCACCTCCGCAGGCCGCCACGGACTCGAGGCCACCAAGAGCTCCATCGGGTCGGCCGCAATCCGACTCGGCGTCTCCGAGCCCGCCCCGCGGCTCCCTCTCGCCAAGCCCCTCCCCGCGGGGGCGGCGCTCGCGGCCTCGCCCACGCTGGCCGCCGGTGCGCCTAGCGGGACGACCTGCACGGGTTCTACCACGGGGTCGGCGCGTCGCTAGCCAGCACGGTGCCCACGCGCGCATTCTGCATGGCGGCGCTCGAGGCCACCAAGAGCTCCGTCGGGTCAGCCGCAATCCGACTCGGCGTCTCCGAGCCCGCCCTGCGGCTCCCTCTCGCCAAGCCCCTCCCCGCGGGGGCGGCGCTCCTGGCGCTTGCGGTCTCGCCCGCGCTGGCTGCCGACGCGCCTACCCCCGCCCCAGCTCCACGCGAGCTTCACAGGGAGGATGACAGTGATGGGAAAGAGAAGGATGAGCAGAGGCATACGGGCGGTGACGGGAAAGATGTTGTTGGCTGGCTTTGGCCTGGCCAGGGTTGAACGTCGGATTCGAGCGTTCAGGTTGAGCCAGGCTCCGAGCGTACGGCTGGCCAGCCCTAGCCTGTCCCCGAAGGCCATACAGGCAACCAAACGGATAAAAATTGGCCCCAGAGAGGCAACCAAACGGATAAAAATTGGCCCCAGAAAGCCATGGCCGGATCTAGCAAGCAACCAAACACACCCATACTGGCTATAGAACCAAGGAAGAATCACTACCAGAAATTGACAGAGGAGCAAGTGAAACGGGAACCTGGAGGATCAGGCGAACGGTACCAAACAAGGCCTAAATCTATTGTAGGATGTCCATGTGGATTCGGAACCAGCTCTTGATGACCAGACATATATAATGATCGTTAAGGGATATCTGCATCTATCGTCGCCTGAACATGCTCACAACATTATTATTGATAGAAAGGACCAAATACTTGTCAGTATAATAATGAAAAAAACATCCTCCAATAAGAGAATGACCTTTGCTTTGACTGTTAGCCATGTTCTTAAAAATTGGGTAAGGCTTGGTGACTTCAGTCGTGCATCAACACCAGTAAAAGGCATTTGCTGTTAGTTAGCATTTCCAAGGACAAAGCATTTCCAAGGACAAACCGTACAGGTTAAGTACAAAAGGCACAATCTCCGCAAACAATGCCACCCAAAATAAACGTGTTCCTTTTGTTGGGCAATAAGAACATAAGACCACAATAAAAAAAAAACGAAAGTTTCTGTTAGCATGATCTTTTTTGGTTGGCAAAACACCAGGATACATTCGCATCAGACTTGATCAGAGACATGAGGCACGGCAGTCCACACCAGGATACATTCGCATCAGACTTGATCAGAGACATGAGGCACGGCAGTCCACAGTTTAACACCATGTTAAGACCACCAAAAACCCTACCATAACAAGTTTGGGGGAGCACTTAATCACAACTTCTCAAATCCAATTTGATATCGAGAATCTGGCTAAATTCGAGTAACACTTATTTTTATCTTCCTGGGAGGTGTTCCAGGTTTTGACATGTTGGAAGTTCCTGCTTTTCCTTTCTTTTCTGAAGGCTTGAGAATCTGGAACGAACATACTAGGGAGTCATCAATGCTCATCAGTGCACCAGCATTGTCGAACTCTCCACAGTAGTTTGGTGCTGAGAATATTGTTACAAGCTGGCGGTTTGCAAAAAATTCATACCCATCCTCCACAACCTGTGAAGTTAGATTCAGTTAAAGAGAAGTCAATGGTAATGAAGGCAGTGCACAACAAAAATAGTAATTCACAACACTGAGCTCAACAGAAATAGCAATCTAGATGGTTCAGTATATTTCCCTAAAACATATCAGAACAAAATGAAATTTAATCCTTATATTTCAGAAGAAGGGCTAGTATGTAAAGAGTTTTAGGTTCACCTTAAGCATCCAAGCTGACACAGTAAAATAACAGCAATAGTTTGACAGCAACTATTAACCACAACCAGTTCAAGGTCGATGGCCTCAAACAAAGTAAATAGTTCAAAGATTCAGAACCTTAGCTTACATATTGTCATACAAACGAAAAGCTCAATCTGCAAAAGGACATATACACATTTTTGTTTACTCAACAGGAGGGATATGCACTGTTCCCTTTGAAAAATGGCAGGTAACAGTGCAAACATGTTGATACTGTGAAACAATATACTAATGTAGTTTCTTTTAACAAAAAAACATTCCAATATAGACCAGAAGCAATAGCCATCTTCAGAAGAAGGCACCAAATTAAACGATTCTACCATCTTAGATAAGGATTTCATTTTTTTATTGGGGGGGGGGCGAGGGGGGCAGGTTGGTGGCTATTTGTTTTCAGCATGATAGTCATAACTTGTTGGAATAATATCAACTAAAAATGATCACACAAACATGAAAAAAGATTCTTAGGGCCTGTTTAGATTTGAAATTTTTTGGCCCAAAGAGAAATTTTTTTGTGGAATTGGGGCCTAAGAACTAAACGGGGCTAAAAAATTTTAAGGCCAAAATTTTGGATTGCAACTGTGCACGCACTCCCATGGAAGCCAACCAATGACAATTGCAACTGCAAGTTGTCATTGGTGAGTTTTCATGGGAGTGCGTGCACAGTTGCAGACCAAATTTTTGGTCCCAAAATTTTTTGGCCCCGTTTAGTTCTCAAGCCCTAATTCCACAAAAAATTCTCTTTAGGCCAAAAAATTTCAAATCTAAACAGGCCCTTACTTACAAGAAAGGTGTATAAGATAATGAATACCTGGTGGGCCCTGCAGATCAAATCTAGATCATGTTTCTGAAGGAACTCGGCAACTATATCAGCTCCAAATGTGTAGGAAACACCCCTGTCATTCTCACCCCACCCATCAAGCTCTTTCTCGGGGTCCGACCATAGCAAATCACAAAGGAGACCAACGTCAGGAACATCCACCGGACGAGAAATGTTACGTATCTGATCCATGTTCTTAAGTTCAGGAGACAACCCCCCATGCATGCAAAAGATCTTATCATCAATAAGCGCAGCCACAGGGAGGCAATTAAAGCACTCAGTGAATATCTTCCAGATACGGACATTGAATCTCCTCTTGCACTCATCAAAGAACCCATATATCCGGTTGATCGAGGCGCATTCATGGTTTCCCCTGAGGAGGAAGAAGTTTTCTGGATACTTTAACTTGTACGCCAACAGAAGGCATATTGTTTCTATGCTCTGTTTCCCCCTATCAACATAGTCACCCAAGAACAGATAATTTGCGTCTGGTGGATAGCCACCATACTCAAATAATCGAAGAAGATCTGAATATTGTCCATGGACATCCCCTGCATAGTAAAGAAATTAAATGCTTATCATTATCCACATTATTGCATCAATGTACATTATATTATAAATTGTTAATTGACGAGTTTACAGAGCATAGCACTAACATCAAGGTGAATGCAATGCAGCTTGCTATAAGACAATGCAATAACTGCTAGTGGACTTAAAACACTAAGTAATTTTTGTACTTCTATTACTGATTCGAGTGTAAAGCTAGTTATTATTTATATGGCAGTACCAATACCACCATAAACTAGATGGAAGGCAATTCAAATAGCAACACAAAATTATGAAAGAATGCTCTTTGGACAGCAAGCTTCAGCTACCCCAACAAAGAAACCAGATATGAAATTTGCAGTATGGTGTTAACAGAACTCAGCAGAAATTTGACAAGACAGAATAGTCCCACATGATTGACAAATATTAAACATGCGCTGTGATTACTGAGTAGGGGTGATGACTGATGACCCTACCATTTTGAGTCTTGACACATTTCTATCTAGTATAGTGGGTAAATAGCATAGCACTCACACAATTTTATCTTGAACCAAGCATTATGAATACATATTGACTTGACAAGGCAAAACATTGTTATCAATTCTAGAATGCCAGGATACCTCACTGCAGAAAGTACAGGGAGATCTAAGTGAAGGCATAGCTCCTCTATTGTGACCTATAAAAATAGGCAAACTATGTGAACACAACAAATTGAGTTATTCACACCACCACAATTTTTTCTTCTCAGTCATAGGTCCTGCTTGGACCCATTAGCTGCTAATAGTTCATAGCTAATATTAGCAGCTAACTAGTAGCTGCTATTAGCTGGTTTGATCTAACTAGTGAGATAGTTGTTATTGTTAGTTTGGTATTCAGCTAACAATTAGCTAGACCCGTTTGGATCCAAAGAGCTATGATATGTATTTTCTTCACTACTTTATTTTTACTGGGCAACCACAAAAAGCTCATGATATAATCATTAACATACTAACCTGCGAGTTAGTGATTACAGTTTCAAATATATTTTTTTCCTGCCACTCAAGCTCTCCCTTTTCTCTCTAATCTGCAATCTTGAGCAGACTAGCATGGTATAGTGGCATAGGAACATAGACAATACATGACATATGTCAACCACTTACAAATATTTTTTTCCCTGGCACTCGAGCTCTCACTTTTCTCTCTAATCTGCAATCTTGAGCAGTCTAGCATGGTACAATGGCATAGGAAATTAGGAACATAGACAATATATGACATATGTCAACCACTAATACTCAGCTCGCTTTTGTTATAATTTACTCAGTAGACAGAGGCCACAATCTCCACCACGGAGAGCATGGCAAACTTCAGATTCCAAAATGATGTGTTCTTGCGGTTCTCCCAATGATTTTTAACTGACTACACCAAGAATATGTATAGAAAGCAAATATCCCAAATCAACCGGCAGAAAACTCTTCATCGTTTTCCTTAAAACTGAAAAGTTCAGTGCCGAGTCAAACAAAAATAGGAAAACTGATCATATTGGCAATCTGATCTAACAACAGACAACAAAATCTGTACGATACTGACAAGATCATGATACAAATATACAGTAAGAAAAGATGGTGAATTTGTTTGACACTGAAATCAAGAATAATCAAGGGTCTTGCAGCACTCTGGAAAAAATGAGCGTACACACATGCATTACAGTATCAAGGTTTGAAATGTCATGGCCTTGATATTCATATTTAGGTGGAGGGAGGTTTGAGAGGACATCATAATCACGATATCCATCCATGTTTGGTCTAAACTAGCATTTGGAATGAGAGAGAAATCCAAACGCGCTGTTTCCCAGGCAATCGTACATCTAAGGCCATTTCAACTTTGCACAGCACGCGCCCCACCTTTAATTACCACCAGAACACGTCAACGGACTACGGGATTCCAAGAACAACTAATCTTGGCGAGGCCATCCCAATAACAAAAGCCACAAGAGAAGCACAACCCGAAACGGCTGCGTCTGGCGAAACAGTCTGCGCGGGAACAAACGAAGAAGACGAGGGCCTAACAGGCTAGCACGCCTAGTCGCATATCAGGGTTATCGGGAGGGAGAGCTCTTACCGCATATCTTGATGGGGGCCTCGAGCTCCAGGAGGTTGGGTTGTTGGAGGAACACATCCTTGGCGGCGGCGCAGAGGCGCCGGATGTCGGCGTCGGTCACCTGCGCGTTCCGCGGGGTGCGCCCGCCGCGGGCCTCGAGGAGCCGCCGGATCAAGTCGTCGACCGCCGCCTCGTCCATCGCCTCGCCGGGAAGGGAACGGGGTCAGAGGGAAACCCTAGCTCAAGCCGCCGCCCCCTCGCGCCGCCCCCTCGCGGATAAACCCTCGCTCAAGAGTGGAAGCTGCTAAACCCTAGCGGCTCGCTTAAAGCCTTTTTTTCGCCGATCGACGGGGAGACGACACGGGATGGGAGCGTGTGAGCGAAGAGGGGATGAGGGGGTTGCTGGGTTGCGCCGAGTCCTCCACGGACTGCGTGACAAGGCGTGTAACTTGGACTGGCGTGGCGGTTGGGTCGGGGCTGGGCCGACGACGTCAGCCTGCTTTATTTGAAAAATAGAGGCGGTGCCGCGGTGGTGGACGTACGGGTTAGACCGTCTCCAACAGTCTGGAGACCCAAAAACATCTGTTCTCCGACAGCACAGAGCAAAAGAAAACCTCGCAGCGCCGCTCCGAGCGCCGCCCGCACCTCTCGTGTAGCGGATCCGTGACCACGCCCCTCCTTGCGCCCACATCGTATGCGCCGCCCGCGCCTCGCCTGCAGGCTGCAGCAAACTCGCGACCACGCCCCTCCCGACTCTCCGCACCCGCCGACGCCTATCATTACTCCCCACTGCGCTCCCGCCTTGCTGCACCGGCGGCTCCTCGCCGCAGGCATGCCTCGCATACCCGGCGCGCCAACTGCTCCTCGGCACCTCCTACAGGCCCACCATGGCGACGGCGCAAGGATTTGGGTCGAGGAGAGAGATTACGGGATGAGGACCCATATTTGGGTTCCCTCTCTCCTTCTACCAAAAATAGGTATCCTCTTTGTATATTCTGTTGGAGGGGTTTTTTTTACTATGCAAGACCCAAAATGGGTTTGGGTAGTGGTATGCATGACTTGTTGGAGATAGTCTTAGAGAGCAGATCAAAATTGTTGGAAGTTCGTATTTTTTATTTTTATTTATTTATTATAAGAATGAGTATATATACTAAAGGGAATATTTTTACTTTGGGAATGTATAAACGTTAAAATTTTGATTATAGTCACTGTTTTTTTCGCGTGGGTGTGTCTGCCCCTCCTGCTAAAGTTACGTAAGGCCATGTTTAGTTGTTGAAAGGAAAAATTTCACAACACTGTAGCACTTTCGTTTGTTCGTGTAATTATTGTCTAACCATGGACTAATTAGGCTCAAAAGATTCATCTCGTAAATTCCGACCAAACTGTGCAATTAGTTTTTATTTTCGTCTATATTTAATACTCCATGCATGCGTCTAAAGATTCGATGTGATGGAGAATCTTAAAAAATTTTAGATTTTAGGGTGGAAGTAAACAAGACCTAACTCTACCCCTAGTTGTAAGACTACAACCAACTCATACAAGTGTTTCAAGAAATTCTGTTAGAGAAGAAAGTGATCATGTATTAACGATGAGATATGTCTTAGTAGTTAACAACTAGTCAACTATATAAGTAGGTTGATAAATAAAGTGTAAATGTGCATATAACCATCAATAGATTCTATTATTAATCATGCTTTTAGACCTCCGAAGGTTTTCATGTTGAAAAAATTTAGGGAAGGGAGAACAAAAAGAAAACTAGACGGGCGTACATAATCCACCTGGCTAAACACGCCACACCAGAAAAAAAAGGGGGGGGCATGGACATTGTGGGCAATAGACCAACACTTTATATATGTGCCTTTCTCTCTCATAGTTAAAAATTATCAGTCAAATCAGATAGTTATTCAGTACTATTTTTCTCTTATAATAAACCAGCAAATATTACTTTTAGTCATAACTCTTCAACGAAGCGAACAAGGTAGGTACCCTATCCTTGATTCTTCTTTGACAATTCTCATATTTAGGTGATAGAGATGGAGAGGAGTTGGTCCTATTAGGTTACGAGCGGTTTTGAAGGCGGTTTTATCTTTTTTTAAAAAAAATTATTTTGGCTAAATATTTGGAAAATTATAGTAAATCACATAAAATTCATAAAATAGTAAATCTGATTTTGTTGGACTCTAGATAAGTACATCTACATAGTGAACATATAATATAGTATTCTTTAGTACAAAGTTTTTGTTGTAACTTTATATCTGTGTTTTTTTAATTAATTAGAATAATTTATAGCTACAGTTTCTATGATCCTATTGTGGTGATTTTTTTATGTTGGGTTAGCTATTGTATGTCTAAACTATGATAAAAAAATTCATACTCATTAGATTATGTATAACTTAGTTATAAATTTATTATGGTTTAATAAACATAAACCTAAATAAATCTATAACTAAGTAATACATGATCCAATAGTATGAAATTTTTACTACAATTCAAACATAGAATAATTAGGTCACCATATAAATTCCATCAAAATTGGACCATAGAAACTGTAGTTATAATTATTCTAATTAACTAGAGAAAAGTATAGATCTAAAGTTGCAGCAAAAACTTTGTACTAAAGCATATCATATTATATATTCAATGTGTAGATCTACTCATCTGAAGTCCAATAAAATTAAAATTTCTATTTTATAATCTTTGTGTGATTTACTATGATTTTTCAAAAAAATTATCCGAAATAAATAAAAATAAAAGAACAAAGCCACTTTTAAAACAAGTCAGAGATGTAATATGCACGGTTTTAAAAGTTGAGGGATGTATTTTGTCCGATTTTGGAGTTTAGGAATGAAAAACAGACTTTTATGAAAGTTGAAGGACCTAGAGTGGACTTTTTCATTTTTTTTCTTTTGCATAGACCAGTGCCTTTCATCCATATAATTTTGTGAATTTTATTTAACATTTTATAGATCCAATAAATAATTCACTACCCTGTTTTTGTATTTAAATAAATTATTGATGACATATATGAACTGACATATCAAGAATTCAATAAATACTTTCATTGTACTTGAAATAGTTTTTATAAATATATTATATTTACTAGTATGGTATAAGAAATATTTTCAGATACATAACTCCCTTGATTATACAGGATGGAGTACTTTATCCTCTAAACTATAAAACCGGATTTTCTAACCCTTGAACTTTCTAAAATTGGTCAAATAACCCCCTCAAGTGGTTTTGGGTGGTGGTTTTGATATAGTGACGGTGGTTTTGTTTTTTTTTCCTTTTTATTTATTTTGGCTAAGTCTTTGAAAAATCATACAGAAATCTCATTTTGTTGAACTCCATATGAGTAGATCTATAGTGAACATATAATACAATATGCTTTAGTATTAATTTGTTGTTGTAGCTTTAGACATATATATTATTCTAATTAATTATAAAAAAGTATAGATCTAAGCTACAATAAAAATGTTGTACTAAAGCATACCATATTATATATTCGCTGTGTAGATCTACTCATGTAGAGTCTAATAAAATTAGTTTTTCATAGTATATTTTTTAGTGATTTACTATGGTTTTTTAAAGATTTAGTGGAAATAAATAAATTAATTAATAAAGACAAAACCACAATCACGATAGCAAAAACATCATCCAAAACTGCTCGAGGGGATTATTTGATCGATTTTAGAAATTTTAAAGATCCACACTATATAGTTGAGAGGGTTACGTAGACTTTTCCCCTCTAACTATGGGAGGTGGACTACTTAACATACTCAACTTTCAAACCGGACGTTTTACCCTAAACTTTCTAAAGCCCACACTTCCGGCCTTTAATCATAATTGAAGGGACTACATGACCAATAGTAGGAGGGCGACGAATAATACAGTAAGTACACCGGTAGAGGGTTTCAAAATAGCACCCAAATAGAACAAAGCATGAATGATGGTAAGCTTGTAGACGCATATAATTAGGAAGATTTTGCCCCCTCTTTTTTTGTTTAGCATTTCATCGAACAACAGAAAGAGAAAATGCAGCAAGGAAAAAGAGAACAAGGATTGAGAGCCTTACTGTGTATGGGGATGCTAGCATCGCCAATGGTGTGGAACATGATGCGGTCACCAGCCAGGCAAGTGATGCTGAGCCAGACCACGACGCGGTCAACAACTCAACATGAATCAAGCTATTCCAGGACCCAAGAGAAGCGGCCGAGCGTGATGCGCCAATGTGCGACTTGGTGGACATGGGTAGGCATGAACCTAGGCTAGACACAGTTGCGCCTGTGTATTCATGCTATGTTGTATAAATACCAGGGAGAGAAGGGAGGACAACTATTATCCAAACATAGTCAATACAATCCTTCCTCTGCTTTATTACGTGCTCGTGTTTCCTACTACCAACTTCTTCCCCAATTCTCCTCCAACTCCTTCCCTAATTGTTTCCTCAATCTCTGATGCTAACATCTGGTACTCAGACCTAATTCATCTAGATTACGATTCTTTTACTTCCTCTTGATTCACAAATGGCCTCGGTTGGAGCACCCTCGGCGACGAACGACGATTGGTGGACGATGTTGAGAGTACGTAATTTTCTAGCCCCATGACCAATTGGAGTAAGCCGCAATCTAGATTCCCCACCGCCACTACCATCCATACCTCCGATCCACCACCACTACACCCGTCAAGCCAAGCAAAGCGACTCGTTGAATCCCAACACACAACTTTTGTTGAAGGAGATCCAGAAGCTCTCCATCGAACAGGCCACCATTCAGAAGTAGCTCTCCGACAAGAAGGACCTCCTTGACTCCTTGAGCGCAGGTTCGTCAAGGTCGATGAGTCCCTGGACAAACACTTTTAAGACGCCACACCATGGTTGAGCAGCGAATCATCAACTCTGAGCTCCATCAAGATGCGTGCCTCATCACCATTGAGAAGGCCTCCTTCGACTTCACCTCATGGCACCAAGAGCATGAGGGCATCGTACGGTGGTGTTTGGATGGTGGGTGGGACAAGGAAGAGGATATGCACTGGGATATAGAGAGCTGGCTATGAGTCGTGAAATAGAGATATCACACCCACAGAACCACTCTCCAAGCAATCGAGCGCCCGCCGGCTCGATTTGACGAATTGCTGCTACCTGCAGGCGAAGTGGGTGGCTCTGCTAGGTGCTGTTAGTTCCTCAGAAATTTTCTTTACGTTCTATCACATCAAATTTTTAAATACATATATAGAGCATTAAATATATATAAAAATAACTAATTATATGGTTTGTATGTAATTTACGATATTTTTTTGAACATAATTAGTCTATGATTAGACATTAATTATTAAATAAAATGAAAATACTACGGTAGCTAAATTTAAAATTTTTCGCGAACTAAACAAGGCCGACGTGAGGTGGATGCAGCCGAGTGGTAAGGGGTGGCTCCGGTGGAGGCCAAGTGCGAGCCAAGCAGCAGGTACGGTGTTCTCACATAACATAGTTGTGGCTCCGTTGACGACCCAGGCGCAAGGTGAGCGGCAACTATGCAGGTCGATTGGCGAATCCCAGCTGTGGATCTGCACATGGCACCGCCGACGGCCAACGTACGGTGGCAACACGTGAGTTGGCGGCTGCGGCTACTAGTTACTCCTGGTCGTTCCGTCGCTGACACTATAATCCATCCCCTCTTGGTGGGATAGAGATGGTGGGAAATGAGTGCCACATTTCTCTTTCCCCATAGCATCTTCAAATGTGCCCTATATTCCTTTTGTATCCATATTTTTGAAAAAAAAGAAAAAAAATCATCTTCAAGAGTTCTCCATATCTCTTCTTCATTTTTTTGGATTTAGCAAACCACCGTCACCTGCACAAATATACGCGCGGCCTAGGAGTGCGTATTCGGAGAAGTAGAAGGAGGTGAGAAAGCAAAATGAAGGCAAGACAGGTTCCCACCAACAATATTGACTGTTTTTTTATTCAAGTTGCTCTTTATTACTCATTTGCATTAGCCAAATCGCTAATCACAAGAGCCTCAAGCTCATGAGGAACACCCTCCCAAGTGGCATATTGTCTACTGGGAAACTTACACCCGAGAGCAGCCAGAGAATGGGCGACCCTGTTACAGACACGATTACAAACGGTAATAATTCTAGAGCTAAGGTCTGTAGCTAACTGGACCTTCATCTCTGTTACAATCCCACCGATCTTAGACAGGCGATAGTCATCAGATTCCAAAGCCGCTTTGAGAAGAGAGGCATCTGTCTCAATGCATAAGTTTTCAATCCCCAGACGGGATGCTTCCTGTATTCCAGCCGCACATCCTAGAGCTTCTGCATGTAGAGCACTTAACAGAAACCCTTCAGACCTCGCACCGGCTTTGAGCACTTGGCCTTGATCATCTCTTATCACATAGCCCCATCCGCCGCATTTATTCTCTTTATGAAAAGCTCCATCAGAATTCAGTTTAAACCACCCACCCGGAGGCTTCTTCCACGAAGGTGACTGACGGTTAACCGACAATAGCGCCTCTGTTTCCTTGTGCAGATAATTTTCAGCATACGCCACTGCCATATAGGCAACTTCTGCAGGTGTATGTTTTCTTCCATTTTCCCTTCTCTTGTTTCTCTCATCCCAAAATCACGGTTAGTTTCTCTTTTCCTTTTAGCTTCAGGATTGTTTCCATCACTCGTCTGGCTGACCCTGCTTCAGTCAGAGCACATCTGATCCTTTCTAGGTTCAGTTCACGCCATGCAATTTTAGCTTCCTTGCATTTGAAGAACAGGTGCGCCCCATCCTCATCAAGTCTGTTGCACATATTGCACAGTGTGTCCGTCTTGATCCCCCTTCGGTTCAGCATCCTTTTGACAGGTAGGGTATTATGGCTCATCCTCCACAGGAAGTGTTTCACCTTTGGTGGGCATTCCAGTTTCCACAATCTGTTCTAGAAATCCCCTCCTCCATCACTGTTTCCAGTACCGGCCCTGGTCAAGCATTTCTGTTCCCTGAACTCACAGTTCTTCTGGACTTTGTACGGCAATTTGACAGAGAACTGTCCTTTCGCATCGAAGTGCCATCCAACCACGTCTTCCATCTCCAGATGTATTGGTATGCATCGAATCGCCTGGACATCCTCCTCCGAAAAAATCTGTTGGAGCAGAGGAGTGTCCCATTGTTCTGTAATCGGGTCTATAAGTTCGTCCACCTTTGTTGGAGCAGAGGACTGTTTTAGTTTTCCATGTAGGCGAGAACTATTTGCCTTGGTACTTAATATATTTCCTTTTTTCCATGCAGGCAGGGACTATATCTTTCTATTTTCTAGGGTATACACTAATATATGCAGCTTTAATTCCGTGTCTTTTCAATCCAACAAGCACACTAGATAAAGAGGAAAAGGAAGATCAAAGTGCAACAACAACATCAAAGTGCTCGTGCTGGCTTTGTTCCATGATTTCCTAAATATAAAATATTATTCAGAAAGACATCATTGTCCAAGCAAGACTTAGCTATGTAGATACTTAAATGATCTTGCTTGGTTGTGAGTATCATGTATATACAATTGTATATAAGTACCGGTTTGTGATATCTTTTAGAGGGTTTAAATTACACTTTGCTAGTATTTTAAGAAACAAAGTACAGGAAAGATGCTCTTATCCTTATCCACTTTCCTTATCCCATGAACCAAAACATGGGAAATCTTTCAAATCACCCTTCGTTTCCCTATGTTTAGTTTGATGTTGAAACTTTTTTTGATGTCACATTAGATGTCATATGAGTGTGTCACATGAGGTGTCCAGATACTAATAGAAAAATAAATTACAAAATCCATCAGAGAATTACAAGACGATTTATTAAGCCTAACTAATCCATCGTTAGCACATGTGTTACTGTAATAACTAGTGTCTAATCACAAATTAATTAGACTTAAAGAATTCGTTCTGTAAAATCCAATTAATTTGTGTAATTATTTTTATTTTATATATATTTAATATTTTATACATGTGTTTAAACATGAGATGGTTTGAAAATTTTTTAGATAGAAACTAAACAAGGCCTTAGAGCATCTCCAACAGATGTGGTAAAATAAATAGCCAAATTGCATAGTTTAGCTCTTTTGTAAAATATAGAAGTCTTCAAAAAAGAAGAGTTTTCCAATAGAATTGCTATTTCTCATCTTGTATATTAAAAAAATTGCCAAGTCAGAAACTACTACGGACCTATTCCACCTGCCGCTTGAAACTTTCCGTAACCTATCCCTTTGGAGTCGTATCTCGTCATGTTCTAGGCTCCTGGTGGCCCACATCATTGCAGTTGAGCTCACAGTTGAGCTCAGCTCTGTTATGCTATGAGCTATGCTATGCTTTACACTTTGTGTGTAGACAAACTGCGTCACTCTGTGTGTAGACAAACTATGGCCAATTTATTTGCAAGCAACCAGGAGGTCCCAAC
>Ga0182004_10002471_pt1 | contig 14389 bp, 14 predicted proteins | sample Sormic07211540_1_FD_120479 | JGI IMG/M metagenome (GOLD analysis project Ga0182004, IMG submission 120479) | Endophyte microbial communities from Sorghum bicolor roots, Mead, Nebraska, USA - 072115-40_1 MetaG | ecosystem: Host-associated > Plants > Roots > Unclassified | place: USA: Nebraska...
ATATATTGTCGTGTAGAATTTGAAGTTGTTGGCCCTGCCCTTTCGCCATACCATCATTCTCTCTTTCGCCATGCCATCATTCTTTCATAAAGAAGCTTGCATTGGCTACGCGAACACTTGATCTTAATTTCGAGTGCTACGTAGTACGTACTAGTACGTGTTATAAATTACTTAATGAGATGTTTCATTTAAAAAAATTAATGAGGATGTTAGAGGTCGGGTCCATTTTTCTTAACTGAAGAACATGATTGTCAAATCACCCTCCCACCAATATTTTGTAGCTAAATAATGATTTGACAAAATAACCGTTAACAAATCATGCATCTCTCAAAAAAAGAAAGCCATTTTATAGTCTAAGTTCCCGCATGCATGTTGGACCAAAATTTTGTCTAGGATGAAAAAAATATTAGGTGAAATATGTCGTGTTCGGTAACAGGGGAGATTAGTACGGATTCTTAATCATACTATAATGCTTGTTATTAATTTAATCTTATTTTTCTGATCTGAACTAGACATTTCATTTGCTATGATTCTATTTTCTTCTTGATGAACTTTTGTCATATGGCGTTTTTACGTAAGCTTTGGGGTCATTATTAGATTTTGACTAACAATATTGGTTGCTTAAGACTGTAGGAACCTAACTACCTAAGCGTAACTAACGCGTCCGGTGGTAGTGAAATATATAACAGCCAAGCTAGCTAGTGGACAAAAACTATCAAGTATTAATTTTTTTCATCCAAAACTAAAATGTGCCAGTCTAACTAACTTTATATCTTGATTTTGACCGATAATCGTTCACTATGTATATAGTACATCAACCATACAAAATTACACGGAAAGATGCTTCCACTAATATAACTAATAAACCCATGTGAATGTGTAGGGAAAGTGTCAAGGCACATCTGGATGCTCATTTGTAAACACCCGACATGTGCATGCATACGCATGCTCCTATACATGACTCTTACAAGAGATTAGGACGATAAATCTTGAGATTGATAAAGTCACCATATATAGTTAGTTTCACATTGCTTATTATTGAAAGAATATTTAGTTAAAAACGTGAGAACTAGAGAAATCAAGGTTGATATGAGCCCTTGACTGAAGAGTGATGAGCCATTTTCAATATGATTTGAGGCTTTTTCACAGTGCTCTTAACTCATACTTCCTCCATGTCTATAAAGAAAGTCGTTTTGGATAAGGTTTGGGTCAAACATTGGAAATATAAAACATGAATAGCTTTTAAGTTGTTGAGTTTAAAAATATGAAAACCATATGAATAGATTTGTCTTGAAAAATACTTTCATAAAAATATACATACACCACTTTTGATAAATATTTTTATAAAAACAAGGAGTCAAAGTTAGGCTTTGGAGACTGTGTCACTGTCCTAAATGACTTTCTTTATAGGTATGGAGGGAGTATATACTAGATTATGCAACTGGCCAACTAGCGATGTAGTGTTGTGTTGACTAGAAAAACATGTCTTTGTGTTGTGCCCCTTGTCTTGTGAAGTGCAGGTGATGGATGCACCATGCTGGTTCATGTTGATGGACCAAAGCGGTGAAGGGCAAGCGATGAGGCTTGGGACCAATGGAAAAATAAGACCGACAAGGTCATAGACTACCCATATCGTTCGCATGAAGAGAAAGAGTATGCAGAGTGAAGATGACAATGGAGATGGTGTTGGCCAAGTCGAAAACGAGGACGATAGTGTCATGGCACTTGGAGGAGACCAAACACATGTCTATGGATGATGAAGATGGCGTCCATCAAGTCAAGAAGAAAAATGAAAGGCATCGAAACTATTGATGGTTTTCGAGGGAAACATGTCCATCAAAATGGCGCCTTGTGACATTGGTGAATCACACATTGTAGGGTGTGCAAGAGGATTTGTCGGTTTGATCCTTAAACTAAGCATGGAAGGTTTGATTGTTTGGGTCTCAAAACTACTAGTGTGCCGGTTTCACCGACTTGGGTCTCAAAACACACTTCAGAGGAGACCAATGGTGATCTCAAAGCTTGCATCGAGGCAAAGCGAAGTCACGAAGACATTGGGTCCATCTGATGCATCGACAAAAATCTAGATAGTTTTACCACTAGAGGCAATTGGGCTAGGTGCTTCATGTAAGGGCAATTGGGGAAATAACCAAGTGCCTATATATGAAGAGGTAGTAGGTTGTGTGACGCACAACTTAGGGATTAGGCTCTCATTTGAGTGGTTGAGAGTTTTCCTTAGGGTTAGAAAGAGAAAGAAAAGGAGAGGCTCTTGTTCTTAAGTTTTGATGTGTTATGAGTAGCTTGTATCAAAACATCTAAAGCTAATCCAAAATTTAATTTCTTTCTTCATTCCTCAAAAAAAAAAACACTCGCTAATACGATCAGTATTACACTCAACATAAATGTTGAAGATCTACTTAACAAGATCCTTGCATAATTCATTTTCCGCATTACAATATATACTTTGTACGTATTGACAAATTAAAGAAGCCGGGTACTCACAACTAGTATATACAACTGAATCAACTGATGCTGTAATACTGACATATTCCCCAAGTTATTACCTGGCCAAAGTCATTTTGGAAACTAATTGCAAGTGTCTGGTGACACAGGCAAGTAGGCAAGCAACTGTTTCACCGCTTCCTACAACGACTTGCCATCCGGAGATCACGGCGACCCCACAAGCAGGCGCCCACGCCCGCGCGAGCGTGACCGACCGGCCATGCGTTTCTCTCTCTCTCTACAGTTCTGCACAACGCATGCACACAAGCGAAGCTTAAAAAAAAAAGCACGTGGCATCGGTCGTCCGTTGCAGGCAACCACCGGCAGGGTCACGGCCGGCCGAGCGTCCGACGAACGGAACGGCTAGTCCGGCTGCACCGGCACGGCGGCAGCGTCCATCCAGCAGTGATCGTGGGCCCACAGAAGCGGCTCGCTCAGGCTGTCGCCGTCGTACTCTTCGGCCGCCGCCGCCGGAGCTGCTGCCTCCCAGATGGGTGACCAGAGGCCGTCCCTCAGGTCCAGCAGAAGGTCGGGCAAATCGAAGTCGAACAACAGCACGCTCTCCTCCGAGTTGCTGGCCGCAGCTACCTCCTCCGAATTGGCGGCTGACGACGACGACGACGATGGCGTCTCGGCAATATGATGAGAGGACGACTCGCATTGCTCTACGTCGGCATCGGCGGCGGCGGCGGCAGCAGCAGCAGCCTTGGCTGCCGCGGCCTGGATGTCGGCGGGCGAGGTGGACGCCGGGCGGGGGAGCTCGTGCGCGAGGTGCGGGAAGTTGAGGTGCGCGGCGCGGCCCTTGATGGCCAGCGCGGCCACGTCGTGGGCGCGCGCGGCCATCTCGGCCGTCGGGAACGTGCCGAGCCAGATGCGCGACTTCTTGCGCGGCTCTCTGATCTCGGACACCCACTTGCCCCACACCCGCATGCGCACGCCGCGGAACGTCGGGTGCCTGGTGCCGGCGCTGCCCCTCTTGCGCTGCCGGCCGCCGCCGCCGCCGCAGTCGTCGTCCACGGTGGCCTCGGGTGCCACCGCCACGCCGCCGGGAGCAGCAGGCGGGGACGACGCGGTTCTCTTCCGTTTCACGTTCTTGTGGGGCTTGCCGCCGGTCTTGGACAGTCGCTCCTGCGCGCCATTGATGACGCACGAGCCGCCGCCGGAGTCGGAGCAGGAGGAAGAGGTGGTGGGCGCATGGAGTAGTGCGTCAGCTTCCATGGCTCTTTCTCAGAGCTACGAGACAAGGCAGGGGCGCACTGGACCGAGGCCGTGGAAGCGGGGGTGCGTGGAGGAGGGCGCTTCCGGTTACCGGGCATAAATAGCTCGAGGGCTCAAGTTTGTGTGCTGCTAAACGCCACCACCACCACAGTAGATAGACAGTGGCACAGTCTACAGGCACCGGCACCGGGTAGCGACAAAGTTGGTGAGTCTGTGTCTGTCACTGTATAGGGAGGCTACAGAGTTAGTTAGGAGGTCCTTAACTGATGAAGTAAAAAAAAATTAAAATCTGACAAATTCCATTTCTGAGACTCTATGTTACATTATTTCCATGTGGTATAATGAAATGCACTATAGGGCGCCACTGGGCAGACGATTTGTGGCAGTCTGATGCTGAAACTGTACAAAGCCTCTGTCAAGACGATTTTCTTCTGTTTGTTAAGTGCGGCAGGAAGGGGTTTGTTTAGACAGGCAAATCGCCCGTAGAAAAGTTGCGTACGTATCAACCACTACCCGTTACGTGAGGTGGTGCAGCTGCAGTTAACAGAGGGACACACGCAAACGGCAAGGGGCACACAACGTGCACGTGCTGCCCGAAAAAATTCAGAAACGCATAGAAATAGTGCGTTGAACATCTTCAGAATACTACGGAGTATACACGTGTACTTTCAACGGCCCTCGATTCACGCAACCCTGCTGGGGTTCACCCTCCGTCAGCGTACGCCTGCTCATGCAATGCAAGTACTAGTATGCAACATCATGTTCCCAGGCCAGTCCCACGTGAGAAACCTGCCTGCACGAATCATCGAGGCGAATCAACAGTCCGCCCGCCCGTCGTGATCGACAAACGACGCAAGAAAACACATCTCGAGCAGCAAGATTCCCCCAAAAAGCAGCCGAAAAAGATCGCAGCTGTTGGAGCGGCAACCTGGACGAGCAAATGCGGCGGCGGGGTCGAGCTGAATCACCGCAACACAGTGAACCGGATGCAAAAGCAGCAGCGGCAAGCACAGCGACGTAACAGTAGCACGATATCACGATAGGCCAAGGCCAACCAACCAAAATGGCGTGGGCAGGTGTCAAAATACATAGCCAAAACTATCATCAAACAGAAGAGCATGGACTCCAAAATAGCCAAACTATCATCAAATGAAGTGCACAGTAGACGACGACCGGGTTTTCGCTTCCAAGGACCTCCAAAATAGCCAAACTGTCATTAAAATTATAGAACATAACTCGGCAGTTTTCGCTTCCAAGGACCACCACGGTGCATCACAAATCATTACCACCAACAAACTCAATGTTCCTTACAACATCAAAATAGTAGCACACCATGAGCTGGACACTTTTTAGACGGGTACACAAAATAACATCGACGTGGAGCTTAACTAAGCCAGTACGCATTGCACTGGCATGCTCAGTAAATTGTAGCTGAATGACCAGGGTTGAATCCTGGGGCTAGATGTTCAAACAAAGAACATGTCATTCTGAACTCTCTTTTTTTTTCCCTGACAGACACTAGTAACTACACAGTTTTAAGTTCAGAATGGATACATTTTTGCCAAAAAAGAATCGAGATGATGGGATGGATAAATCCTGCGGAAATTTTGGGACAACAGTGTTCTGATAAACCCAAATCTTACTGCTGGGCACATTGCACCCTTGGTCCAGCCTCCTCCTCGTCCTCATCATAGGCCTCCTGCCGCCTCTGCTGCTGCCTGCGCCTCATCTCCTCTTCTATGTTGACATCATGCAGGGTGGTCTCCTCACACTGGTCCAGCTCCATGTCTGACAGTTGGCTCCCTGGTTTCGGTGGAAGGATCTTCTCCAATGATCGGCACTGGGCAGTGGAGAGCACACCAGGCTCAGGAAACTCGACGTTGAATTCAACAAACAGACGACCCTTCATGAAAGGACGCCCATGCTGAGGCATACCCTCGTCATTAATGGCCTTGTGTTGACCTATTCAAACAAAATTTAGTATCAATACATGCACAACTGAGATTTTATTGGATAGAATTGTTGACCTCAAAGGAAAATAACTCGCAGAAAAGAGAATCCATATATCTTACCTGGTTTAATAACCTCCCCAGGGTTAGATTTGATCAGAAGCTGCCGGCCATCAAGATGAGTAAGAACAAACTGGAAGCCACACAGTGCCTCAGTGAGAGAGATTGTGTGCTCAACATATAAGTCATCATACTTCCTCTTAAACTTTGGATGGTCTTTAAGTTGCAAGACAAAAACAATGTCTCCTGTAACCGTATCAGGCTGAAAAAAGCAAAATTCAAACATTAGCTTGATACTGACAACATGCAGATATGTGCGTGCATGTGTGTAAGTTGTAACAGAGACTCACAGCTTCATCAGCTTGACCCTGGAATACAATCTTTTGGCTATGTTGCATTCCTTTCTCCACATGAACCTCCAAGACCTTCTTCTCCTGGACTACCTTGCTTCCTTTACAGCTTGGGCATTTATCCTTGTCACTTATGATCTCGCCTGAACATGGAACAGCCTCAGGAACAAAACTCAGTGGAACAATATTCTCAGGAAATATAAAACAGCAGCATACCTGATCCTTTGCATTCAGGGCAAACAGTGTTCATCTGTTGGATCATGCCAGGGCCTATCTGTCTTGTGATTGTCCTCATTCCAGCACCACGGCAACCATGGCAAGTTCCTGATGCCCCACTCTTGGATCCTTTACTGAAGGTATAACAAACAGGCAACCAGTGAGATCCATCAAAAGCAAAGGCAATTGAGCATATTTGGTCACAGTGAAGTAACTACAACTAGTACTAAACCAGACAAACTTGCATTTTCATTTGAGGGGGATCACTATACAATGCAATTGTGAATCACTTCTGGTTTGGGAACCAAATAAACTTCATCAGAAGTTATAAAAGGGGGAAATTTTTACTTCTGTTACTCTACTGATGCTGGAGAAAATTCCAAGTTAAGTCCACTACACACTATTAGAACTTAACAACAGAAACTTCTGACAAATGGCAAAACAAAATATATAAGGGAACAAAATATATCAGCAACCATAGATTTTTTTCTCATCTAGCAAATGGTCACATAATGAGTCTTCGATGTTTTAGAGATCAAATAATATTCCATACACTACATCAATCTTTTCAAAAAATTTCTAACTTTGTGCCTAAATACAAGCTGAATGCATCTTTCCATAGTTTATTGCACTTAATATTTGGATTAATTGCGAAAGAAACATCTGCAGCAATATAACATTGGAACTCTGCATTAGTTGCAGCAGAAATCCAACTGTACATTTTTGTGCTGAGACAGAATGTTAAGTACAAATCATGACATATATAATGCAGGTGAATGGAAAAAAGTGAAATGACAACATCATGAGTATTTATTTAACGAAATGTTACAAAAATGTGTTTATGGCCCTTAATGCTTTTCATGAGCCAGGATTTCAGGAAGCGGGCAATGAGAATATCTCCACAACTAAAAAATAGGAATCGTTAACGTGCACTGGCTTCACCATCGTGCTGCCGGATAGTCTGCGGCAGTGAAACTCAGCCCAAAAAATTTTACCCGCCCACCGTGTTTAAAATCTATCTAGAAATCACGGCCCCTCACCCACTCCTCACCCTCCCGTGGTCCTGCCTCGCATCCCTCGTCAAACGGAAGCGCCGCCCCGGACCCGCCGCCGCCAGACGGACGCACCGCCCCAGACGCAACGCCACTGCTACCTCAACGCTGCAGAAGACTCCGCCACCGGCAGACAGATGCCGTACGCCGCGCTGTACAAGCTGACGCCTCCAGCGGATCCGATTTGCGCCGCGCATGGAGAATCCAAGGTACACGCCATTCTTTCTTTCTCCCTCATCCTCCATCCCCTGCTCACGTCATAGATCCCAGGCCAAGAACGCCATCCATCGCTTCCATGGACACCAGCAGCATCGGGTCCATGGACGGGCATAGGGCCCGCGACGAACGGCGCGGTGGCCTGCCCTGCATCCGGCGTTCCGGCTCCATCATGTCGTCTGGCGTCCACCGGTGGTGGGGCGGCAGCTCCTAGGAACGCGACCCTGGGCCGGCACCTGGCGCGCCACCTGGTGCAGGTGGGCGTGAGCGACGTGTTCACCGTCCGTGGGGACTTCCAGGGGGTTACAATTCGATTTCATGTACACATAGCTGTCCCTAGATTAATTTCCTGTGTCTACAATTTGCTAGATTACTTTTCTGAAATCATTTTTTGAAATAATTGTTTACAAGATTGAGATGCTTCTGCAGTAGAAAGCTAGCTAGCAGACAGACCCATTGTCCTTATTTACGATTTCATGTATATTGCTTTGCGATTTCAAAGTATATCAGCATGTCAGACCAAAAGAGTACAGAGAGCTTTTTCACAGTTAAGGTCTTGTTTAGTTCCAAAATTTTTTGGGAAAACGACAATATAGCACTTTCATTTTTATTTGACAAACATTATCCAATCATGGAGTAACTAGGTTTAAAAGATTTGTCTCGCGATTTACAGTAGTTTTTATTTTCATTTATATTTAATGCTCTATGCATGTGCCGCAAGATTCGATGTTACGGGGAATCTTGATAAGTTTTGAGTTTTTTGGGTAAACTAAACAAGGCCTAAGTGAACAAATTGTTACCTAATATATAAATACTGCACGTCTATAATTGGGTTATGCAATGTATTGGTGCACTATTTTTTTCAGTAGTTAGAACTATCCGGTTGCTTTTTCCAGTAGTTAGAACTATCCAGTTGATTTGTATGCATGTGGTTTTAACACAAGTGGGTTTAGAGAGCGTTACTTTCCTATTGTAAAATGAAATTTTTATGTTGTCTGTCTATTTAAAATAAGTTTTTATGGAGGTTGGTTTCTATTCAAAACTGGGTGATCTTTGTCTATTTTTGTAATTATATATACACTTGAATGATCCTAGCCTTTTCGTTTTAGTTGACACTGATTTAGGAATGAACTCTCGGATCCAAGTGCTAAGCTGAAATGGCTGATACGGATAAGGACCGGTATGCATCAGTAGCTATATGCTCCCCATCCCCTTTGTTTTTTATTTAAGAGATGGCATCTATGGAGCAGTAGAAGCAATATTTTAGTATTGCTCATCTACTAAGAATGGTCATTTTACTTGTACATCATTTCAACTTACAAGTCATACTTCCATAATACCATGTACCCCTGCAATCATGATTGCGAAGCCACCGGATGACCTCGCCAAGCCCCATGGATTCTACGAAAAACAATGAATGTCGCATTCCGTTCGGTGACTTGACAAACACTATCAATGGAGGTTCTGAGGAGGTGAATGGCGACGATGATGAAATCTGTCTTCCTCATGATATATGCATACGGCACACCGGGGAAGAGAGTGACCTTGATACTCTAATTGATTGCATATTCCCTAACCTCAACGCAAATATGTCAAGCAAAGATTATATCACCTCTCGAGCAATATTATCAATGCGGAATGACTGTGTAGATATGATTAATATGAAAATGATTAGTTGTTTCCATGGGGATGAGATGGTGTATCATAGCTTTGACTCTGCGGTGGATGATCCGCACAACTATTATCCTGAGGAATTTCTTAACACTTTGACACCTAATGATCTACCGCCACAGGTGTTAAAGCTAAAGATTGGCTGCCCGGTCATATTGCTTAGGAACATTGACCCTGCCAATGGACTTTGTAATGGTACTAGGCTTATCATACGAGGGTTCCAAAAGAATATCGTAGATGCAGAAATTATGGTGGGACAACATGCTGCAAAGGGGGTTTTCTACCTCGCATACCTGTCGGGCAACAAGATGTTTTCTTTTCAATTTAAAAGGAAGTAGTTTCCTATTCGGCTCAGCTTCGCAATGACCATTAACAAGGCACAGGGGCAGACTATCCCTACTGTTGGGGTATACTTGTCAGAATCAGTGTTCTCATACGACCAATGGTATGTAGCGCTATCCAGAGCCATAGCAAGATCAAACATTAAGATCCTGGCCATACCACCCGATGAAAACGACATGACCAAGGGGAAGGGGAAGAAAAAAAATGATAAAGGATATATTTATAAAAAATATCATATATAAAGAGGTTCTGACTACATAAAAGAATTAATACACCGATACATTTTTTTCAAGATATCAACACTCTTAACCTTTAAAAATTAATAAACAACTTCTATATGCAGGATACTTCCTACTACAATTTCAACCATCTGCATACTCTAGCAGCAAGGAGTTAGACGCCGCATCTTGGATTTGAAATTTAGAGTTATATTTTAATTATCTTTTTTGAAGACTTATGTGATATATATTGTTGTTCCAAATAACATGATTGCAATGTCTTTTAATTAACAATACAACACATGCTTATACATATATGTTATCGTGGTATTATGTTTCCCGTTGCAACGCACGGGTATTTACCTATTAAGTCAATAATAATCTACCGAAATTCAATTCCAGCCACAACAATAACCATTTTGTAACTTCAAATAATTATCATAGCTAATTACTGAAAATTATGTGGTAGACAAAGAAAATTTAAGATTGACATGGAAAGCAAAGTTGAATGTAAAAGTTTATGACCATATTATATAACAGAAAAGCAACTTGACAGGCTAAAGGTTCAAAAGAAGAGATTATTGCATAGACCCAAAAGAACTATCCTCAGTGCTGCTTTCTCTGTAGACCAGAAAAAAGCTACTTTCAGCAACAACAGCTGGAGAGAAGCAAGTTCAACACAACAAACTAGAGTGCATAGAAAATTGCATATGTAAACCTCTCCTTGTGAAACAAAGCTATGCTACATAGTATCTACCACCCTCCCATGAAATACTCAATGTGTGTATGCTAATGTTCATGTCTGATTTTATTATTACGTAAAATTCATCATTGAACACACATAAGTGAAAGCCTAAGCCAGTGATGCATCATTTCAAAGCTGAGACATTAGTATATTTGCAGCATTCGCCACGTATCAACACAGCAAAACTGTTCATCATTAGACAATTTACCTATTCAGAACAAAGGTAAACTTACCCCTTACACTTGGAGCACAAAGCACTCCGCGATAAAGATAGTTTCTTGGTTGTCCCGTTATACAGATCTTCTAAGGAAACCTTCATAGTATGTACCACATCTTCACCACGCTTTTGTCTGCGTCCTCTTGAGCCACCTATTAAACATAAACCAATATGTAAACATTGCAGTATTTTACTCTAAAAGGGAAGCATGAAGCAATGATATATATAGATATTTTGATTACCACCAAAGCCGCTAGAACCCGGAAAAAGTTGCTCAAAAATGTCAAATGGGCTATGGAAATCACTGCTGCCGCCGCCTCCCATTCCCTCCTTAAGGGCATCTTCTCCATACTGGTCATAGATCTCCCTCTTCTCTGGGTCGCTAAGAACATCATAAGCTTGAGACAACTCTTTAAACTGTCCAGTTCATCAAGAAAAATCTGACGATGAGAACACATACAATTGCACATACTAAGATAATAGTATAGAACAAATGTGAACAGAACAAACCTTCTCAGGGTCTCCACCCTTATCAGGATGGTTTTTTATGGCAGCTTTTCTGTATGCTTTCTTTAGCTCATCCTGACTTGCGGTCTTAGACACACCAAGAACCTCGTAATACTTGGTATTGTTACTGCTCTTCCTTGGCATGCGTCCAAACATGGCTGATAGTAGGTACTTGCTATGAACGGAAAACTCGAATCAAATCAAGCGAGTAATAATAATATAATATATATAAATGATAAAAAGTGCCAGTATTTTTCAAAAGACAAGGTACTCTATAGCAGTGAACTTATTACAATAACAAAACATCACCTTACCAAAAACAAGGAACGGCAAAAGATGGAGTATATACGAGGACTAAACCACGGGCGGACCAGACTAGCGGCACAGGGGTTCAGTTGAACACACGAAAAAAAATAGAGGATATGCTGCTATTACTACGCTACCGCGCAAAATACGCCCCCACAACACACTAGACGGATCGACGCATCCATACCAGATCGAAAGATTTGGCAACTCGCAGCAAACAACGGATTATTCCACACAACGAACAAAAATATGCATCCAGGTGAGCTAGGGTTTCCTTACCAGCAAAGGAACGAGTCAGTTCGAGCAAGGACTGATCTCCACCGCACGCCGGCCCGCGGTGAGCGGGGCGAGGGCGACGACGCGGGGAGGGCGAGAGGCGGCGCTGCAGCGGAAGGGCGCCTGGATCTGTAGAGTCGTGTACGGCACCGAGACGCCTATAATGGGGAGTTGGAACAGAGGAGGGGAAGAGTCGCAGTACGTGGGCTGGATTGGTGGGTGATACAGCCCGGCCCATGAAAATAAATATACTCCAGTACAGCTTGATTGAGTTGCACTTGCACCATGGGCTGAGAGTCGGTCATCCTGAAATGTCTCGCCAGTCCATCTTACTGCTACTTTCAAGTTTCAACCTTTCATCGTAATTAGAAAAAGTCCACTACACCTTCTTTAACTTTTACGAAAATCTGTAATTAATTAATTTATAGCTGCAGTTTCTATGATCCAATTATAGTAAAATTTTTATAGTAAACTAATTGTTGTATACATGAACTGTAGTACAAAAAATACCGATGTTCCCTGCGTGGACGGTTCTAGCGAGGACTGCACAGCAAGGTCACAGGGGGCGTCGTCGCCGCGCCACTCCCTGAGCCGCCGGTTGCCAGTTTCTAGTGTTACGCGAGCGAGGACAGCAGGGCAAGGTAGGCAAGGGCCGCGCTGCCGTGGGCTGCTACATGCCAGGTGCAACAGCTGTAGCTTCAAAAGTTCAGGCTTCAGAGGAGTACTGAGTACACGATCTTTAAAAGTTCAGGCTTTAGCTGTAGCTTCAAAACTTCATGCTTCACAGGAGATTGTGGTTCAATCCAATAGTGTGATTATTGAACATCTGTGAATTGGAGAAGTCTGATTATTATTGTATGAATTCGAAACATCTATGTAAACTCTGGAATGGTAAATAAAGAGATGTTTCAGTATGACAAAAGAGTCTCAATTTTTTTGCATATGGGATTGTGATGCAAAAGAGATGCATTGAATTATCACATATTCATCTTTTGCAAACAGTTTTTTTTCTTTCATGATAAATATGCAAATTTCTTTTTTTTTATGTAGGAAAGTTGGCGACTCCTTCAATCTTCCATCTAAATATGTGGATTTTGTTTTGATACAGCATATTTGCAATCTGAGTAACATTCGTGAGAAGTGAGAAGAATAGTGCACTTGCAATCTGAGCACACATGAAGAAATTACGGTGAAGAGCAACACATATGTTTCTTAGAGATCTCCAACAGTTATGCAATTAGAATTTGTCATTTGTTAGAATTTGCCAAGTCTCTAAACGTTTTGCCAAAGGAAAAAATAAGTCCATCTCCAAGTGTTTGGCATTTTTGATTTGGCATTTCCCAAAATAGTGAACCAACTATTTTTGTCCGGGATCTTTTTTTGTTTGGCGCGCTTCGCAGGAGATTTTTCCTCTGTGCGGGAATTTCCGTCGCCCGTCACCGCCAGTCCACGAAGTCACAAGTCACCACTGTTTCTGTGAATTGCGGCCTTCCGGTCCGCCAATCCACGAAGTCACAGTTCGCCAGAGTTCTGTCGCACGTCAGTAGTCCACGAAGTCGCAGGTCGCAGAGTTCACGTCGCGCGGAAAAGAAGAGTTCGCGCGGGGAGGAGTCCTCGCGAGAAACTATCGCGGCGCGTGGGGAGGTCGCGCACGACAAGAAGTCCAGGAAACTTGGGATATCAAAATTGCCAAGTCATTGTGCTTATGCAAAAATGCCAAGTTTGGTCCATCAAATGCCAAGTTTGCCAAAATGCATAAGTCAAATACATAACTGTTGGAGAGCAATTTTTAAGATTTTTGACAAATTTCTAAAATGTATAGTCCAATTGCATAACTGTTGGAGATGCTAGAGTATGCCCAAACCTCACGACAAAAAAGCTACACCTCGCCGAAAAAAAAACAGCAGCGGCGTGGTCTTGTTGGGCCGAGACCCAACAGAGCGAATGGAGCGGCACATGGAAGCTTCCTGATAGCCGTAGCCAAGGGGACGTCCGGTGCTCCTGACTACAGAGAGGAGTCGTTGCCAGGGGAATGCAGACGATAACGCGATCCCCACCACGTATTTCGTCTCTGACGGTCGTGCGTTGCTAACCAACATGGCATGTCCCAATTCACTCACCCTACATGGCAAGTAGATGATCCCCTGCCAGGCTGACACACAGTGGACAGAGTTCAAGGAAGAAAGGTGGGCAGCAGATTTATTATGTCTCGCTGGTTATGGTATTTATCTTGACGTAGATACTCGTATTATTTTTTTAGAATTTAGTAACATATTTTTCCAGTGAGTGTTAATAAAAGGAGGTTTGTTACTGTGCTTGGAAGGAACCACCGGTTCTTCTCGTAATAAAATTTCACAGCCGTTTAGTATCTTTAAGGGTAGTTTAGTATGGCCTTGTTTAGTTCACCCCGAAATCCAAAATGTTTTCAAGATTCCCTGTCACATCGAATCTTGCGGCACATGCATGAAGCATTAAATATAGACGAAAACAAAAACTAATCACACAGTTTGACTGTAAATCACGAGACGAATCTTTTGACTCTAG
>Ga0182004_10002472_pt1 | contig 14386 bp, 12 predicted proteins | sample Sormic07211540_1_FD_120479 | JGI IMG/M metagenome (GOLD analysis project Ga0182004, IMG submission 120479) | Endophyte microbial communities from Sorghum bicolor roots, Mead, Nebraska, USA - 072115-40_1 MetaG | ecosystem: Host-associated > Plants > Roots > Unclassified | place: USA: Nebraska...
AAGAGAGTGAGGAGCTCCAAGGAGGAGTCCTGGCCTATTAGGAGTCTTCTCCAAGGTGCGCCTCTGTGGATGCGAGTCTTCTTGTAAGTCTGACATTCGAGTCTTTTATAGCATTTAATATTCTAGTCTAGTTCTTTGTGTATAAATCTTCTTACTGTGCACACTATTTTACTTTGGTAAATTACTCCAAGCATTGGCCAAGCTTAGAGTAGTAAGATAGTGTAGACATGGTATCTAGACTAAATCTTATCAGTGTGGGTTGATTGTTGCACTGCAAGACACCTAGAGCGAGAGTGACAATCCTCTCTTAGCGGAAAGTTCCTTGTTAGTGTGTTAGGCAAGTTAACTATGGTGAAAGCCGGTCTGAGTAGAAAGCCGCCTTGGTAGAGGAGGAGGTGTAAAACCTCTCTAACTCGATCTACCATTTCGGTTACTGCCCTAGTAAGGGAGTAGGTGGAAAACCTCACTTTGCGTAAAGTATCACGACCAGATATTAGTGCTAGTTAGACCTCTCTGTGCCCAACCTTTACCCTTTAATCACATCCTAGCGATCCTTAACCTATTAGTTCACTTCACGTTCCCCATGAAAAATACGATACCTGGAATACTCCCGGTGAAGGCTTATGCTTGCGGTATATTCGTTTCCCACTTCTGGTGTCAACACGCACTACCAAGAAAGGTCGGCAGAGATCACTATGAAGTCTTTCAAAGGTTCGTCTAACAAGTTAGGGCCTCTTGCTAGACACATGGGAGGCAATAGTCTTAATATTGATAGTCATTAGAGTGATTGGCTCTTTTTTTCCCTTTAGTTTAGGTTTTGTGTTTTTATGCAGAGATAGCAAGTGGGCAGCGACGAAGCCAGCAGTGGGGCTAGGAGGGCTTTAGCCCCCCCTACCGCTGCTGGTCCAGTGGATTTTCTAGTGCTCTCTTTCTAATTTTAGACATAAATTTATAAGGTAGGGTGGGCTGAGAACTTTATTTTTTAGATATATTTTGCGAATTTCATCATTAATCTATATTTACGAAGGGTAATAGTAGAGTTAAGTTGATGTAAAACTTTTGTTCAGCCCCTCCTAAATTTTTTCCTAGCTTCGTCCCTGCAAGTGGGTTCATAATTATTATATCAACTGATGTAGTGACTATAAATCAATAAAACTCTTCCTTTATAAAAAAATTCTGGTGACTAAGAAGTACATTTTAGAAATCGGGAGTCTACGCTCATCAATATACTATAAAAAAGGATCAGTAACCAAGTAAAGTAAGCTTTTTAAATGTAATATAGGCCTTAGAAAATTCATGTGTTACACAATTTCTTTCTTATGAAAATAACGTGCGGTCTAAGTCTTGTATTTGAGACATTCTTAGTCAAAACAATCGGTACAATATATGACTAAGGGAGGAACTTGCTCTCCTCAATTATTATGACACAACTGTACTAATATATTTACTTGACACACAATACAACAAAAAAATAGACACGTCATGAATTTGTATGTATACATTTATAACAGACGTACCTATGTGGCACAAAGCTTCTTGTACAAGTTGGTCAACTAGCCTTTTGAACATCAGTTACGGCTACAGGCTTATGTCTACTTAAATGGACGTTTATATCATTTAAACCCTCCCATTTAGCTTGATAATTAGCTAAACATTGGTTGGGATCGATACTATTAAACATATTTGTAATATATCTAATTAAAGCCATATTTGGATCCACCTTAGCTACACTTCAGCCAACTATTTTGGCCAACTAAAATTTAAGTGGCTAAAGTTTAGCCAGCTAAAATTTAGTTGAGCTGTTTGATCCTCTAGCTAATATTGGTGTTTATTTACCATGTGTTCCCTTACTTTTGTTGAGCCATAGACACAGAAAAAGAGAGGGGCAATTTCATCTTTACTCACGCTTTAGTTGCGTTTAGCTGGGTTAAAACGGTTAAATGAATTATGTATATTTTGGTCTTCACTAAAAGTTCAGCTAAGTTTTAGCTGTCCCCAGTTGGATCTGTAGTAGCTAAACTTTAACTAAAGTTTAACTGGTGCTGTTAGCAGTAGCACCAGAACAAAGTGAGTATATCACAGTACCAAGAAAGAAGGCATACAAAGATCTATTTATCTATGTCCATTCAAGCTAACATGAATAATGTTATACCATCCTGTTCAAAATACATGGCGGTCTAAAGTTTTGCATGAGGACTGAGGATAGATAACTCTAACTGTTTGACCCATATATATGTTTATATATGTTTTCTCCCCCCCCCCCCAAGATCCGTTGCTCGCTTATATTTATAAGTGGAGAAAGGTTTACAAATCATGCGAGCAGCACACGGATTTTGGAAGGCTTCCAAGTACCTGATGACTGGATAGCTTGACACACCCCTGAAAATAGAAGTTTAGTTTACACTAAAAGCCTGCTTGGATCTCTCATGAATTGCAACTAATATCTAGAAAGTGCTGCCTATTTCATTATTCAATTACTTCCCAATTCATCTCAATTCCTACGAACCAAATAAAGCGTAAGAATAAAGATAACAGCTCAACATGGAAGAAAGAAAAAAAATATCATCTAAACATTTGATTCTGCAGGGGTGATCATTTCCAGAGGCAGTGGTGAAGCTAGAGCAAATTAGAAGGGTGCACTTAGCTTGTGGGTGTATAGACTTCTTCTGTGGTGGGTGCATATATAGTGAAATTTTGGATCTAACCACTATTTTTAATATTTTTGGAGGGTGTATTTGCACCCCCTAATTACAATATAGCTTCGCCTCTAGTTTCCTGCATAGCATTTGTTCTTCACTTTGTGATGTATTATCGCACCCCAGGTGTTCTCCTATCTATGTGTTTGATGGCTCTCTCAAACAGATAGTACCCATGTGCAGGGTTCTATACAATTTCTTCTATGCATCTAAATATATATTATGTCTAGATACACTATATATCTAGAAATATTTGGAATGGAGAGAGTAGATGCCATAAAAAAGCGCATACCTAATCATTTGTCCATCTGTGCACCCACATCGTTTCTTTGTCTATTTTGCATTACAATAATTTGAACATCAATATTGCGTCACATAACATTTAATAACAATCAAATTCAAAATTATATTTCATATAGTTCAAATCTAAATTTCAATTTTTTATAAGTCATATTTTTTTAAACATTAAAACATAGTCAACATATACGGGTCATGAATTATTGGATCGACGGTAATAAGTACGACTATACAGTTTATTAAAAAATATTTAATCCCATACTTAAGCGTGAAAGCTATTTTTTCTACCAAACAGTATACTCACGTAGGGTTGCATAAATGGGAAGTCTTATATGGACCTCCCCAAATTTGAGAGGAGGCTGGGAGATGGATGCGAATATGAGGTTGTCATTAGATTGTTATTTTATATAAGACCAATCTTAGGCGTTGTTTCAAGACTGCCATATCATATATAATAAAATAAAATATGGATGAAACACTGTTAATGCAAAGTTTCATTCTATGATTTTATAGACATTTAATTTGATGACTCAAAGGGAGTTGGTCATGGTGTGAAGAGAGTTTCCTCTAGATGAAGCACTCTATATCTTTCTCTCTCTCTCTCTCCATAATGAATCTGTCAAGTCATCAATGTGTAGTATTAAATATGAACGAAATCCAAATGGAACCCTACTCATACTAACCAGGCCTGGTTTAGTTTCCAAAATTTTTCAAGATTTTTCATCACATCGAATTTTCGAACACATGCATGGAGCATTAAATATAGACAAAAACAAAAACTAATTGCACAGTTTGCTTGTAATTTAGGAGATGAATCTTCTGTGCCTAGTTAGTCCATGATTGGACAAAAAATGTCAAATACAAATGAAATTGCTACAGTAGCCAAAGCCAAAAAAATTTGCGAATTAAACAAAGGACAAACTAGATGGGAGAGTGTTTGAGCGGTTCCTTTGGAGATGCCTAAGAAAGTGGATCAAATAACTTTTATTGCCCTCCATTAGTGCTTCCTCTATTCTAAATTAAAGTTTTTGTGTGTTTTCTATATATATAACACTTTTGCTATACACTTAGATATACGCTATGTCTAGATATATTGTAAAAGCTATGTACCTGTAAAAGGCAGAATAACTTACATTTTGAAATGGAGAGAGTAATGTATTGCAAAATGATACATCCTTTATTTATGAGTGGTTGTACTTATACATGTTTATGAAGAGGAAGAGAGGAAGAAAATGAGAAGTGGCTAGAAGTTCGATGATGGCATGTATGTATTAGAAAGAAAGCTGTGAAGGCTAAATGGACATGTATTTTAAATTAGAGTATAAACATTTGTACTTAACTAAAATGCTTGATACACTGAACTCATATTTATCTCTAAAACTATAGTCATTGATATTGATGTAATTTTTAGATATGGCTAATAACTACTCCTTCCATCTCCAAAAAAGAATGAAAATTTCATTCCTAAGAAGTCAAACAGTCATATATTTAACTAGATTTATTAAAAAAATAGCATCAAGATTTATATCTTGAAAATAAATATATTTATTTTTATAAAAATATATTTGGTAATAATCTAGTGATATTTATTAGACATAATAAATATTAGTATTTTTTTATATATTTAGTCAAACTTAAGATTGTTTGACTCCTCGAGAAACAATATTTTTATACTTTTTCTTTGACAAAGGATGGATCGCATGTTGGATACACACGTGCAACTAAACAGCCTGCAGCTGCGTAATTTCACTGAGATGGATGGAGCCACTGATATTCACGGGCCCACCTCATTTACCTTGATCCCTGAGGCCTCCTCACAGCCTTCTAATTAACACATAAAGACTAGTATGCTTTGTCACCCTGTGCATATCTATCGTCTTCCTCTCTCGTCTCTTGTCCCTCTCTCTCTCTCTCGCACAGAAGTCTTCTCTCAGTTGTTGGTCAAAAGGTGAGGGGAGGAAGGAAGGAGATTTTAGGTGACATACAAACAAAAAGGTTGCAGACTTCCTTTAAAGCTTTGGTGCCAACTATATAAAGAGAGAGTGCAAACAGAAGACGGTTTTGCCATTAATGACTGGTTTTGGATCCTTTTGCTGGAGATGTGCATAGTGTGAGGAGAGAGCCAGGGTGGAGGATGGTCAGAGCCTTCATAAGGCCTTCAGGTGGGGCTCTGCTGGAGACGACGACCGCCGCCGCCACCATCACAGGGCATCTGAGCTCCCCCAAGGTCTCCGGAGCGCCTCTAGCTCCCCACCGACGACGATGATGGCAGCCTCTTCCACCATGTAAGTCGCACAAGTTGCTGTCAAGTTCGTCTTCTCTTTTATTTCGTGCCTTTGGGGAGCTGGAGCCCTATCTATCTGTGTTTCCGTCCTTTCCACAGAGATCGAGAGGTGTTTTTTTTGTGCTTGCTTTTTCCTCGAGCTGGCCGGATTAGGGATTTGATTGACAACTCGCTTGCTCTCTCTCGCATATGTTGCTTCTGGTACAAGGGATTAATTAAGATATTCTGTTCTATCTGCTTCTGGTGTTTGTTTGTGTGTGTGATAGAGTGGTGTGATGGCAATCAGCCATCGATATCTTGCACAATCCATCTTTGTTGATTCAAGTTTTTCTTGGTTTCTTATGTTTCTATGTATAATTAATTCAAACACATGGTGAAGAAGAAGAAGAAGAAGAAGGGGGTGAGAATTGGGAAAGACACAATATCAGATAGTATATTGGTTAGTTAGGGATTTTGGAAATAGTTGATGAGGTGCTGAGGTAAGGAAGGAGGACACCAAATTACCAAATACATGGATATGGTTGTTTTCCTTGTATCTTTCAACAAGTAGCTAGATGAGAGGCTTTTTAAGGATTTGTCACACCGACTCTACTATCTGCTTCATTATATATTAATTAAACAAACAAAGCTTTATCCCACTGCTACTTGCGTTCTCTAATGCTTATGAAAATGATGATCAATTAATTGAATCTTGCTTGTTTCATCCTCTAATATATTTTCCCTTTTTTAATTTAGGAGCAAGGAATCAGCAAGCTACGACATGGCGGAATTCGACCAGTCAGCAATCTTTCTCTACCTTGAGGATGGCCACGATCAAGAACAACAACGACGTATGTTATGCAAGAAATTATCTCTCCTCTCTTGGTCTGGAAATGCTAATTGTTTCACTGATTATACACTTAAAAAGCTAGTAACCCCGGCCCCTAGCAGCACCCTTTTCATGGATTATATTTGTCGTCTTTGCTTTGCCACCTATATATATATATATATATATATATATATATATGCCTTGGCTGCAGCTGCAGGTCCTTGTGTCTGGTCTTGTTAGCAGCTAATCCCCTTTAATTTCTTTTGCTGCGTGATGCTTTCATTCATTTCTTTCTTGTGCGGGTTTGGTATTTGTTTCCTATGGTGAAGAGTGTGACATGTAACAGACTTTGTGATGATGACGGCCTTTTCCTTTGCAATAAGAACTTGATCTAAAAGAAGCTATAAATATTCCCCCTTTTCTATTTCTCACCCATTCCTTTCCATTTGCATCTTCTCATACACTCTGTTGAATTATAGCCCCAGAAGCATGTCCCTCCCGACGTTGTTGTACATACATGTACTGCCTGCTCTCTCTCTCTCACCGCGTGTGTCCACCTGCGCATCCATGTGTTATCTAGGACTAGGGGAGAGAGAGAGGAGGGGGTGTATATTGAGAGAGACATGTACCATATATAAGGACTTCATCTCCATTATTCAAGCAGTAGTTCTTGAAGAAATACATATATATAATCCCTTACTGCCTATCATCCCTCTTTCTCATTGCACAAATTTATTTGTAGATTTTTTATTGATGTAGTAGTATCTGCGTTTACGATTAATTTCATGTTTTGCAGAGACTCTGAACATCTTTCCATCGCAGCCAATGCATGTGGCCGAGCCAATTCCTGCTAAGGTATAGTACGTCCTCCTTAATCCTTATATATATGCAGTTACGCACACATACATCAGCTATCAGTACACAAACAGCTAGTACTGAGTAGTAGTACTCCATGCATGCACACAAACAGTTATGCACTTCAGCGATCTTTTCCTTCCTCTCGGACATGCATGCATGCCTGATTCATGCAAATGGAATATGTGCTGAATTTATAACCTTAGTTAACTGTTTTGCTGACCTGAATTTACCTGTGTAGGGTGTTAGCATGGGCATGGTGACAGCCAGCATGCTTCCCAATGGCAACTCTTCTTCACCCAAGAGACAAGAGCAAGGTGGCCAGCACAGGAGTGTCGCTGCTCCTGCAGGCCCCGTTGTGCCGTTGCCTAGTAACAACTTAGCCAAGGATAACAGGAATAGCCTTACTAGGGTATGCATGCATGCATCTCTCTCTCTCTCTCTCTCTCTCTCTCTCTCTCTCTCTCCTGAACAAAACAAGTGCCTAATTAATTTGCAGAAGGAAGAAACTAGCGGTGGAAAGGGTGCAGCATCTGCAGGTATTGTTCAGGAGAGAGTGAAAGACCCTAAGGTGAGAGAGTCAGTGACTCTAATTAAGATGCTTGCCACAGTTCAAAGTAATCTTGGAGGATGAGAAGTGATTTTGTACGTGCAATGCATCAGTTATATATATATTTATGTATACCCTGCAGACACTGAGGAGGCTTGCACAGAATAGAGAGGCAGCAAGGAAGAGCAGGCTTAGGAAGAAGGTGAGTCAGTCAACTAAGACACTACATGAATGCACAACATAGAGAAACGATATTTTGTACAATTATGTAAAGTTCAAGGAACAAACAAAACATTTATATGGTATCCTCCCAGCCATATATATATATATATATATATATATATATATATATATATACCTTTAAACATGTTAATGTTTTTTTTGTTCGTGCACAGTACACCCATTTTAAAACGATTGCTGTATTCCTAATTGAAGTCTCAAGTGTCAGCAGGTTGATTAGTGATGTAAAAGTTTTGGTTCTGTCCTTTTGGCCTTACATGTGCCTTTAGGATATGAGTACTTGATTTATTTCCTTTCTCTTGAATTTGACAATGCACCTAAAGAATGATATCACTTTCCGAAAAACCTCATGTATTTTTTCTGTTCCTCATGATTTCATTTTTTATATGTATAGAACGTAAATTTCAGTGACCCATCTAATTAATTGATATACGTTTCATCATTTTTTTTTCATTTCTCAATCTGGGATATATTATATAAAAGACAGTTTTTTACATCTCAAGTATGGCATATACATAGCAGAGGGCCAGCTAATGGTGGAGCTAAATAAATGAGGCTTATACCGAACTACCAACTATGTAGTCGGAGATTTAAAACAACCTTTCAAAAATTGGATTAACTTTATGAGTTAGTTCAAAAGCTTTTGTCCTTCTAAAACGTCTCCTTAGCACTCAATAAGTATGCTAAAAATACTTTTAATGTATCTAGCCAACCTTTCAAGGAAACCACAAACTTACCATATGAATTGATGCATCCACTCTTGTTTTTTACTCTTCAGGCTTATATCCAACAGTTAGAGACAAGTAGGATCAGACTCAGCCAGCTGGAACAACAAGTTCAAGTGGCAAGAGTACAGGTATTAATTCTTCTAACCAAGTATATATCTTGGAGGAGCCACTTATGATTTTTGTTACACAGTAGTACTTATATTGATCATGTACATGGCTAATTAACAAGTGTGACTATTACTATATATGCATATTCAGGGTGTCTTCTTGGGCACTGGTGAGCAGCCAGGTTTTTCTTCTGCCCCTTCACCAGGTAATAATAATGGTACACTCGATTTCATCTCTCCATATAATTAATTCCATAAGTTACTTAATTCTATGTATGTAATGTAACATGCATATGCACGATGAGCAGCTGCAGTATTTGACGTGGAGTATGGAAGATGGGTTGAAGAGCACAGCAAGCTGATGTTCCAGCTGAGGGCCGCGCTAAGCGAGCACCTGGCGGACGAGCAGCTGCAGAGCTTCGTGAATGGCGGCATGGCGCAGCACGAGGAGCTGCTGAACCTGAAAGGCGCCATGGCTAGGGCCGATGTCTTCCACCTCTTGTCTGGGGTGTGGGTATCGCCTGCTGAGCGTTGCTTCCTTTGGTTGGGAGGTTTTCGCCCCTCGGAGGTTATAAAGGTACGTAGTATACTATTCCTAATTATTTATTTACTATGCATGCATGCATGGTGTATAGAATTTCTAAATCATATATAGTTGAATGATGCACTTGTTATCTAGTTGGTGCCTGGATCGAAATGAGGATTCCAAGAATAATATATATAGATAATGCATGATTGCGGGTTATTAGTTTGATTGGTTCTCATGTCGGATCCCGTTTATTTGCATTATAGAGCACATGTACATCATCTTGTACTACGTAGTCATTGTTTTATACTTTTATGGAAGCTTAACCCAGTGCACAACCTCATAGAGTATTGCTGTTCAGCATTAACTCATTCAATGGACCAACTATGCTAGGGGCTGTTTACCTGATGATTATATTTTGGCTAGCTAGCTTGTGTTAATGTGAGGCCGTTTATTAGTCCATTTGACCCAAGATAGCTCCCATTTGCCATAAAGTTTACTCGTCCAAACCAGCTAAACCTATCTATTCTATATATATATCGATATCGTCCAGCCTTCTGGGTTGACCCTTCTATGTTCCATGTATCTACTATACTTGGTCTAGTCAATGATTGATATTTCAAGACGTTCATGTTGTACTAAGTCCTTTTAGGCTTCAGTATAGCACACTATGCCGCCTTGTACTATTTTTATGCTTGGTGCAGTTATCTGTACCTAACCCAAAGATCTTTGAAAAGGTTGAATAATGCTCCAGAGGAGCAACTTTTTTTTTTCGACTGTCTTACTTGACCAACGCAACATTTCATGTCCCTTATTGATGGATTATATAACTGATGACAAGGGTCTGAGGAAAAAAAATACATCTCATAAGATAAGCAGTAGGAGAGGCCCATTGCAAGTACATACCTTGCATGATGGGAATAGTTAAAAGTTGAGGGGCATGCAAGACAAGAGGGATTTTGGATTCATGCATTGCTGAGGAATATCGATCAGGGAGTAGGTAACCGGACAGGAACAGGTATGCAAGATGTTATATGCGTGATGGGGACGGTCCTTTCTTCTGGAAACATGAAGCATATATCCATGCGTGCGGGCTTCGTGTTTTTAATTCTCCGTAGCTTCCCCCTTGCATTTTTTTGTGCATAGATTCCATCTCTTTGGCCTTCTAGAAGGTAATATATATGGTGTATATATGCCTTATAAACATATTTGCAAAATGGAATTGGAAAATGTATTGCCCCAGAAAATACAAACTGTAAAATATAACGGACCTGTGACTTTAATATATACAACCAGGCATTTGTTCCATTTATTTCTCTTATGATGAAAATATCTAACTTTTAGTTTCAAAAAAAATCTAACTTTTCAAAAAGTCAATACAGAGTTGTTTCGTGCCCTAGAAAACAGAATTACTTAATAAAACACACATCCAAAAAAGTGCTTATATATAATATCATGTCTGTAGGAAAGATTATCAGCTCTAAACATATGTCTTCTCTTGTGGACTTTTATGCATATTTACATTTTCAGCTTACTACCGAGCACACACTTCAGATAGACCTTACATTTTCACACTATTCTTTGCACTACTTATATGTCTGACTCATATGATAGATGGACCATTTATGAACATACTATATATATGGAAGAATATGTAGCTAATATATACACATTATTGTTCAAAACAATATTGCATGCTCACTTTTATATATACATGTTCCTTATATGATGCTCATCATTCGAGCAAAAATTCAGCAACCAAAATAATCTCTAAGAAATATAGAAGATGCAGGAAATAAAGTTCAGTATATAATTTAATTAGCCTTTGAAGGGTTTTTTTTACATGTGTAAGAGATAGGCTGCTTTCTTCTAGCTCGTGATGACATATAGAGAAGCAATTACTTAATTACACACATGGATATACAGGTGCTCTCTTAATGTCGGACTGCTATATTTAGAATAAAATAAATCATTGTCTCATATTTTAAAAAATAACTTTAACTTATTTACTGTATTAATTCATGTATTTATGTATGTATAATAGGTGATGCTAAAGCATGTGGAGCCACTGTCAGAGGGCCAGATCCTTGGCATCTACCAACTCCAGCAGTTAGTGCAGGAGAGGGAGGAGGCTCTGAACCACAGCATGGAAGCCACCCAGCAGAACATCTCGGACATCGTCGCTGCTCCTGATGTCGCCCCCGCCACCTTCATGGGCCACATGTCCCTCGCCATGAACAAGGTCGCCGCTATGGAGAGCTTCGTCATGCAGGTACTAATTTACTCTACGTACTTTAGCTTGTAGCCGGAGAAAATTATATTAATTATTAGAAGATAAATCCACTGCATGCAACATATATGATTAATATAAGTTCCACAAAAAGCTAAGGTAGGTATTAAAGGGATATATCCCGCATGTAAAAAAAAAACTGCATGACATTGCCAGCATCGTCATCCCAGGGTCATCACCTCATCATCACCATGGTTGTTGAGCGAGAACACGCCATGTCCAGAAAAAGTCTGAACAGTATCTATATATATCTACTATATATATACCTAAACGCAGACTACTTAAAAGGAAGAATCCCTTGCACACACAAACTAGCACACTGCAGATGGATCAAGAGAGATCTACATACGTACAGTACATTCAGAAATATTAAGGCAATAACACCTTAGCATGTATATACCAAGATGATCGACAAGATGTAGAAGTTGGGATATCAAGATCATGATAATTGTGCAGAGAAAAAGGGCCGCAGTTGATAGTAACCAAGCTTGCATTGAGTGGTCTACACGCAATCTAGCTATTTGTGCCCCACACGGCGCCGTCAGATTAAATAGCTAGGTTTGCAACTAATACATTATAACAATATAATATATATGGAACACTAATCTAATTATAATAACTAAGTTGGGTAGTGCGTGACCCATTTCATTTTCTTTTCGGTATTTGGTAAAACATAATTGGTTGTTGGCCTGACGATTAATTTACCTGCTTCAACAATATAATAATACACTGTGGCTACCTAAGCTACTAACTCCAGCTGACCACAGCACCACACATATGGACTGACGACGCAAATAGAAAAGCATCAGGCTACATATATATATGAGCCTGTACTATATGAAATGAAAGAGAGGATTATCAAATACTGCCTTTTTAGATATGTAATTTTTATTACACATTTAATAAACATACATTATGTCTAGATACATAAGAAAAGCGCTATATATTCAAAAAAGCTAGAACAACTTACAATTTGTAACGGATGAAGTATTAATTAATCCTTGTCTACTTCTGATCTCTCCATATGTACGTACTGCTGTGTGCAGGCAGATGGGCTAAGACAGCAGACCCTCCACAAGCTCCACCACATCCTGACCACCAGACAGGCTGCTCGTTGTCTGCTTGCCATCGCCGACTACTTCCACCGCCTCCGCGCGCTCAGCACGCTCTGGGTTGCAAGGCCCAGGCAGGACGACGGCCCGGGGCTGCAGTAGTAGATGTATGATGAAAGCTCAGCTCACACAATAAAATGACGAAGAAGAAGTACAATAATACATGCTTGTGCAAGTTTGATTGTTCCTCTTCTTCTTGCATGCATGCAGGCTAGATTGTTGTGTCCCAGGAAGAAAGCAATGCATGCAAGATCGAATTAACTAGCTGATCTAATTTATTGGGAAGCAGTGTAAGGTCGCTTAATTAGTTTGATCTCTGCTGGTGATGCACACTGAAGAAAGGGTTATTGTTCTTCAGATGTGTGACGACTTGCAACTTTTTTTAAGGTGTACATACAGTGTTAGGGGGCAGAGATCGAAGATATTTAGGAACTAAGAATAGTGGAGACCTGCTTGTTGGGCTTCCCTTTTGTTCCTAACTTATGCTTATGCACCAACTGAACATCATGCATTTTGGGTAGCTCTCCTCTGAATGAATTAGCCGGTAACAGGTTTACACTATTTCATGATATAAGTTGCTTCAATAGCCTTCTGAATGACAATACGTTTTTCAACAAAATAGATTTTCTGGTGCCTCTCTACTATTTTTGAAGGAAAACAAAGTTAGGTGGGTATACCTAATCCGTTCAATTTGGAAAAAAAGTTCAGTATACCTCAATTTCTGAATGGCAACATGTTTTCTCAACAAATAAATAGACTAATTTTGGGTTCCTAGCTGATCTTTCCCTGTATACTATTTGTACCTATGTTCCAGATGGGCATGGCTGATCGAATAGCCATTTTGATCGACTTTCAACTTGTCGGATACCATAACCTAGGGTATCCAAAGCAAAGAGCTAAGAACCCCACTGACTCTCCTTATCAAGAGGCTTGACTGACCGAACAGTCGCTCCTCGTCTCGCCCGAGACCGAATAGCAAGACCTCAGGGAGGCTGAGACCAAGCCGCTACCTCCGTCTCGCTTGAGACCTCACCTTAAGGTCTTGAGCAAGGCCGAGCAACCTCCGCCTCTGTCGAGGCCCGACGATGAAGCCTCGAACAAGGCCGAGTAAACTCTGCCTCACCCGACTCTAGGGCTCAAGCGTCTTTTTCTCATTGGTGCACTTGAGACCTCCTATGACATCATCCTCCCCAGAACTGCAGTATGGCAGGATAGGACACGAGTCAAATCCCCAAGCCCATGCCCACACTACACCAGTGTAGGGCATGATGAGCACAATGTTATCCACTCCTATCGCTGTGCTACCTGCTTCCATCACTCTGCGTACGAGGTTTGAAAAAATCGGCCAACTTGGTTTTCATTGCAGCCAGTGCCAAGGAGAACTATGGCAGCTTCCCCATAGTTGAGGGGTGAGCGAGTTGTCGATTCATCGTCAGCTAGTTCATAATCTTCGGCAATATCTCTGGGGAATTGCTGTGCAAAGAAATCGAACCGAAGACGTTTGTGCATGTGAACATTAAGCCACATGTTGATGAACCACTAGGGGCCCCCTAGGTTGCCGATGGGTTCGCCTAACAGGAGCTTCTCAGTCACTTGGTGGAGGAGGTGATAGGCAGAACCCCAGCAGGTATCGCCCAAGAGGAAATCGGCCACCATCGGCTAGTGAAAGGTCCTAATATGGCTAGAGGGGGGGTGAATAGCCTATTTAAAAAATCTACAAACTCACTAGAGCAAGAGGTTAGTAAATAACAAAGCGAACCTTTTTGCTCTTAGCTCTAATGGGGTGTTTGCAAGCCACCTATCCAACAATTCTAGTTGATATAATCACTAGGCACACAAGAGCTATGTCACTACTTACACTAGAAAGCTACCTAAAGTTTCTATACAAGTAAG
>Ga0182004_10002473_pt1 | contig 14385 bp, 13 predicted proteins | sample Sormic07211540_1_FD_120479 | JGI IMG/M metagenome (GOLD analysis project Ga0182004, IMG submission 120479) | Endophyte microbial communities from Sorghum bicolor roots, Mead, Nebraska, USA - 072115-40_1 MetaG | ecosystem: Host-associated > Plants > Roots > Unclassified | place: USA: Nebraska...
ATATTGTCTAATTATAAGCTAACTAGGATCAAAAGATTCATCTCGTGATTTACAGACAAACTATGTAATTAGTTTTGTTTTCGTCTATATTTAATGCTTCATGCATGTGCCGTAAGATTCGATGTGACGGAGAATCTTGAAAACTTTTTAGATTTCGGGATCAACTAAACAAGGCCTTATCAGGTTATACGTATATGGGATGGATCTTTCCATCAGTCATTCAAGGGAGGGAAAAAGGAACTTTGGACACTTGAAAAAATGAGTGTGGAAAAAGAACTGAGCCCGTATTATAGATGTAGCAGCACGAGTGGATAGATTGTGGCTGGTTAGAGATGGAAGACCAGTCACGGCCTGAGGCTTCGACAAAGCAAATGGATGTGCTACATCCGTCCCCCCAAAAAATAAAATCTTCTAGACAAATTTAAGTTTCATCAATTTTTTGGGAGTACTAATATTTATAATGCTATAAATAAATATGTTTTTTAATAAACATACTAAAAACATAAATAATAATATTATTCACTGTAAATTCAGTCAAATTTAAACTACTTCGACCTGTACACATCCCATGGATGCATCCTTGGGAGGGATTACGTAAGAGCACAGCTCATACCACTCTAGTGATGTGCTGTCCGTTTCTAGAACCTTTCAAATTATTGTACACCCTCCAGCTCGAGCGGGTTTGTTCCCTGATGAACTGAAATGTTTTTTCCACACTAGAGAGTATCATCAAGGCATGGTGAACGAATGAACGTAATAAAAAGATACGTATAGTGGAAGTACAAAGGCTCGATTTTATTTATTTATCCAACTCCACTCCATTTGTACAAGACGGTCAGTGTATATACATCCAGCTACCACTTACCAGGCACATCCAAAAAAGGGTGCTCTGCACTGCTAGGTAAAGAGCATCCCAAAAACCCGGAAGTAAGGAAAACCAGAAGCCTATACAAGCTTCTTTGCCGATCGATCTGCTCTGCTGCGCCTACACAGCGCGGAATCGATGATGCTACTCATCATTCGGCAGCAGCTACCGTACTCTACTACTCTCTGGTCCGTACGTACATACATACATACATACAAAACCGTATACATAACGACGTCGGGATTCCTTGCCGTGTCTGTGTCTCTACGGCAATACACGTCCGCCCGCCATATGGTCTCCTCCTCTGCTGGTATGGTATGCCCTCCTCATCCTCAGGTTGGCCGCTCGATTGCCCGTGCTCCTCCGCCGCTCACGATCCACGGGTGAGCTGCATTATCACGAGCGCCAGATTCGTTAGAAATCTGTATTAATTCAATCTAAACCAAGCGAAAAATCAACGGAGAACAAGAGCGAGCCAGGTTTGTGTGCGGGAACAGAAGATGACTCACCGAGGACTTGCTCGGCGGTGAACCTCCGCCACTCGTCGCGGCAGATCATGCGCCTCAACAGGTCCTTGGCCGCGGGGGACACCCCGCTGAACAGCCTGGGCGGGAACCGGACGCTGCCCCGCAGCACGGCCGCTAGCACCTCCGCCGCGGTCTCGCCGCCGAACGGGAGCGCGCCGCCGGAGAGCAGCGCGTACATCACCACGCCGGCGCTCCACACGTCCGCCTTCGCGCCGTACTCGCCGCCGCCCACCACCTCGGGCGCCACGTAGTGGGGCGTCCCCACCAGGCCTTCCGCGCGGCCCAGCCCACCGGCGCCCACCCACGCCGCCGACCCGAAGTCCGCCAGCCGCGCGCGCGGCGCCGTCTCGGCCTCCTCGGCCTCGCCGCTGTCCTCTTCCTCGTCCTCGCCGTCGTCGCTCCCTGCGGGGGCGGTGTCGATGAGGATGTTGTCGGGCTTTACGTCGCGGTGGGCGACGCCGCGGCGGTGGCAGAGCGCGAGCGCCTGGGCGACCTGCGCGACGATGGCGGCCGCCAGGGGCTCCGGCACAGGCGCGCCGCGGCGGAGGCGCACCCACTCGAGCAGGTCCGGGCCCGCGCACAGGTCCATCACCGTGTGGGTCCACGTCTCGTCCTCGTACACCGCGTGCGTCTGCACCACGCCGGGGTTGCCCGCGCCGGCGAGCTGCGCCAGCTTGGGCTCCAGCTCCGCGAGCTCGCGGTCCAGGTCGTCGGCCAGCTGCGACCGGTCCACGGACTTGACGGCGAACGCCTCGCCGGTGGCGCGGGACGTGCAGCGGTGGACCACCCCGAAGCGGCCGCGACCGATCTCCGCGCCTATCTCGTAGTCCCTCTTCAGCTCCGCACTCATACTTCAGTAATTCCTCTGTGTTGTTTGGGTTACTCTCGATCGGAGGAGGGGCGGTGGCCTATTTAAAGACACTAGTGGGAGCAATGGCCTGGCGGAATATTCGGATCCGGCTGGACTGGGGCCGCGAGCGAACAGTAGTGCTTTTCTCTCATTCCGGTTATGCCCTCGTGATTACTCTCTTCCTCCTACGGAGTAGTACTATTTGGCATGACTTCAAAAGAGTTCAAATAGCAGACTTGTCAAAGGAAAAAAAAAACGCAGTACTCATAGCACTGTTCATAAGAGTTACTCCCTGTCAAGAGTGTTTTAATTAGCAACTCATTATGCTTGATATGTCAGATATATAGGCCGGTTTGATATGCAGAATAAATTTAGTGAAGAATCATATAGGTCTTGAATAGGATGAGTAAAAATATACTACCACATATCTGGTGGAAAAGCGATGACATGAACTGTACGATTAACCAGTCAAGCTGTAAGATGGGCCATGGATTTGGCTTATGATCTGTGGAATATGTCAGCCACGGTGGATGGAGCAGAAACAAGTTCAGTGAAGGGAGGCCATACCCAACGCTGGGAATGCCCGCCTGTAGGTTGGCTGAAATGCAATGCGGATGGAGCTTTCTATGAAGCCCAGTGGCAGGGCGCAACGGGAGCGGTGATACGGGATGAAGCTGGTGACTTTGTTCGAGGAGGCGCCAAATGGTATGGTCATTGTCTCGATGCTCTGAGTATGGATTATTGTTAGCAAGACAGGTGGGGGCACAGCGGCTCTGGCTGAAAACTGACAGTCAGGAGTTACTGAAGCTATGGCAAGCAGGAGACAATCAACGATCAAGCATCAGGCCTATTCTGGAAGAGATCCGGGAGTTGAGTTCAGTGTTTCTAGATTTTAAATTCTCATCAATTAGTAGAAACTGTAATAGAGTAGCTCATTCTCTGGCTAAGCAGGTGACGAAGGAGTCACAAGTCGGGTGGTGGCAACAAACATCGACTTGTGTGGCAACACTCCTAGTCTCTGATTGTAATCCCGGTGCTTAACAGTGAATGAATCCCATTTGTGTCGCAAAAAAAAGAACTGCACGATTAACTAATTATAAATAAATTATATAGAACATCATCAATTTGCTAAAAAACATGGAAGAAGTTGGCCAAAAACAATAAATACACAGAGGCATTAGGGGAGAAAATGTTATCACGTGATCGGCTATAGTTAGATTTCAAAATCGTACTACTTCCTTGTCATAATAAACTCATATGTCAAGACTTATCTTTTTTTTACAGAAGGGCCTGGTCTCACAAAAGAAAAATGGATTTGCGAAAGAGGAGCATATTCTGAAACGGGGGTATAATCGGGATTATGGTCAGGAGCGTTTGCTTTGTGTTGCGTGCTCTCGGGTCGAAATGGTAAGCTTTGGTTGGTCCGAGGTGGTTTAGTTCGGCTGGATTCCTTGCTCTGCAATTAGATTATTTTCCCCTTGTGTTAACCTGGAAAACAATAATTTGGCAAGTGCGAGTTCTTGGCAGGGAATAATAAGGTTCAAGATCGAGAACTTTTATCTTAAGTTCAAGAAATAAGCGAATAAATGCATGAATAAATAAATCAACAAGCGAGGGACTTGATCGCCAAACGTGACCTTGTCACGACCAGAAGTTGATTAGATTGTGGGGGCTGCTTTCATAATGGAGAGGTTGTCGAGTACAGTTTGCCCCAGCAGAGGAATTTGTTGAGGCACAACTGCACAAAGCACAAGCACGAGCAGTGTTTTCTGATGCGTGGGCAACCACTAGCTACCACCAATTATGCACCACATATATAATTTAAGTTCGGATAACGCAAAAGTAATTGGGGGCTCCCAAAATAAATGGTGCCGTCCGATTCACCAAAAGATGGTTCCATCAAGGAAAACCAAACATCATGCGTGGAAAAATGCATTCACCTCCCGTCAAAAGCTCATGGATCCCCTCCTTTCACTGCAGTTTTGTTCGGTAAAGCAGCAATATATATATGAAAACGTTATTACAGTCACCTTGCAGTATTGGCTAACGAAATACTAACTATACCTCTGCGATAGTTTTGTTTTGTTTTGTTTTTGTAGAAAAGAAAAGGAGTAGCAATACTTCTCGAGCGCTGAAATTTCTCTACAATCCTGTGTGTTTATAAAACTTCCTTGTCCCAAACGGCTCTGCTAGAGATAGGTTGCAGAGCCTTGTGATTTCCTTGGATAAGATAAGAGCATATCCTAATGGATGGACTGAAGGTGTCCCCAAGGAGCTGTTAGATGTAGAGCTGGAAAGAACCTAATTAGGTAGCTAAAGACATTGTTTTTTTTTGAAAGAGATAGCTAAAGACATTGTTGTCTGCTAACAAAAGCAAACTTGTTTATCAGCCCACTTGGTTTGGTGTCCTGATCTGTAGCCACCTCTCAATCAGGGTGCAGTGCATGATGGGCGCAAGGATGCCACCTAGACGCAGACGGCTTTCAATTCTGTGTGGGCCCCACTATCCCCCACCTCCACGGCTCCGCCACCGCCACTCTTCAGTGGGGCCCACGGCCGGGAGAATGACCGAGGCCTTGTTTAGTTTGCAAAAATTTTGTAAAATATTTCAGATTTATCGTCATATCGAATCTTTAGACGCATGCATGAAGTACTAAATATAGACGAAAATAAAAACTAATTGCACAGTTTGGTCGAAATTGACGAGACGAATCTTTTGAGCCTAGTTAGGCCATAATTGGACAATATTTGTCAAATACAAACGAAAGTGCTACTATTCCTATTTTGCAAAAAAATTTGGAAGTAAACAAGGCCGACATTGTTTAGTTTGTAAAATTTTTGGTTTTTGATTGCTATAGCAATTTCGTTTTTATTTGACAAACATTGTCCAATTATGGAGTCACCAGGCTCAAAAGATTCGTCTTATAAATTATAGATAAACTGTGTAATTAATTTTTTTATCTATATTGAATGCTCCATGTATACTACAAGGTACGATACGACGAAAAATCTTGAAAATTTTTAGGAACTAAACAAGCCTGACTGGTGATCGTCGATAACGAAACGATAAGCAGCCTGCTACCCCACCAGAAACCAGAGACCCCGCCAACTGTACCGTCTTTTTTTTTTTTTTGAGCAACGCCAACTGTACCGTCAGTCCGTCACTTTTTAACGCCTCCGCGAGAACAACGTTTCGCGACCGCGGTTTCCCCGGGAGGGGTTTTTCCGGACGGCCAAAGTTAGTACGGTGACCACCCGCGCCAACCAATCGCGGGCCTGCGCGTCGCTGTCCTCGCGGCTCCGGCCAGTCGCGTCGGGGCAGCTGGGCAGCGCTCCCGACGCGCGGCCACAAAAATGACGGGATCGCCCCTGGGGGCTGTGAGCGGCCGTCGCTTTTCGCGTTAGGATCAGACGGTGACGTGACGGGAAGGGGACGGGGACGGGGCCGTTTTGATATGCAGACGTGGCTATATAGGCCGGCCGCGTGGATGATCCGGCTATCGCGCCGTGCCCGGTTTTGGTTTTTGGGCCCGTACGGCGGGATATGGCTTTATTATTGAGCAAGTGGAGTGGAGTACCACCGGACTCATCATAGCTACTCCTAACAAAGAAAGGTTGCGCTGTCTAGTACTAATTTTATATCTCTCAACTGGACTTATAATCATGATATTTCCATAATACTGATTTCTTTACTGTGGGTCCCATTCTATGCCTTTTTTTAAAAAAAAAAAACTCGAATCAAGATTCTTTAGGACCCAGCAAGGATTATAAAAAAGGTCTACCTGAGCTGTTCTGCTTTTGAAGTGCTGTTATCATTGTTTTGGGCCACTAGGTTTTGCAAAATAAGGTGATTATATGTTGTAAAATTCCTCTACAATAACTCATAAATAAATGAGAGTAGTCTCTACTCTTTTTAAAAAAATGCACATATCACTGTCCAGAAGCCAAGCAATGTTACAAAATGCAAATACAACTGTCATCTTCTTGTTGTGAATTTTGTATTTATCGATGAAGCTTAATTTAGTTAAGTTGTTGTTTGGCAATTGCAGTTGGTTATAAAAACATATAAAACTGAGTTATTTATCTTTCACAACGGTTGTTCCCATGGTTTTATATACGAGGTTTTGTAAAAGCATAGTGGTTTCTGTTGGTCCTAAGACATGATTCATAGTAAATGAAAGTAGCTTCGATTCTTTCGAACATAGACAAATCTTCAAACATAGACAAATCATTCTATGGAAGCTGTGCAAATTCGCAACTATCGTCTTTTTGTTACTTCCTCTGTTCTTTTTTACATGTCATGTTATCTTTGTCCTACATCAAACATTACTATCTTAGACCATATATTTTAAAATACTCTTATAGTTTCAGAACATAAAAATTATAGACTATGAAAGTATTTATCATAGTGAATCTAAAAACATAAATTTTATGTCATGAACCTGTATAATTTTTTGTAGATGGACATGTGGGCCAGTGGTGAAGGCTCCAAGGGAGGAACGGCGCGCGGGGGTGTTCGGTCCACCATCCTGCACCTGCCTCCTGTGAAGGCTGCACCAAATGGTGCTTTAAAAAAACTATACATACTTTTTTAAAAATGGTCAAAAGATATAAATATTTGACTTAGAATAGACCTAATACAACATGTAAATAAAAACAGATGGAGTATAAGTTTTATTTTTATAGTCGGAACTTTCATTTAATTATTTTGCTATTCTTTTGGCGCAAAAAAATCTATGACTATAGACACGGGCGGAGCCAACCCCATTCAGACAATAATGATTTCCTATGATTTTCATTGCAAATTGATGTTCATATGTGAAGTTGATACATGATAGTCCATATTAGAGGTGACATCAATTATTTTTTGGGCCAGATCCGTCCCTGTCTTTAGATAAAGCCCACATATATCTTGTTCATAATGAATATATTATTTATTTGTTAAAAAACAATGATATATACTCAGTAGTAGAAAGATTAAACAAAAACAGTATATACACTCACTCCATTTGTTTTTTTATGGGCGACATTTGATTTTAGCGCTCCAAAATGATGCTTCCATTAGCAATTAGTAGTCCAATTCTACTGATGTTTAAAAGCACTGTCTAATGAGGCCTTGTTTAGATCACCCCTAAAACCATTTTTTTTTCAAAATTCCCTATCACATCGACTAATTGCATATTTTGTCTGTAAATCACGAGACGAATCTTTTGAGCCTAGTTACTCCATTATTAAACAATGTTTGTCAAATAAAAACGAAAGTACTATAGTGTCAAAATCTAAAAAAATTTGGATCTATAAGACCTGAGTAGTATAGTTGCGTTCAAACAAATGATAAAGCCTCTAAAAACAAACTGTAGTTGTACTAGAATATTTCTCCACCTTCTGGATGACTGTGCCTTGATATCTTTACATCTCTGATATCATCCATGATGCACTCTGCCTTGCAATGATGTATTGTTTAGATCCAAATTTTTTTGGATTTTGACATTGTAGCATTTTCGTTTTTATTTGACAAACATTATCCAATCATAGAGCAACTAGGCTTAAAAGATTCGTTTCGTAATTTACAGGTAAACTGTGTAATTAGTTATCTTTTTTATCTATATTTAATGTTCCATGCATGTGCCGATGTGATGGAAAATCTTGTAAAGTTTTGGGTTTTTGGATGTATCTAAACAAGGTGTAAGACATTTCTGGTTACTGCTACGTGGGCAAGAGGAAATCTGATGGTTACAGTATTTTTTCAGTTTCATGTTGCCTCAATGGTCAGCTCACGTGGCACGTGCACTGCAGTGGTCAAGAAAGCTCAACGCAACAAGCACGGAGCACCCAAAAAGTCGGAGAGAAATAAAAAAACCGCCAGGACAAAAAAAAAAAGTTCTTAACTTCGGCCTTGTTTAGTTCACCCTGAAAACCAAAAAGTTTTCAAGATTCCCCGTCACATCGAATCTTGTGGTACATGCATGAAACATTAAATATAGACGAAAACAAAAACTAATTACACAGTTTAGCTGAAAATTACGAAACGAATCTTTTTATCCTAGTTAGTCTATAATTAGATAATATTTGTCACAAACAAACGAAAGTGCTACAGTTCCGAAAAGTTTTCACTTTTCGGAACTAAACAAGGCCTTCTTATATGCGTATTGGGTAATCTTGAAGTCAATGGAGAATTCCAACGTCCCATGCATTCCTCCGGTCAGTTGTACAAATTTGAAACAAACGACGACCAAGTAAAGCAAGATAAGCGATTAACAATCTTATATTATTAGTATATAATACTACTATCATACAGTACGTACCATGTGCCGTGCCTGACGGCTTATATGAGTCCGGGAGTTTCAACGTATCACCACGACTGGGCCCCCTCTCCAGCTGACGTCAGACGTGACGCCAAACCAGTCGTGACACACTATCACGCATGCTGCCAGCGGTCGCGTGAGAACGACGCACGATGCAGCGTCGGTGTCTCGGCGAGGTCCGTTTGGCTGGCCGATTATGGCTTTGGGTGGTGTTCCTCCGGTCAGCTGTACCGATTGACTTGCGAGCCACGCACGGAGAAAAAACCGGAATCAGACGAGCCGGTTTTCTGGGAGCCGGCGCAACAGGTAGCGAAGATGCCAATGATTATTCCCCCTTTTTTTGATAAGAGACGATTGATTCGGCAATTGAATTCAAATCACGCACATGGCTGCTACGTTTTCAGACTTTGGGGCAGCATATCCCAAAGCATCTTCGAGTTATGTGGTCATTGCTATACCGCGCTGTTCGCTTAGCTAAGGAACCATATCTGACAGAAAATATTGTTAATTACTTTAGTTTGTTATAAGAAAGAAAAATAGCAAAGTAGTCCGTCCTGGTGTGATCGATGAATGCTCGCAGCGTGCTGCCTTTGACAAAAGCATGCGTAGCAGCCTACGAGGAGGAGTACGTGCTAGAACTATCCGGCATAGCATGCAGCAAACACACGGAACAAGTTGTCGGATCCTTTGACGAAATTCATCATTATTATTTGCACGCTGTCATATTTCAGTCTTAAAGTTTATTCGTTTGTTTGAAACGTTATGATTAAAAATACTACTCACTATTTATTATTAGAAAAAAAATATTCGGTAGATAAGTTCAAACAGATTAAGCCTTAATAACTAGTGGGGAGACTCTGATAAGCAAGTTGGTAGCCAGTTGCAAGATAGCGAGATGGCGTCTCGATCGTACGTCTCCCTGTCAATGTCGTCGAGTCAATAATGCTGACGGAATGTATAAGAAAAATCTGTGCGTGTCAAATTCAATCCGTTGAAATTTAGCGTCCTCGAGTGATGAATGCAATGATGAGATTTTCTTCGGCTGATATATAAAGTCCAGGAGGTCGTCTAGAACGCGATCGCCATGCACGGAACTGCTGGATAATTAAACCCGTGTCCCTTTTTTTCAGACTTGCGTGCATGAAGGAGATCAGCGTACGCTCGGGTGTGAAGCTGCGTGTCTTCGTATCACATAAGCAAATCTGCCTCTTAACATTACTATATATTGAATCGGTCTACTCGATCTTCATTTCCTAAAGATTGGGTTCGAAACAAAGAATTTCTTTCTAGTCGGTAGTAGTACAACCTTGGCTGCGTCGCTAAAAAGCCAGATTTTCCACGCTTGGCCGCACGCACCACGACGTTAGCCATCAGGCAGGCAGAGAGATCGCGCCGGCAGCCCAAATCCTCTCGCCCCGGATGCGGCATCTCGCTTTTGTCATTTCGACGAAATTTACACGAGCAGGCCAGTGCCAGTTCGCCACGTCCCCTGACCGGACAAGATTTTCGGCGCGTGTTGACGCCCGGTCGTTGCGCTGCCACCGGGCTCGGACGGACGCTGACCGCACCTCTGCGAGCTGCGTCGTCCTTCCAGGAAACACGCGCCGGCCACACGGTAGCATATAACCACACCGGCGGGCCCCGCCTTGCATACCGCAGGCCTGGCACGAGTCCATAAGCCAGCCCAGCGGAACGGGAACCTCTTCTCGCTGACGTCACGGCTCGCTGACGTCACGGACGACGCTATGAATTCCCTCGCTTGAGGATTCCAGTCGTCCGTTCATTCTCACATGGGCCTTGTTTCGTGTCAGGCCACATATGTTTTTCGGCTCCGATCCGGCCGCTACCTGTGGAACGAGTCCATAGCTAGCGGCCCAAAAGTGATTGGATGAGGCGGAAAGCCTACTGAGAATTAAGTCTCTACTGTATGAAGTGCGGCCTAGTTTCGATTTCTTCTCCCTTCTTTCTTTTTCTTTTAATAAAGTTTTATTTGGCTCACTTGCTCACTCACATACACACAAGGTTTTTTTTAGGAGAAATAGACCTAGATGAAACTTTTTTAAAATATTTTAGCCAAAAAAGCACACTATGGATCCTCAAGGAAAGGTGTATAGCATTGTGATAAACCCGACCAACAATGACTCCTGGTAGGCATGTGTATAGCATTACAATGAATCCATAAATATTTTAGAAAAAAAAAGTAGACCATGGATTCTCAAGGAAAGGGTGCAGGATGGTCTAGAAATCTAAATTTACGAAAGGGTCATGGAACACAGTAGTCCATGCAATGTTTGAACAATGATTTTGTGAAGAAATAGATTCACTAGAGAAAAAAATGTTAGGTGATTTGGTGTCGGCAAATATTGCACATCTGAGGGATAAGAGTGGGGAAAATGAATGAGAGGGAGATTTAAGCCAAGAAATTAGTTAACCATAGCTATAAAAAGATAATTCTGATTGATGTAGCAAGAACACATGTAGAGGCAACAACTATCATAAAAATCAAGTAACAGCACAAATATCACACTAAAAAGAGCTAGCATTCGTGCTATTTGCACGGATGATTATGCTAGTTTAGATTTGTTTAAAGTAAGAGGATCATCCTCCAAAGTTTTAGACAGTGGCAGATCTAGAAGTAATATAAGAGAGGTGCTAAATAATATAAGGCTAGAATTTTTGCTACACATGCACTAATTAATAAATATAACAAAAAACACAAATAGTGACAATTCATAATGCTCAAGCAATAAAGCATGACATTATTAATAAAAAAACACCAAAAAAAGCGTCCGACAACCAAAATGTTATGTCTTCACAATTTCACATCACTTTCGATGCCATTTTCAATTCTACATAAAAATTTTAAAATATCACCTTTTTTCAAAAAAGATGCCACAGTCCTCTGATGCCCTAAGACATCAATAATTGTAAATTGCAATGCAATTGTTAGAATGTAGACAATGGCATTCATAAGAAATTGTGATAAAATGAAAAATCATAAGTGATATCCTTTTCGCCTCAGTGTGGATTTTTTTTTAAAAAAAAATGAGAAGAGATCTCCATTACGGAATAACTGACACCATTTTTTTTAATAAGTTTTTCTCTAGTAGATCGAAGTTACAATTAGTGTTCCTCGATACCAAATTTTTTGGTATTGGAGTTTTATCTTCTCCTTCTCCTCTCTAGGGTGATGGTGAAGGGGAGAGATGGAATAGTATTCTCTGTGGTGGCTCCGTTGAAGGTGAGGGTGACAACTTCGATGTCAGCATTTTCATCAACATGACGACATAGAGACTTTTATTTCCAGAGGGCGACATCAAGACGAAGATGATGTCACCACCATAAAATAATTCTCTCCGATCTCTTCTCCGTTTTGTTGTGGTTAGATCTAACCACAATGAAGGACTCGGGAGAATAATTTTCATATTAGTCTTTCTCATCCTTCGGTGGCAGAGAGAAGAAGAGGGACGACAACAGAAAGAAAAAGTTTCCCAATTCTGCCTATTGGAATGTTGGCTGTCGTTCGTTGGGCATTTGCTCTCATGCTATTTACCGAGTGTTTGTGTGTGCGGTCATCTATACTGTAAAACATCTAACAAGTTAAATTTTGAGTTGTGTTTTTCACAACATGAGTACTATTTTATAACTGATAGTGTCTATAATGTATTTAATATACTTAGCTATCATATAATATAATTCTTCTTTTATCGAAAAAAGCCATATCTAAACTTAAGCCAGTCCCATTGTTTCTTCCTGTCTGTCACAATCGCCAGCCAGCAGAGCAGTACTACAGGAGCAACTGAACAGCGGAACAGGCCATGGAACCAGCAGGAGCAGGCGAGCCGCGAGCAGGTTGCAGGCCAGTGGCCGGAGGGTAGTGGCGCAAGGCCGCAGCCCGCAGGGATTCGGCACGCCGCTAAGCCCAGCCCATGTCGGCAGGTCGTCGCGGAGAAGTTTTGGGCCTGCTTTACAAGTCTCTTCGTCGTCTGTCTCCACCCCCGTCGGTCGTCGGTCGTCAAAGTGGGGCCTAGAAGGTGGCGGCACCTCGGCTCGTGCTCCCTCTGGACCTCCTCGGTACGGGACATGCTATGCACCCTCTGCGCCTCCACTTCCCTACTGGACTCGAACTGGACATACCATATGGCAATTGAGTAATACCACATACTGTACTTCCTTTTCTCAAAAAAAAAAAAACATACTTCCTCTATCTTTTTTAGTGTCGGTATGCCAATTTTTTAAATTTAACTAAATTTATAGAAAATTAGCGAATTTATATATCAAAATAAATTTATTATAAAAACAGATTTGGCAATTTATCTAATTATACTAAGTATGCACCTTAAATATTAATATTTTTAATATATATTTGTTAAATTTGAATATGTTTGACTTTTTAGAAAATGAGAATGATAGTTAGGCCTTGTTTAGTTCGCAAAAAATTTCAAGATTTCCCGTCACATCGAATCTTTGGTCGCATGCATGGAGCATTAAATATATACGAAAATAAAAAACTAACTGCACAGTTTACCTGTACTTTATGAGATAAATCTTTTGAGCCTAGTTACTCCGTGATTGGACAATGTTTGTCAAATAAAAATGAAATGCTACAGTAGTCAAAAACAAAAAATCTTGCGAACTAAACAAGGCCTTAAAAAGGAGACGGGGACAAGGGTATGCATTTAAAGCAGAGTATGCAAGTCCAAATACGGGTATGCCAGAATTACTATGATGCTAGGTTTCGTTCGGTTTGTAGAGGTGAAACGAATTAACATTTCCAGTGGAGTTTCACTCGGTCTTCAATGATGTGTTAGGAACAAAGCATCATCAATTTAGTGTCCAAATTTCTATGCCATGTACTATTTGCTTAAGCTTAAGTTTATCTACCGAATACACTAGAACAATATTTTTTCCTTACAATAAATAAGTGAACAGTGATTTCAGTCATGAAGCTTCTCTACTACTTTAATGGTGCTGTGTACATGAAGGAATGCACTACGGACTCGTCTGTCTCAATCTCAAAGAACATTACTGTAATAATACGCTGGAAATAAAAGAAGCCGTGCACTACGAAACGCTGGCAGCGCGATTTTTTCTACGATCCATTTGCTAGCTAGTGGAGGTGGTGTCCGTTAATTTCCTAATCGTTTTGTATCCATCCATGCAATTAAGCATGCATGTTGAGGAGACTTTTTGGAACGGGAGAAGGGAGATAAAAGATTGGGCCTCCCATTCCGTTACTCCAAACTCCTTTTTCTTTTTGACAGCAAGGTCACCCGAGATCCTAAATGTCGGAAAGTTGGATACATTTTGGCACTCATCCACCTGCTTTTCACTTGGAAAACGCAAAAAATCAGGAACGTATTGGCATGATACACTTGACTCCAGTCTCCATGGCGACAAATGACGACGAGGTGACGAACAATTGACGACAACACAGCACTAGTTAATAAAGGTTCTTACTCCCTCCGGTTCCATAGTTATTTGTCGTTTTGGAGAGGAAAACGTATGCATAATACTCCCTCTGGTTCCATAGTTTGTCGTTTTGAACAATGGGCACAGTATCTTAAATGTAGCTTTCATACGGTTTTAGATTATAATTGCAATATATATATATATAATATTTAAGTCTTATTGTCTTTTTTAAAGAATCATACAGGCCCTGTTTAGTTTCCTACCCAAAATTTTTTCATCCATCCCATCGAATCTTTGGACACGTGCATGGAACATTAAATGTAGATAAAAAAATAAACTAATTACACAGTTTAGTTAAGAATCGCGAGACGAATCTTTTAAGCCTAGTTACTCCATGATTAGCCTTAAGTGCTACAGTAACCCACA
>Ga0182004_10002474_pt1 | contig 14384 bp, 16 predicted proteins | sample Sormic07211540_1_FD_120479 | JGI IMG/M metagenome (GOLD analysis project Ga0182004, IMG submission 120479) | Endophyte microbial communities from Sorghum bicolor roots, Mead, Nebraska, USA - 072115-40_1 MetaG | ecosystem: Host-associated > Plants > Roots > Unclassified | place: USA: Nebraska...
AGAGAGATGATAAGAGTTTCATGGGAGTAGAGAGAGTTTCATCCCCATGAAACTCCTATGCACTGTTTCCAAAATATTGATGTGTTGGAAACTGTGTCATGAAACTCCCATTGAGGATGACCTAACTGCCATTTTGCAAAAGTGATGCTGATTTATACCAGTCGAATCCCACATACCACTAACTTGATTGCCTTCCTTCTCCTTAATAATTTCAAGGTTACATCACGAATGGACGCTTGTCCTGGGCGATCATTGCAGCATCTCATCCCATCTACCGTCCCTTTGCATTGCATTTGCACGTGCTTCGTTACTGCAATCACCTTTCCCATTCTCGTTACAAATCCATGCTTCATCTCATTGCTTGATCATGATTTCGATCAGGCGGCGGCGGCCGGCGGCGGCGTTGCTTCGAGATCGGCCGGGCTGGCGGCAGCCAGAGAGGTGATCGAAAGGGGTACGTACCTACGGTGCAGCGCATGGCCATGTTCGTCAGCGCGTGAGTACTCCGACGAGCGACGGCCCAGCTGCTCAAACGGCGGCGGCTCGGCCGGCTCAGTCTCGTCGGATTCCGGCGATGCCGTCACTTAGGCTTTGTTTAGTTCACCTTAAAAACAATTTTTTTTTCAAGATTTCCAGTCACATCAAATTTTGTTAGGACACTCACAATCCAAGACTCTATGACAGAGTCCAAGACAATTAATTACATATTATTTATGGTATTTTGCTGATGTGGCAGCCTATTTATTAAAGAAAGAGGTAGAAAAAATAAGACTCCAAGTCTTATTTATACTCTAAGTCCACATTGTTCGAGGTAATAAATAACTTTAGACTCTATGATAGAGTCTGCATTGTGAGTGCCCTTATACATGTATGAGCATTAAATATAGATGAAAACAAAAACTAATTGTATAATTTGTCTGTAAATCATGAAAAGAATCTTTTAAACCTAGTTGCTTTATGATTGAATAATGTTTATCAAATAAAAACAAAAGTACTACAGTATTAAAATCAAACTTTTGGATCTAAACAAGGTCTAACTCTAAGGCCTTGTTTAGTTCCGAAAAATTTTTGGATTTTGGCACTGTAGTATTTTCATTTTTATTTGACAAATATTATCCAATCATGGACTAACTAGACTCAAAAGATTCATCTCGTGATTTACAGGCAAACTGTGCAATTAGTTTTTATTTTTATCTATATATAATGCTTCATACATGTGCTCTAAGATTTGATGTGACGAAAAATCTTAAAAAGTTTTTGGTTTTCGGGGTGACCTAAACAAGGCCTAAGGGCTGGAGCCAGACAAAAGGCACGGCCATGCACGGCCGCTTTGTGTCGCCCCGGGAAAAAGGATTGGGAAAGAGGTGAGCGGCCGCACGCCACCCCAGCCCAAACCCCATCCTACAACGGCCTCGCCCTTTTCGCACGTCAGCGTCTTTGCTTTCTTTAATGCCTTTTAATGACCACGCTGTCGTGGAGTAACACAACTGTCGAGCAGGGCAGCAGGGAGGCCACGCGTAGGCGTAGCTGCCAACAACCGCAGCTCCAATTCTCAGGATGACTTCTGACCTTGCTAGTAAAACAAGATCCGACTCGCGCCGGAACGAAACAAAAATGACGGTGCCGCGCTTGTGTTGTGCCGTGCTGTGTCATTTTGTGTGCGACGGCCAAGCTAAAACTGAAACCGTAAGGCTGAGGATGTCATTGAGCCTCTTGTTTCCCAGTGAAAAATGGTATTGAGTACGTACTAGACAGCAAAGTTCTGTTCACATGAAACAAGAAATTAAGGAAAATAGATCTGGTGTTCCTGCCGTTGTGAACTATTTTGAATAATCCGCCTTCCGCATACTATATTTGCATTTCAATGAACGGTTTGTAAGGGTTTCTTAGCAAAACTACTTCACTGTTCAAGTACTATCTTGGCAGACGGTCTCCTCTAACATCGACGAGTAATGCCATATATTCTTCCCTGTTTTTGTGGTTTTTTTTTTCACCACAATCTTTGCCTTTTGTCCTAACGTCTAACCAACTTATCATACGTAGATCTCTATGCTACCAAATTCGCCGACACCTAATGCCATTGTACTAGCCTGGCTTCACTATGGTCATATCTTTTGGCTCCCTCTATTCTGTTTTAGGGTCATTTATTTGTCGTTCCACCACCATACATAGGAAAAGTAAAATATTTATATATCGTCTTGTCATGACTTTATTATGATAGTGTCATTCTTGTCTTGCTTTGGTATCATCTATTTGTCGACCTCATCCGCTACTCATAAAGTGAAATTTATGTTATCAATATCAGGAGCTCTACCTTAAAAAAGGTTCTATGTAAAACTTTTTAAAGTGTCTTGTCACGCCACATACTATGACTTAACTGTAGGTCGGTAGGTTGTTTTATCATAGCCCCTCTATCTACGTTTCAACACAGTTGGAGATGTTTATTTTTTTTTGTGAAGTAATGCATTGATCTAACGACTAGAAAATTTTGTACGAGGTTGACTAAAAGACTATATGTTATCTTTTACTTTATTATAGTTAAGAAGAAATATGAAAAAATTCATGTGTCTTTCTTGCGTAGAATAATAATGAGAACCTGAGAAACTTTTCCTTAAAAAACAAAGAAAATTTTGAAAAACTGTGACAAAATACGTGAGAAATGAAAACCCGATAATACCCTTCTCCCCTACCAACTACCAACACGCAGTCACTCGCCTCTGCACACCTCGCTGATGCTCGTCTTCCTTCACATCCTTTATAAGGCCCGGCCGCGGCTCTGCTCGCCTCTCCTCCCTTCCCATACCGTACCACTCTCCCCGTTTCTCTCCGGCCGGTTCGTGGGAGGGCCGAAGCTTCGAGAAAGGAAACCCTAACGCTGTTGGGACTTGGGAGTAGCCTCCGGCGATGGCTGCGGCGGCGATCCTGCCGGAGCTGGCGACGCAGGTGCTCATCCCGGTCGCGGCGGCCGTGGGCATCGCGTTCGCGGTGGTGCAGTGGGTGCTGGTGTCCAAGGTGCGGCTCACCCCCGAGCGCCGTGCGGACGGCGGAGCCGCCAAGAGCGGGCCCAGCGACTACCTCATCGAGGAGGAGGAGGGGCTCAACGACCACAACGTCGTCGTCAAGTGCGCCGAGATCCAGAACGCCATCTCTGAAGGTGAGAAACCGAGCGCTATCTGGCTCTGTGATTTATTGCACATACTCGCGCGTTTTCCCTTTACTCTTCGTTTGAAGTTGGTACGCGGGGGGTTTGCTGGGTGCTTCGATTATTAGCCTTGTTTGAGTTGGATGCTGTTGGAAATGATCGAAACCTTACGTGCTTTGCTTATTGGCTTAAGCACGACCGCACGAGTTGATGCTCTGGATTTGATTTTCGAGGAAAAGGATCGTGGGAAATCCTTTTTATTCTTATATATATAACATATATGTATATATATATATATTTAAAATAGATTATTCTATTTAACGATGATCTCCCAATCACCTCTGTGATGGAACGAACTTTGATTTTTGTTTACTTGCTATGTGACGAGACTGTTGGAGGAAACAATCATTTAGTGCGCCTTTGTGTTGTCTACTTGTCTTGCTCGGTGATGTGAGAACGTCGTGCGTACGCAAGTTGCGTAGAGTTAGACAGGAGACTTTTAATCAATTGCTAGCTTTAATAGAGAAGGAGACTGCTTGTTTTGCAGACGACAAGTAAAGGCGTTACTCTTTTCACGGTCCTTTTTTTTTTGGCTGAAGTTAATTGTAGATTCTTTTAGGGGGTGGGTGTAGTAGTGTGTGTGGTTGTGGTGGTGGGGGTGGGGGTGGGGGGAGGGGGTCATGTATGGATGGTTGTAAACTTGTAATATTGCATTAATGTTCCATGCCAGTTGGATGCAGACAAGGCATTAAACTATCTGCTGTTGCTACTTTACGCAGCAGATACAGTAAGCTTAGTTAATTAAGCCCTAATCCTTGGAGGCACAGCTAGTCCATCTAGATATCCTTTTGGAGGTATCTTTTGGGAATGTGTGGGCATGGTCAAAACTGGTCGTAATAATGTAGTCGAATTGGTCAGAAGCTGCCTGTGGGGTAACGGATGAAGGGATAAGTTCTAGCAGTCTGAGAAGTCCAGGAGTGGGGTTGCAGATAAGCACGTGGTCCTCCCTACTCAATCTTCAGTGCAGCTGATATTGACTGTAGTCGGTCCAGACTTCATCTTGTAGGAACCACATGGTCCACATCCTGCTGGTTTGGTAATTTCATAATCCATTGAAATCCTTGCATGTGCACATGTGTGGGGGTACTGATGCAGATGAACAATTGCACATTGGCTCGGCATGTTACTCTTAAGGCAACCGTGGAAAGAACTGTTGCATTTTTGTATTGTGTTCCAGTAACATTTTTGCATTGAGTTTCTCAGTAGAAAGATAGCTACCACATATACTCTTTCTTTTTCTGAATTAAGGATAGGATGATATTCCGTATTCATTGCTGATGATATCTGGGAGCAACAATCGTATAGGTCAGTCAAATGTGACCTTTTCTGTGAAGGTGATTGAGTGTTTGGTTTTACTGTTTACACAACGAGCCAGAGACAGGCCATATAGTTTCTGTAGCTATTGCAGCGAAACTTACTGAGCGATTTTTTTCTCTCTAATTACTGAAATATTTTGACATTCACGACTTGCTGCCTATTTTGCTAAGAGTTCCTTTAAAAGTTTAAAGTAAGCTGACTTAATGTGGGCATTTTTAAAGCTTTGTGGATTAGATTTGGTTGGTTCCCAATTTCCCATTGCAGCACCAGTTGCCTGCGTCATGTTGTAGTTGCCAGATTAGTCTTGATGGATAAGTTTTCATTGGACCTCGTGGTTTTCATTTAAATTAGCACTGAACAATTTGCTCTTAAGGGAGCCATCAGTCTGTCACTATTTACCATTTGTCTGTAGTTCTCTGTTCCAGTTGGTTTGATGTTGACTCATGTCCTGTGCTGTCTCTGACTGTGACAACATTAAAAGCAAAAAACTGCCTGGTGGCTTGCAATTGGTCTCTCTGGAATCACAGGAATCGCTGCGTTTTTTATGGATGGCAGCCTGATCTAAATGGGCTTCTCTCCTCCATTAGGGAGGATCTGTTTTTGTGGGATTTGGCTGGGGCTCGAGGAATTTCTCATCTTCTCGCCCTGCAGCCCTCCAGTTAGAATGCTAGGTCTCCCTGGCCTTGGGTTGTTTTTCTTGGTAACAGGCGATCCAGTGTGTGTATGTGTGAGGGGGTATAAAACCCTTTGTATTAGTGACTAGGTGCTACACCCTTCTTTCTTCTTAATATATTGATACGCAGCCCTCCTGCGTGTTTGAGGAAAAAAACTGGTAGTAGATATCACTAGAATCTTATTTTGGCTTGTTTTTTCAGGATGCGTAACAAAGGTACATAAATTGAGCAACTTACACGCAGTCTAAAGTCTACCTAAGATGGATTTGATTGATCAAAACCATGCATGCAAGTGAAGAGACTGTGATGAAATTTCTGTGTGTTAAAAATAGGGAAAATTTTGTTGTATCTTGATAAATGATAACCGCGTCTTTGTGACAGAACTTTATTGTATAAAATGTATCTTCCTCATATAGGATCAAAGAGCTGTTCCCATTTGGGTCTATTTTATAGTGGGTGTAGCAATTCTTTCACGAGTGAATATAGTCATGCACATAGAAGTAGAGGGTTTGCCATTCCATGATTTTTCGCTCCATTGTATCACTGACGTGGTGAATGAGTGGCAATCCTCAAGCGCCAGAATGGGGTGGCAAATCCTCAAACTTGGTTTATTTTAGAGTTGTTTGGGATTCAATAGCATCCACCTCGATTTTTTTGTTACTTCAGAGTTGATGTTGTTCTGTGGCATGCTTTGCTCATTTCAATTTTTTATTTAGCAAGCCTTAATACACTGTCTGTAACTACTGAACTCACTTTGCCATCCTTTTCTTTACTCTGTTGTGAACAGGAGCTACATCTTTCCTTTTCACTGAGTACAAGTATGTTGGATTATTCATGGGCATCTTTGCAATCCTTATATTCCTCTTCCTTGGGTCCGTCGAGGGATTCAGCACGAAGAGTCAACCTTGCCACTATAGCAAGGGCAAAACTTGCAAGCCTGCCCTTGCTAATGCCATCTTCAGTACTATAGCTTTTGTGCTTGGTGCCGTCACCTCACTGGTTTCTGGATTTCTTGGAATGAAGATTGCAACTTATGCGAATGCCCGGACAACTTTAGAGGCCAGAAAGGGTGTTGGGAAGGCATTTATTACTGCCTTCCGATCTGGTGCAGTTATGGGCTTTCTGCTTGCTGCCAGTGGTCTTTTGGTTCTTTACATTGCTATCAATTTGTTTGGAATTTATTACGGTGATGACTGGGAAGGTCTTTTTGAGGCTATTACTGGTTATGGCCTTGGTGGTTCTTCTATGGCTCTTTTCGGCCGCGTTGGTGGTGGTATTTATACCAAGGCTGCTGATGTTGGTGCTGACCTTGTGGGTAAGGTAGAAAGAAACATTCCTGAGGACGATCCAAGAAACCCAGCTGTAAGAATTCATTCACTTGAATTGTGAAAACTTCCTGTTCTTAAGTCCTATCTTGCTACACTGCAATTGCATAGTGTTCATACTTACTTTCGTTCATAGCTTATAGCTAGCATTCTGCTTGGACTGGTGTCTGCACCCTGGTGTAAGAATGATCTCTCGATGTACTTGCAGGTCATTGCTGACAATGTTGGTGATAATGTTGGAGATATTGCTGGAATGGGATCAGATCTCTTCGGCTCATATGCTGAATCGTCATGTGCTGCTCTTGTTGTGGCCTCAATCTCGTCTTTTGGAATCAACCATGAATTTACTCCGATGGTGTACCCCCTTCTTGTCAGCTCTGTTGGTATTATAGCATGTCTCGTAACAACGCTGTTTGCAACTGATTTCTTCGAGATAAAGGCTGTGAGTGAAATAGAGCCTGCTCTCAAGAAACAACTTATAATATCTACTGTTGTGATGACCATTGGCATTGCGCTCATCAGTTGGCTTGGTCTTCCATACACCTTCACCATTTTTAACTTTGGAGAACAGAAGACAGTGCAAAGCTGGTATGCAAAAAAATTGATTGTCCATTGAAGTGTTTAGTATAAAGTTCATATTACAATCTTTCTTTGCGTTAAATTTACCAGGCAACTGTTCTTATGTGTTGCAGTTGATCTTTTGTGCTGGCTAATTGTTGGTTTTGCTACTAAGTAATTTATATTCAATCTCATTCTAGTTTAAATTTATCAGGCAATTATTCTTGTGTGTGGCGGTTGGTCTCTGGGCTGGCCTAGTCATTGGATTTGTTACCGAGTACTACACAAGCAATGCCTACAGGTATCTAGAAACTTTTCTTGCCAGTCAGTATGATGGCAGCATTTCTTGTTTGCTTCCAATGTATGACATATTTATTGTTTTGTGTTCCAGCCCTGTACAAGATGTTGCTGATTCCTGCAGAACTGGAGCTGCCACTAATGTCATTTTTGGGCTTGCTTTGGGTTACAAATCAGTCATTATCCCAATTTTTGCTATTGCGTTTAGTATCTTCCTCAGCTTCAGCCTTGCTGCCATGTATGGTGTTGCTGTGGCTGCTCTTGGAATGCTGAGTACCATTGCCACAGGCCTTGCCATTGATGCCTATGGCCCTATCAGTGATAATGCTGGAGGAATAGCTGAAATGGCTGGGATGAGCCATAGGATTCGTGAGAGAACCGATGCTCTAGATTCTGCAGGAAACACCACTGCTGCAATTGGAAAGGTAGACATGTGCTTGTCTTATCAGAGTTTCATGTGATTGCACAGCGAACTAAAGATGTTTCATTTTTCCTGTTTTTTCCATTGGCAAATGCCAGTTAGGGTCCATACATAGTTGAAATCTTGCATGTGCTTTCATTTAAAAGCTTGGACACCCCTAGAAACTTTAATAGTTTCTATTCAGATCATTTTATACCACCTTCAATGCAATTGGTTTTGCTAGAAAAGTTCTCTCATGGTTTTGTATTTGCAGGGCTTTGCCATTGGCTCCGCAGCCTTGGTGTCCCTTGCACTCTTCGGTGCCTTTGTAAGCCGGGCTGCTATCTCCACTGTTGATGTTCTGACTCCTAAAGTATTCATTGGGCTTATTGTCGGTGCTATGCTCCCATACTGGTTCTCGGCAATGACCATGAAGAGTGTAGGCAGTGCTGCACTCAAAATGGTGGAGGAAGTCCGCCGGCAGTTCAACACCATCCCTGGGCTCATGGAGGGCACCACAAAGCCTGACTATGCAACTTGTGTCAAGATCTCAACGGATGCATCCATCAAGGAGATGATCCCCCCAGGTGCTCTTGTTATGCTCACACCACTGATCGTTGGGATTTTGTTTGGGGTTGAGACCCTCTCTGGAGTCCTTGCTGGTGCCCTTGTCTCTGGTGTTCAGGTTGGTGGGAGTTCCTCTCAAATTTCAGTATGATAGTTGCATCTGAGTTTTTCCTTAGTCCATTTCACCATTTTCAGATTGCCATTTCTGCATCCAACACTGGTGGTGCCTGGGACAATGCCAAGAAGTACATTGAGGTAAAGTTACACGCAGACTTCACTGGGCCTTTTTTTCCCCCTGCCTGAACTTGCATAACAACTTCTCTAAAAAGCTATTTTTGAAGAAAAAAAATGCCTTTTGTTTATAACACTTTGATCTTTGGTTTGCACAGGCTGGAGCTTCAGAGCATGCCAGGACCCTTGGCCCAAAAGGTTCTGACCCTCACAAGGCAGCTGTCATTGGTGACACCATTGGAGATCCTCTCAAGGACACGTCTGGCCCCTCCCTCAACATCCTCATCAAGCTTATGGCGGTTGAATCCCTTGTCTTTGCCCCCTTCTTCGCCGCCCATGGTGGCATTCTCTTCAAATGGCTCTAAGCCAGCGAGAGTCGCAGGATAAAGGCCGTAGTTTTGCAAGGGGAGTAGAGCAGTATGTCAGCTATACAGCATATATGGCATGTGCTTTGCTCCACCAGTTGATGAGCCCCGTTGTGTATTTTGGTTTTCGTTTTCTTGAGTTTTTAGTTCCAGGGTCCGACCATGTTTTGATCCCATAAATTCTCCTCCGGCCTTCGAGCAACTGAGACTATCTTCGTAAGTCATCAGACCCAGCCAATCACTGAAGCATTGGAAAACTAAACAGTTTCTAGCGATATGGTGATGATTATGATGATGATGATTAATCTCAGCATTTTTTTTCTTCTTGACAGTAATTAACATGGTCTTTGCTTGAAATTTCGTTCTCTTTTCAACACGTTATGCATGCAAAATGGATGTGATGTTTTTTTTTGAGCTGTTGTTTCAAAACAATATGCAAGTAAAAAAAGGAAGTGATGCTGTTCCAAACTGTTGTTTAAATGCGATAGCAAGAGTTAGATTTTAACAAAGTTTGGTTTAGTGACGGCTATCTAGAGTAACTTTAAGAAAATCTTTATATCCTTCTTAATTTATAGGAATATAGTCTTGATTTATAGGAATATAGATTTTAAGAAACTTTTTATATCCTTTCTAATAATTTATAGGAATAGAAATTTTAGTCTAATAGCCGTTTAAATTGGATATCTAAATATAGACGTTATCTGTTTTGATTTCTTGCTAGATAAAGATGAAGAGAGATAGAGATATAGAAAAGTGAAAGCAACTTTTACTCAAATGACTTTCTAAATTATGATTTAGACACTAAATTTTTTAGAAAGACTCTTCAAGGTGCTTGATATATAGATTATGCGAAACTTCAAATGAGCAGTTTTTGTAGCCGCTCATGCGGTCATGCCTGGCAAGCTGAAAACCTTTTCATAGAGTGAAAGCATTAAAAAAAGCAAAGCCATGGATTAATAAAGAAAGAAAATATCATAAAAGTTGGCAGACACTGTTCAAACCTGTCAATCCTCACATCAAACCTGTCAATTCTCTGTTCAACCCGGAATACTTTGGCAGATTCTGCTGTGTCCTTGCAACCAGGCATAACATACCTCAACCATCAGGTTGGACAGGAACATTGTCGAATTGCAATACAAAACTTGCAAACACAATTTAGAAACCATTCTGAGTATCACAGGGGTAGATAGCAATCTGAGATACATGATTAAAGGAATGGTTTAATAGTACATGCACAATTAAATGTTTCTTTTTGTTTCCAAACTAGGCTATGAATCGTCCACGACCAAGCTAAAAACCCCCTACCCACTAAACAGTATACTGCTGCGCAGGGGCGAACAGGCATCGATCATTTCCTCTTCTTAGTAGGTGGTTGGGGGACGTCATCGTCATCCTCCTCTTCCTCTTCTTCCTCATCATCTTCGTCATTGTCACCGTCCCCGTCGTCATCGTCGTCATCCTCCTCTTCATCCTCTCCACCATCATCATCATCATCGCTTCCTCCTTCACCATTAGCTTCAGGATCGTCATCATCGTCGTCGTCGTCATCTTCCTCCTCATTCCCATTGTCATCTGATCCCTCGTCACCACCATCATCTTCTTCTTGGTTTTCAGCATCCTCATCGTCTCCATCATCATCATCATTATCATCATCAGATTCTCCATCATCTTTGTTCTCAGGATCAGTTTCATTTTTGCTTTTGCTAAGAATCCTTGGGGAAAAGGAGACAAACAATCCTCAGCTTTTGAAGACAAGAAATAACCATGGTAATAATAATGTGCTGTGGTCTTATGCACCAGATGGGGCATACCTATTAATCAAATTCTGATCTCCAGATGTAAAGATTTCATTATGCAGAATCTGGACAACAAAATCAAAAACAGTACTAAGTATTAGCTAAAACATTTTTAAAAAAAAACGTATTAGCTAAAACGAGGTAGTATATTCCCAGTTTAAAAAGCACGAACAATGCAAGATGTTTTCTTTGGAATGGAAACGACATAAATGACAACATCTTAATGCCGAACAGTCAACAAATTTCGAAGTCAGAAAAGGCACCAATTGCAACCACTTTCTTTTTAGTAAAATCCCCTCAAGCAAATTAATAGTCCTACTAATATTTATCGTAACAAAACTTATCTCAAAGCATGTATGGTGCTCTCCTTTCTGAATAATGACTGGGCTACATACTAATGCAGTCATTTGGACGATGGAAACAACTATAGTACCAAACAACTAAAACACAGATAGCACAGATCTCAAAAGCTTGGCCAAAATATCAGCAACAAACAGAGAGGCAGGTCACCCAATGTCTGTTAACATCAGAAAAGTGAAGTTAGTTACATGACTCGCAAATCTCCAAGACTAACTCAATGGTTTTTCATGGGCTTTGTAGGACATAAGACACATCTGAGGAAGAAAATAAATGGTAGATCCTTTGCAATTCCATCATTAGCACGAAAGATATTCAAAGACATCATATCATTTGGCTTGATACAAACACCGCTAGGTAAGCCATAAAAACCAAGGTCTTTGGGCAAGAAAACACATTGTATTTTTAGACCAAACTACCAAAGACCTCCGACAAGGCGATAACCCTGCTTTTATTGAACTTAAGGCAAAAGAGGCTCAGTGGTTATTTATAGCACATCAAAATACTAGAGTCATCTCTAACCTGAGTAACCCTAAAACATAGTCTATTATCCAAGCAACACACCAACTGATGGCTTGCATCAGCTTATGTTGTGATGATGCCCTAGATTACCCCAATATGCCAGGATAGGGCCGTATCCTGTATTAGTACATATCCAGTATGAATACACAGTGGATACGTATTTGTAAAGAAAAACAATCAACAAGAATTCGGATACTCTTAACTGATATGTTGGGCTCGTCTGATACGCCGGTCCGATACGTCCCAGCCCACCAACAGCTTGTTGGATAACTCCCAGACTCCCCCACACCTGCTGCCTCCCTTCTACCATAACTCTACACAGGCCCCAGCCACTACAACACCCCCTACACCCGCACGTGAGAGCTCCTCCATGGCCGAGTGAAGGCACCGGCGAGGTCCTCCACCCCACTCCAGTTCCTGTGGAGGCAAGGCTGGCATCCGTGCTGCATTGATGGCACGGGCATGCAAAAGATAATTACAGCAAACAAAAGATACCAGATTCCCTAGCACAACCAGGGAACAATCATGCATAATAATAATAATAATAATAATAATAATAATAATAATAATAATAATAATAATAATAACTGGACCTGCGGGGGCAGGGGATAAGACAGCCCTGGGCATTTTGATAAGAAGACGACTTTCTCATGCGGGCTGAGAAAACCCCCGAACCCCTGCCTGACATGTACACAATGTAACCGTAGCCCATGTAAGAAACAAACGACCTGGGCCGGATCTTATACCTATGCTTTGTCATGGGACATATGAGGGGATTTTTTTTTAACCCCCAGTCTGAAATTCGCTCCCATGGAGAGTCGAACCTAGGACCTGAGGAGTGCAACTAGAGCCACCTAACCAACCTAGGCCGTCCGCAAGAATATTAATACACTCCAACTTCATACCAACACCCCCACACACCCACACGCGCGCGCACAAAATCCTTGCATGTAAAAAAATGCCCCTCACATATCAAAGATCTACTGACCTTACATAATATAGTAAGCTACTGCACGGAGGTTTACTGTAACAATTTAACAAGATTTCTTGTAAGGCGTGAGAAAAGAAGAAACTTTTACCATAGCAAAGATCCCAAATAACCTTGGCACCTCCAAGGCAGCCTGGGCAATTATAAGCGAGGCCAAATCAGCGGCCTTGTCCCCGCCATGGTTGTTGCTTCCAAACAGCACCTCCATACTCGAAGCAGCTAGGATTTCTACCAGGGGCGGATCCAGTAAAGGGACATGGGTGTACACATGTACACCAATAATTTTTGCAAAAACTTCGAAGTTAGGAGGATTGTCATCAAATAGCTAAATAGCTTTAGGTTAGGGTTTCGGTGCTCAGCTTCGCACAGCAATAAGGGAAAAGAAGGGGTGGGAGTACCTGGTGGGTGCTCGTCGCCGGCGAAGAGACCAAGGAAAGCCTCAGCACCTGGGCTAGGGCGGCGGCGGCGGCCCAACAGTCGTCTTCGGAGCGAGAGGGTAGCGAGAGAGAGACAGGAGGAGGGAAGGAGGAGGAGGTCAGCGGACGGAAGGGCAGCCGACGGAAGGGGAAGCAGACGGCGAAAAAAAAAACGCACGGGCCTCTTGTGGGCCGTTTTTGAGTTTCTTTGAAAATTTGTGTTTTTCTCTCTCTCCCTTTTAAATTTTTATTCTTTCTCTCCCTTTTAATTTTTTATTCTTATTGATTTCATATGTGTATTCTATTTATTGGACACTATTGGCTAGTAAAATATTTCTTTTAAATAACATAACATAAATTTTATATCTATTCTACCAATGGCTAGTAAATATATAGTACTCCCTTCATTTCAAAGTATGAGTCATTCCAAGAATATTGGAGATTCAAAACATCGTAAGTTTGACTAAAAATATAAAAAAATATTATCTATCCCTACTACTAAATTATGAAAATTTCAGTCTGTCCCAAAAGTTTTCTGCCGTTGGTACCGGACCGGAGTCGGACCAGGTGTCCGTACGAATCGCTCAAAGCTGGTACACACGAGTCTACGACTCTACCAATAGTTTCAAACGTCGACAGAGACGAAAAGAAGAATAAAAGTTTTTCTAAGATTCCCAATGCAAAATCTCTTTTATACATTACAGATATTGAGAATAAAGAAATTATAGAGGCTTATATGCAAAGTGTTTATTCTGTTAGTTTATTTTTCTTTTATTATTTAAATCAATTAATAAATATATAGTAATTCATAGAAAAATCTAAAAATTACAAAACAAATTTTATTCAGCTCCATATATGTAGATTCATGCAGTAAACAAAAGATATCACAAAATTTATTATATTTTCTTTGTTGTAGATGTTTGCCTATGCTTTTTAGTGTAAAATTGATAGGCTGGAAATTGATAAATGCGTAGTAAATCATAAAAAAATCTAAAAAATATAAAAAATAAATTTGTTCAGCCTCATATATGTAGATCCATGCACTAAACAAAAAATATCACAAATTTTAGTATATTTATTTTTTGCTGAAGATGCTTGTCTATGTTTGTGTAAAATTAAAATTGTAGTTATCTTGCTCCAATTATTATGAAAATTTTATAGTAGTATATTTAATGTGATGCTTGATTTGTGGTAAAAGCTTTGGCACCATTACTGCATATCCTACTAATTTACTAATTTATCTAATGTGTTTATCCTATTAGTTTACTTTTATTTTATTATTTAAATTGATTGATAAATACATAGTAATTCATAGAAAAATCTAAAATTACAAAACAAATTTTGTTCAGCTCCACATATGTAGATCTAT
>Ga0182004_10002475_pt1 | contig 14383 bp, 16 predicted proteins | sample Sormic07211540_1_FD_120479 | JGI IMG/M metagenome (GOLD analysis project Ga0182004, IMG submission 120479) | Endophyte microbial communities from Sorghum bicolor roots, Mead, Nebraska, USA - 072115-40_1 MetaG | ecosystem: Host-associated > Plants > Roots > Unclassified | place: USA: Nebraska...
AAAAGGTGAAGCTGCAGTGCCCAGGGTGGTTGGAACAGTCGACACCCTGCCCTGCTGCGGTATGGGAGTCATCGCGCCTGTCACGTCGTGAGTACGGTGCCGTGCGGTGGAAGTCTTGCTTCCTAGGTGGAATGGGGTCCGGCGCCCGAGCCTGGAAGGGGTTGTGCGAGACGGAACTTGAGTCCGAGACCCTGAGGGGTCGGGCGAGTCAGAACTTGCGTCCGAGGCCCTGAGGGGTCGGGCGAGTCGGAACTTGCGTCCGAGGCCCTGTGGGGTCGGGCGAGTCGGAACTTGCGTCCGAGGCCCTGGGGGGTCGGGCGAGTCGGATCTTACGTCCGAGGCCCTGGGGGTCGGGCGAGTCGAATGAACTTGCGTCCGAGGCCCTAGGAGGTCGGGCGAGTTGAATGAACTGGGGCCCGTACCCCGGTGATTGTGGTTAGAATGTTTTTTGCGTTTTTTATTGCTCTGATTTGGGTATCCTTTTTATGGTACCCAACACATACCTTCCAGGTTATCCCATCCTGCAACTGTGAAGCATGTATCCTCCACTTGCACTGTTTAGCTTTGCAATAGCCTCTATATCTTGTGGACTCAGAATAGGCAGCTGCAATTTCATATTCACCCTTTATTGCATATTGCCTAATAGCCTTCTTAAAAGTATCACCATCCCCAAAGGTTACACCAACTTCTATTTGTGGTATAAATTTGTGGTATCTCTGTCTAAAACCTTAGCAATGTTACAAGCATCACAATATTCATGATTGCCATCTTCAGTCAATTTAACAAAAGCACCTACACGTGCAGCAAACCTGTAGGACGAATTAGGATCCATCCTACATATGCAAATATAAACAGAAACATAATCTGAATGAACCCTAGGGTAGGGAATAATCTGAATGAACCTAGGGTAGGGATAATGACAGAAATTAGTTACCCGTCGGAGACCCATGAGAGATCAGCATGCTCCTCGGGGAAAATGTCGCTCAAGAATCATGGAGACTCCATCACCGTCGATACCTCCGGGGCTGGGCGCCGCCGCCTCTCCGTTCGCTGCTACAGAAAGTGGGCGCCGCTGTCGTCGCGAGAAGCGAGCCCCGTCGTCGTCGTGCAGCTGTCTGCGGGCGCCGTCACCGCGGTCGTCGCAGAGCCCCGGCAACAACAGGGGAGATGGCACAGCCGCTTCCTGCTGCTTTTCCATGCGAGCGAGATGAGGACGGCCGCACTCACCGACGCACGTACAGGCAAGTCCCGATCCTTTCTGAGTTGAAGGGATAAAGAGGCAAGGGCATATCCGTCATTTCACGTGGCTGTCCATTAAAACTAAATTTAATAATAAGCTAGGTGTCCGGTAGCATATTTCTCATGATTTTTGATGTCTTTTAGCCAAGACATGACTTTTTTTAAGTGGCTTTTAGCAAAGGCCACATTCTAAGGATGTCCCATGACCAATTTTGCCATGTAAAAACCTATCGCAAGTAGTGCATCCCATACCTCGAGCCCAACGATGAAAAGTTATGGAAAGTCTTGTTTGCTGATTTATTGTGAGAGAAAAACACTACTGAATGACTGTTAGATTTGGCAAATAAACTTAAACGAATACATCTATGCACATGGCAATAGACCCCTGCACGTGTAATAATTTCTTTAGACAAACTTTCTTTTAGAAACCTCGTTGAAATTATTTTTTTCCTAAAGCTTATTCAAATAGCCTTTTAAGATGAGTCATCAATACATAGTTTTTCTTAAGTCATATTTTTATATAACACTTTCACATTGAAAGAGAAAGTGGGTAAGGTGGCACGTATTCATTATATAGGTAAAGGAAAAGAAAAGAGGGAAACCACAAAACATATTTTCTAGAAAAAACAAGCAAAACACAGGCCTTGTTTGGCACTTGTCACACACGGCAGCTGAAGCTGCACCATACCCCCAAGCAAGAAACGTCTCCTTGAGTGAAGCTTATGGGAGAATGAGTTGCTTTTTTTTTTATCAGAGATTCAGTTGGTTTCGAATTGTAAAAGGTGAAGCCTTTGTTTGATTGTTTCGTGGCTCTTCTGGCTCTAGCATCTCCTTAGGTAAGGCCCCTCACTGATCCTGGTGGGAAAAAGTCTCATATGCAAAGAGATGATCGTAAGCGTGAAACTCACTTGAGAGGGTAATACTCCATGCTAATTAGGGCTTCACCAACACTATAGCGTGGCGTGCTAAGGAGATGGTGATCTTGTAGATTGTCAAAGTCTCCAACAGAGAAAGTGATGATTTCATCTGACAAAAGGTGCAAGCAACAATCGGAGCGTGCATTGCTGCGACAGAGCATCTTCATCCCTTGGGACCAATTCTGAATCCCACGTTCTCCCACGAGTGCATCTGCTTTCTTTGTGCTTTTTCGCTACCACCATCGTCATCGCTACCCCCCTCGATTCGTCCTCTGTGCCTCTCCGAGGAGTGGAGAACCACCAAGATGTCAACATCCTTGTTTTACCAAAACCTATTTTATCAAGAACAATTGTGTATTAACCTTCCAATCTGTCAAAGATAGGAACCGATTTGACAAGATAGTAGCACAAATAGACTTGGTGCGAATAGCCGAAGCCTAGAGCGATTGGTGGTGGTGCTTTGCTTCAATTTCTCGAGAGTTGGGAAGGGACGACACTACAACATCGCATGACGAAGAGCTAAAGAAGAACGAGACAACACGGATGACGCACGTTCTGGCCCAAGTGAGGAAGCATGCTACTTGCAGCCTCCTGCATTGAGAGTTTAGGAGCCAAAATCATCTACATGTGAGATCTTATTGTAGAATATGGCGTGGACCTTTAGCGTGAAGTATATATAACTTACCTGTATTGTAGAAGTCTTATTTATTGCTAAGATCTACATGTGAGATCTTAATACTACAATTATGCGTAAGTTTGGAGAGAAGAGAAAAAAATATTATTTTATTCCTGATTAAAGCTAGACCTTAAGCTTATGGCTGACTTTAAGGTTTTTTCTCTTAAAAAGTCAACTCCTATAGTTACCTATATTTATTGCTTGAGGTCACCTTTTTCCAACTTTGTGGTTGTCCTATGATGCGTTGCATCTTCAGAACAACTTAAATATATATTAAATTAAAAACTACAATTTTTTTTTGCAAAAGCAAGACCATGAGCCTGTACTAAAATAAATAAAAACTACAAAAATCACGTAAAATAAGTCCTATCTAGCCGTGACACGCCCACGTCAGATCTATTTTTAGTTTTTCTTTGAAAGCCACGTCAGCTTACTACACATCCAGCCATCTCTTGAAAAACAAAAGGAAATGAGGTCCCACCCACCTCCATCCAAAAGAGCCGGCGGTGGCCGGCAGCCAAAACCGACGTCGCCACGTCGGACTTCGCCGCCGCCGCCAGGAGGAAGGGGACAAGGTCACAAGGCAACGCCGGCCGGCGCAACATTTATATGTCTACCAGGCAGCCCAGCCCGGCCACCACGTGTACTCTTCTGCCACAGAGCTAGACCGCGCCCTCGGCGGCAAGCTGCTCTGCTGCTCCCCCCAGCCACCGCACCGGGTGCCAATGGCGACTGCAGCGACTTCGACGCCGCCGGCGTGGCAGCGGACGTTGGTATGCGCGTCACTGACCGCGCGGGTACCCCGGGAGATGGCAGCGGAGGTGGACGCCGCCGCCGCGCTCGGTGCCGACGTGGCGGAGCTCCAGGTTGGCTGCCTCGACGGCTTCGAGCCGCGCAGGGACCTGCCCGTGCTCCTCGCCCAGCCCCGCTCGCTCCCCGTCATCGTCACCTACAGGTTCTTGCATCTTCTTCACCGAGACAACACCTTGGGCTTCGCGCCTTATGTTAGAACTGGCTGGTTTCAGTACAATCGAATGGGGGAAAGTGCTTGTTCTTTGTAAATTTCAGATTGTATTTCTATTGTACCATCAGAGGAACAAATATATGTTTCTTGGTTTTGGTTGCGCAGGCCGAAATGGGAGGGCGGTCAGTACGCAGGCGAAGATGAGCCACGGTTTGAGGAGCTTCTACTGGCAATGGAGCTGGGAGCTGAATATGTTGACATCGAGTTCAAGGTTGGCTCTGTCCTCACTCCTTTTAGTTTCATTTCAGACTATCACAATCCGCAAGACTAGTTTGCAGGGCAAAGAATTTCTCCTCATTCATTTGATTTCAGAATCGTTTCGTGACACTTGGTGAATTCATAGCTTTATGTGTGCAGTACTACTGAATTGGATATCTGAGAGTTCAGAGTTGGATTGCATTTCATAGTCTACGATGCAGTTTTCTTCTTGTGCTTAATTACATGTCTTTGGGAGAAGTGAATCTCTTTTTAATTGGTCACTACTCACTATTACCTTGCTGCTCCGCAGGTCGCCGACAAATTTATGAAGTTTTTGTCTGGGAAGAAACCTCAAAGCTGTAAGCTCATTGTTTCAGCTTATGACTACGAGAGGACTCCCTCGGTCAATGAACTTCTGAATTTGGTGGCCCAGATACGAGCCATAGGGGCTGACATTGTGAAAATTTCAACCACTGCTGCTGACATTGTAGACGCATCAAGAATGTTTCAAGTACTTGCACATTGCCAAGTGAGTTTTAGTGTATCCAAGTTTTCTTCCATAGCATGCCATCTAGTGCTGACCCTTAGCTTAGGTTTATGAAGATTATGTGTCCTTAAAAATCTGCTTGACTCAGATATGAACTTTTGCTAAATTATTCGTGGCACTCCCAGGTTTGTGCTAATTCTAAAACAATCTAGTGCACTTCCAATTTCCAGCAAGTACGATGTTGTAAGTATAGCTGGTTTGCTGGTGACTAAACATGGATTATAGTTGGAGAGCTAGGGGCTAGGCTGCTACCCTTCGGATTTCCTCAGATCAAACGCTCACATTTCAAGACTGCAGTAATGAAATCTCTGAGCTGTTATCACTAAGACCGAAAAAGACTATATTTTAGGAGAAACCAATCAGGGAGGTCCCTAGTGTGATATACTTGAATAAGATTAAAGTCATCAAGTTATGTACAAAATGGACAAATAAAGGGTATACATTTAGCAATTGACATGATGACCTTAGCCATTGAACTATTTATTTTCTGAGGGAATATTTCACCCGAGGGAAATTTCTTTTCAAAGCCTCCTTCCATGAATCATATATATGATGTTAAGATTGCACTAGGGATGCACAAATGATGGTGTAGTGCTTTCCACGCAAAAAGATATTATCCTATGTGTTAGTTTCAATGCTTCATTTTTCAGTTTCTATGATTCCCAGTTCACATGATCTTTTTATTTGAATAATGAGCTAGGAAAAGCAGGTGCCTATCATTGGGCTGGTGATGAAAGAACAGGGTTTTATTTCTCGGATTCTTTGTGCAAAATATGGCGGATACCTTACTTTTGCATCTCTTGAGAAAGGAAAAGAATCTGCTCCCGGGCAGCCGACGGTATCAGACTTGATAAATAAGTACAAAATTAGGCAGATAGGCCCTGATACTAAGGTCTTTGGTATTATTGGAAATCCAGTTAACCACAGTAAAAGCCCAATTGTGCAAAATCAAGCTTTCAGATCAGTGGGTTTCGATGCTGTGTTTTTGCCATTTTTGTCAGATGACTTGGTTGAGTTTCTTTCTACCTTCTCAGCACCAGATTATGCTGGCTTCAGGTAAAATCATAATTTGTTGCAATGATTTTTTGCTATATCCTTATTTACTCCATTTTATAGTCTATCCCCCCATGTCTGACCATCCAATCCGATTCAATTAATTGAACTGTAGTTGCACAATGCCCCATAAGGAAACAGCACTTAGGTGCTGTGACGATGTTGACCCTATTGCCAGGGTAATTTCATTCCCATTTCTTCTCCTATCTATTCTATGAGAAAAATACACACACCAAGAGTAACATTTGTAAGAAAGACACCTTCTCCAGGACATTGGAGCTATTAATACAATTATTAGAAGGCCTGATGGAAAACTTGTAGGCTATAATACGGACTATTCTGGTGCTATTTCTGCTATTGAGGATGGAATAAGAGGTTTCCACATGCCACCACTTACAATTTTGTATTTGGCTGCTCTATATATGGTTCGTGTAACTGCCTTTTAACCCCACTTGCAGCATCACAATCAACAGATTCTACCACTTCGCCACTGGCTGGAAGGCTTTTTGTTGTCATAGGGGCTGGTGGTGCAGGGAAAGCACTAGCATATGGTGCAAAAGAGAAGGGAGCAAGAGTTGTGATTGCAAACCGTACATTTGGTATTTGCTTCTTCAGGATGATTCTACTCAACAAATTTAATCATATATCGTCATAGTTTACATGATAGGCATCCACATTTACAGTGTCTAGGATGTACTTATAAGCAATTTATCGCACTGAATACTGACGATTCGTGATCTTTTAATCGAATTTTACAATGTCCTGTCTATGGGCATCGTCTTATATCTCAAAGCTAAGCATTCACACTAGATAGAACTCCTCGATGACAACTTTTGCATTTGATTTTTAAAATGAGGTCATGACTTGTAAGTTAGGCCTTGCAGAGCTTAACCTATTTTGGGTCCAAACACCAAAGTTAGTGATTATTCCCAGTTTATAGACTAGATGCTTATACAATGTGCACTTATTTTGGCCTTTTTTTTAGCATATATTGGCCTTTGGAATTTCCATCATATTCTAGTCATGTTTTCTAGCATTTTATTTGCTCTGAACTCTTCTTGGCTGCTTAATATCCTTTTGTAAGATAAAAATGTGATTGCTTGCATTCCAGCACGAGCTCAAGAACTTGCCAACAAAATTGGCGGGACTGCATTGACCCTGTCAGAGTTGGAAAACTACCATCCCGAGGAAGGGATGATTCTTGCAAACGCAACATCTGTTGGGATGCATCCAAATGTCGATGGAATTCCTTTATCTAAGGTCTTCGACTCAGCTTGCCTAATTGAACCGTCAACTGTTACCAGTATATTCTGGCTTTACCTAATTTCATGTAACGACGTATGATAATCCTGCAGCAAGCACTGAAATCCTATGCCGTTGTCTTCGATGCGGTCTTCGTGCCAAGAGAGACTAGACTTCTCCGAGAAGCTGCAGCGTGTGGAGCGACAGTTATTGACGGTCTGGAGATGCTAATCAGGCTAGTGATGGTTCAGTTTAAGCTTTTCACAGGGGGCATGACAGGTACTTCTCACTCCACTTATCGTTGTTCAGAAAGATTATATTAATTCGTCTTATAAAAAATTTTCCAAATGAACTCACCCTACAGCTCCAGAAAGGTTGATGCGCGAGGCTATCCTGACGAAGACACATTGAGGTTTGTCCACATAACAAGGTCTCTGCAGATATCATGGTTTCTGCAAAAATGGTTCCTGGACGTCTGTGAAGCACCTGTATTTGATTGATGATTCTTCAACACAAGCGGCGGAGGAGATGCAGGTTTCGGCCTCATCCTGTTTCTCCTACTGCCTGCAATGATGCAGTGTTGTTTTCATCATATCACATCTGTTGTTCAGTAAACAATATATGCTCTAGTTCAACAATGTAAAGATGTTTTCTTTTTTCAGGTAGCAAAACTTGTACAAAAATAAATGGTCATGTTCAGTAAGGAATATATATATATATATATATATATATATATATATATATATATATAATTTGCAACCTGCTGCGGTGCAAAAGAACAGACATTTTTTTTCTTTTTGAGTAATTATTATCTACGAGAGATTGGCGAATCACTTCCGTTTCATCAAAGAAATTAGGATTTTGTTTACCATTTGATGACCGCGCATTTCGACGGCGTGGCCATGTGTTCCATGCACCTACGATTCAAACCAATCACGACGCGCCACGTCGGATTCCGCCGACCCCACAGCCGCGAACGAGGCTGCGTCGGCGGCACCCACATAGACCACCCCAGTCCACCTCCACCACCAAACCAACCAAACAAACGTGCAGCTAAACCCCCCCCTCTTCCTCGCACCAACCCCCGACGCAAAGCCGCCGGCTTTCCCCCCCGATGGCGACGGCGATGTCGGTTTCGGCGGTGACACCGGCCGCCGCGGCGGTCGCGCGGCCGCGGACGATGGTCTGCGTGCCGGCGACGGCGCGGGCGCCGCGGGAGATGGCGGAGGAGCTGGCCGCCGCCGCGGCGCTCGGCGCCGACGTGGCGGAGCTCCGCCTCGACTGCCTCGCCGGGTTCGCGCCGCGCAGGGACCTGCCCGTCATCCTCGCCAAGCCCCGCCCGCTCCCCGCCCTCGTCACCTACAGGTGGGTCTGGGCGTGGGTTCGTTCCGTCAGCGCCTGGCCTCCCTGCCTCAGGGTTGGTGGGCGCGCAGGGGATGGATTAGGTTCTTCCTTCTCCTCGGAGACAGCGGTTTGGCGCATTCCGATTACGGATTCGATTGGAGGAATCGTAGGCGTTTGCAGAGGTTTCAGCTCGTTTAGTGTGTAGTACAATTGAGTGGAGCAAATGGGGGCTAGTTTAGTTTTGTATCAACATTCCAATTATTGCAGTGTTACTAAGCAAAGTGAGTGTTGCTTGATTTTTGGTTGCACAGGCCCAAGTGGGAAGGGGGCGAATACGAAGGCGATGACGAATCACGCTTCGAGGCTCTGCTATTGGCAATGGAGCTGGGAGCTGAATATGTGGATGTTGAGTTTAAGGTTGGCTCCTCCCCTATTTTTCACTTCTTATTTCTATATTCTATATTTTACTGCAGTATTTTTTCTTGGTGGCTCAGTCCTGACAAATATAAGCTTGTAACTTGGATGTAGTGCAATACTAGTTGATTATTAGGTATCTGAGACTTCGATATTCTCATGACTTCCAACCCTAAGAGACAGGCACTGATTTGAATCCCAGTCCAGAGCTGAAAATCTGTTAAGCTTGTTTGGTTGTCATGTGTCATTATCATTAACAATAATAGTTTTCTCATAACCAAGTTAGTGTAGGCTAGAGATGAAACCCAACAAGAGCCACTCGAGAAAAAAAGATAGTAATGGTAAAATAGAAACATGTATTACAATATTAGTAAAAGAAGCTTGATATTCATGTACTGATAATGTCAATTAGCCGTCCTTTAAACTAGTGAGGCTTAGTCTGGAGTTGATCATTACATTGTGTTGTGCAGGTGGCTGACAAATTTATGAAACTTATTTCTGGGAAGAAACCAGATAACTGTAAACTTATAGTTTCATCCCACAACTATGAGAACACTCCATCATCCGAGGAACTTGCAAATTTGGTGGCTCAGATTCAAGCAACGGGGGCTGATATTGTGAAAATAGCTACAACGGCTACTGAAATTGTTGATGTGGCAAAGATGTTTCAAATACTTGTTCATTGCCAGGTGATTTAGCATCTGATTATTTTTCACTTCTGCATATATGAATATTTATTCATGGAATTTCAGTCTGCATTCCCTAAGAGTTTAGTCTGTCTCGCCATTGTTTATTGCTTTGTGACATGTTATTTGCTGCTGATACTTTGTTGTCATATTATAGTGTTGGTTGTCAACAAAAACGTACTATTCATAGCCTCCTAGGAATCTCTGCTACTTCGAGAAAAAGCTTGTTAACTAACATTTTATCAATGATTTGTACTATGATAAAACCATTGTTACTGCTGGCCATTAAACTTGAATTTGAATGGGAACTAGACCGAAATTACACTTCGTATTTCACTTAGCCAAAATTTCAATTTCTACTCTTTGGTGCAAATATCTGATTTGTCACCTAAAAAAGTAAAGATATCTGCTTGGCGCTTTGTTTCTACTGTAATAGCTGTTAAAAGTAATTGCATATTTTGATATCATAATCTTTAGCACAGCAGCACAAGACGATCAGTGAACTTCTTAATTATAATAACACACTTGTGATGCACAAATATCGCTTTAGAGTTTTTCTCTTGACAAAAGTGTTTTTGCTCTGTGTTGATTTCCATGCTTCATTTCTCAGTTGCCTCTACATAACTCAGAGCTCATGTTATCTTGCATCTGAATAATGAATTAGGAAAAGCAGGTGCCAATCATTGGGCTGGTGATGAATGACAGAGGTTTTATTTCTCGGGTTCTTTGCCCAAAATATGGTGGATTCCTTACTTTTGGGTCTCTCAAGAAAGGAAAAGAGTCTGCACCTGCACAGCCAACGGCTGCAGACTTGATAAATGTGTACAATATTAGGCAGATAGGCCCAGACACTAAGGTCTTTGGTATCATTGGGAAGCCGGTTGGCCATAGCAAAAGCCCAATTTTGCATAATGAAGCTTTCAGATCAGTGGGTTCCAATGCTGTGTATGTGCCATTTTTAGTGGATGACTTGGCTAAATTTCTTAATACATACTCTTCACCAGATTTTGCTGGCTTCAGGTAGTTTTTTTTGTGAGCCAAATCATATGTTGCAATGATGTTTGTTTTAGCCAAATATACCTCATATCTGATCACACCTTCCTTTTCATACAATCAACTGGACCACAGTTGCACAATTCCTCATAAAGAAGCTGCTGTTAGGTGCTGTGATGAGGTTGATCCCATTGCCAGGGTAATTTTTTTTTGCTTGCCATGTAAAGAATTGCTGAACATTTCAGCACACCTAGGGTAGCATTCAAAAGTATGATGCTTTATCCAGGACATTGGAGCTGTTAACACAATCGTTAGAAGACCTGATGGAAAACTTGTTGGCTATAATACTGACTATGTTGGAGCTATATCTGCTATTGAGGATGGAATAAGAGGTTTCTACACATGACTATTGGTAAATTATTGCTGATAGATGTTCAGTTCTAATAGGCTGATTTGCAGCATCCGAACAAACGGATTCGGACACATCACCACTGGCTGGAAGGCTTTTTGTTGTCATCGGGGCTGGTGGCGCGGGAAAAGCACTGGCATATGGAGCAAAAGAGAAGGGAGCAAGAGTTGTAATTGCAAACCGTACTTTTGGTATAGGACTCTTCTGGACACTTCTGCTTTATTGATTTTTATCATTAATTTGCACACAATGATTGCTGTGTTGTGAAATGTGATTGAGAAACATGTATACGTTGAGAACTGAGTCAACTCTTCCACTTTCCAGCACGTGCACAAGAACTTGGCAACTTAATTGGTGGGCCTGCATTGACTCTGGCGGATTTGGAAAACTACCATCCAGAGGAAGGGATGATTCTTGCAAATACAACAGCCATTGGAATGCATCCAAATGTGAATGAAACTCCTTTATCTAAGGTCTTAATCTAGCTTACCTGTTTTTCTTTTGGCAATTTTTAATTGAGATATTCTGTCTTTTTCTGCAAGTCTAATGATGAAATACAATCTTGCAGCAAGCACTCAAATCTTATGCTGTTGTGTTTGATGCGGTCTACACACCAAAAGAGACCAGACTTCTCCGAGAAGCTGCAGAATGTGGAGCTACAGTTGTTAGTGGTCTGGAGATGTTTATTCGGCAAGCTATGGGCCAGTTTGAGCATTTCACGGGCATGCCAGGTACTTTGATTGACCTTTTCATATTTCATTTCATTGTTCAGCAACAGTCATTAGTACATCTTACACCATTTCTCACGTGGCTCGCCATACAGCTCCAGATAGCCTGATGCGTGATATTGTTCTGACAAAGACATAGTAAGGTCTGTCCAAAGAGCAAGCTTCCATTCAATCGTAATTTCTGCACAATTGATTCCAGTTGTGTCCCCTCGTCCTTCCCGCTTCTTCCTCAACCTGTAGAAACCACCCCGTTTATCTCAGGTGTGGACATAGGTTTCATCTTATGACATTTTTCTTGTTAGTTACCAAGATTCAGTTTCGTTATCTTTGAAGTATTTCAATTTTGTTGTTTATTCAACAAACAATACACTGTTTCAACATTTTTTTAAGAGTTCTTCCTCTTCTCATCAAGGCTGCAAGGACTGTTATATCTTTGATTTGTGCATGCTGTGTGAAGCAATCTGTTTGATATACGCTGAGATCAGTTTTATTTGGCTACAGTATGCGCATCCTCTGACTGACCATCAACGGCAGCTACTTAATAGTTCTTCCCTTACTTTCAGTGGATGATTACAAATTCCGAGCGATTGCAAGTTCATTGGACAATCCTAACACCATGAAGCCTCGTCTGTGAGAGATTCATCAATGGCCACGAACTTCCTTATTTTTTCCTTTTCTTTTTTAGATTTGGATTCAGTGACCAGTTTGCGTCTCAGCAATTGTAAATTAGATGTTCTGAGCTGAAACATTTTGGTGTGTGTTATTTGTATCAGCATAAAATTTGCATTCCGGCCAAGTGTGCACATCAAAGAACAGCAAGAAAGCTTTGCATGCGATTTTGTAGTAGGAAATATGTGGTTATTTGAATCAAGCATGGTGTTCCCTCTGAGAACCTCGGATTCGATTTGCGTGTCTATTTGGTGCTGTGCTTCTGGGATTTATTGTGTGATGTATTCTCATTTGTTGGAGGGAATGATGCTGCGGCAGAAATAAATGTTGGACTGAGTGAAATTTACAGTTTTCCTGGGATGGAACAATTGTAGTATTCGGTTAGATTTACAATTCGAACAGCATGCAAATGCTATGGTAGGAAATAGCTGCTGGTTTAGGTGGGGAAAAAAGCTGCTATAAAAAAGGGGGCATTCCGAGAATTGAACTCGGGACCTCTCGCACCCTAAGCGAGAATCATACCACTAGACCAAATGCCCTTAGATGCCATACGTTGACATGTCACTTCAATAGTATAGGCAAACAACAAACCTTATTGAGACATTTCGATTGATTGAATATGATAAAGAAAAAAGCACACGATGCTTTGGTCATTCAGTTCTCGTTATTGCGAAATTCTGATTGAACATGACAAAAAAGGCGCACGATGCTTTGTTCATTCAGTTCTCGCATAGTCACATAGTGACATAGCACGATCAACAGCTATCCCCAAAAGAGGGGCAGCTATCGGCAACAGAAACAGGGGAATGCACCTCAACCAGCTTGGAGAAATTGTATAGAACAGCTCAATTGCCCGAACAAGGTTAAACACTTCCTTTGGTGCTTTGTGCTTATAGCCCTCAAAACTAGGCCTCTACTTTTATTTTGGGTGCTCCCTCTATTTTTGAGGGCTTAATTTTTTTGCTTCAACTCCAACAGTAGCACTCAAATTTGGGCCTCCCGAACCTAGAGAGAATGACAGAAGGAACCACTCGTCATTGTCTTTTTCTTCTTCCTTTGGACATGGACACAATTAGAGCATCAAGCCGGTTACCGTAGGTGTCATGCACATGCAAGGGGAGAGAGAGAGAGAGGGAAGGAGTGTGCGCTGGGGCTATGACACGCGATGGAGGATGGAGGCTGTCCTGTTGGGCCAACAGAAATGGAGTCTGGACAAAAAATATGGGTGTCCAACCAAATATGAGGTCTGGAGTAGGGGCCCTATTAGAGTAATGTTTTTAGCCTGAACAACTATATTTAGTTATTGGGGCTTGAGTAGAGGCCCTGCTAGAGTTGCTCTGAGATGCAACCTTAGCTCTAGGAGACATGAAGATAGTTGTGAGATGCCCGGTATGTGCTAGTGTTGGCAAAGATGGATGCCACCTGTTTTTCAAGTGCAAGCAGGTTTGGAACCTGCTGAACTTGGAAAGAGAATTGGCAGGCATATCAAATGCACGTGAGGCAGTGGAATTCATTGTGTGAGAGCAAAGGAAGACCGGAGATTGTGTATGGGTAGGCAAAAAAAACACCAAAAATTTTACTTCCCACCATGCACAAACAACAAAGGTGGAAAAGCTCTTTTTGATCCACGTGCGCGAGAAGGAAAATTTCCACTACAAAAGTTTTTTTCCTCGATCCACGTGTAACAATAGGAATCCAAACTTGACGGACAAGATAGATAAGTGCCAGGCCTAGCATAGAGGGATGAAATTTGAATATGGATTTAAATATAGATAATGTCAACCATGTCGGATAAGTTATGATTAGATATTGACAACATACTCCCTCCGTCCCCTTTTAACTGTCGTTGAAGCTACAGTATCATGTCCCTAATTATTAGTCGTTGGCTAGGACCACTCAGGCCATAGGTCAGTCTCGCAGCCGACTCGCAGCCTTATCCTCTCAGATTCTCACCCACACGGAGGATTGGAGCGTTAAAAAAAGAGTAAAGTCCATCAGCGGTCCCTAAACTTGTTTGCATGTGTCATCCCGGTCCTTAAACTCGCAAAATGACCGTTTAGGTACCTAAACTTGTTCGGTTGTGTCATCCTGGTCCCTAAACTTAAAAATCTCCCATATAGATCCTCAAACTTGTTCAGTTGTGTCATTCCGGTCCCTAAACTTGTTTTTAAGTCTTATCTGGGTCAAAACAGGACGAATCTAAAAACTCTATATTGAAAAATAATTCATAACTTTTTCATATGA
>Ga0182004_10002476_pt1 | contig 14380 bp, 14 predicted proteins | sample Sormic07211540_1_FD_120479 | JGI IMG/M metagenome (GOLD analysis project Ga0182004, IMG submission 120479) | Endophyte microbial communities from Sorghum bicolor roots, Mead, Nebraska, USA - 072115-40_1 MetaG | ecosystem: Host-associated > Plants > Roots > Unclassified | place: USA: Nebraska...
AAGTTTGACCAAAAATATAGAGAGAAATATAAAGATTTATATCATAAAATAGGTACACTATGAAAATATAACTAACAAAGAATCTAATGATACTTGATTGGTACCAAAAATGTTATTATTTTGCTATATAAATTTGGTCAAACTTGAAAAACTTTGACTCTCCAAAATTTTTAGAATGACTTATAATTTGGGACGGAGGGAGTATTATTTTTTCCTCTCTACCAGCGTTGAAGCCACCATTCCGAACGGAGAGACGCGCGGGCCGACTTGGGACCGACGCGGAACGGACAGATTTTTTGATTTTGGACGGACACGCGGGCCGATCTGGGACCAACGCAGAGCGGACAGAAATTTTCAGTATAAATATATATTTCACATTTAATCCCGCAGAAACACGGAGTATCATCTACTAGTTTTTATAAACGCACTGTCAGTAACAACCATGTGTCTCGCGTAGTAATAATAGTTTAAAATCCAGGAATCAAAGATTGTATTATTTTGGAGTTTTGCAAGGTGCTAAAGCATTTGCTTAATATGCATTACCTTAACATGTACGGTATTCTCTAGAGCCTAAATACATGTGACTCGCTGTGTGGTGACGGTGGGAGGTTGAAAGAGAAGATGACAAATGGGCCCACGGGTCAAGGAGAGGAGAGAGAGAGAAATAACAGGGGTAAATAGGTCTTTTCTAGTGCTAAGTTAGAGCTTTCAGGCTTGTTGCCCCGCTGGCGTGCCCATTTGGCGTGCCACATCAGCGAAAGTGACAAAAATGTAAGGAGTTTAATGTTTGTGACGACAATTATGTAAGAGCGCATGTAAAACTGGCAAACGAAGAAGTGACATTCGTAACCATGGCAAAAGTTAAAAATCTCGTCGTCTGAGGCTAGGACGAAAGCTCAGACAACGACGTCGGATGTCGCTTCCTCCTAGGAGGCGTCCTCTTGGATCCTCTTCTCCTATCTTGCTGATGTGGACGCTTGTTAGTGCACGCCTCTCACCTTCGCGGACGAGTTCAAAAATGGCTCCACGTGGTTAGCCTGGGCAAAAATAATCGAGAACCAAAATCGAAAGAACGGAAACCAAAAATTTAGGTTACCAGTTCTCAGGAACCGAAATACACGATCAAATTTCGGTTCCTAGGCTCGATTAACCAAAAGAACCGAAATTCACAAAACAAGCCCAATAAATCTTACAACCTAGGCCTAATACCACCTTAACCCTATCTATAAAAGGTGAATGACACCCCCTCATAGCCTCATACCCTCATATTTTTTAAAATATAGGCATCTTGCTTATTTAAAAATCTTTTTTCCTATTTTTTCTGTTCTTTTTTAGGCTGGTGTAAATCTTAGGTTAGTTCGGTCGAAATCGGAACCGAACTGAGCTAACCGAATCTGATTTTGCTCGGTTCCAAGATTTACGAAGAACCGATCAATTCTTATTTATAGAGAACCAAATTTGTGTCAAAATCGAAGAACCGAATGCCCAGGCTGACCACGCGGTGTGGTGGTGACCTGGCACCTCACCCTTCGCCTAGGTGTGGGTGCTTACCTGTGTGGGCCTCCCACCATTGAGGGCGAGTCCGAGAATGATTCTGCGAGGTGTGGTGGCGGCCAGCACCCCCATCCTCTGTTCAGACACGTGCGCTTGTCGATGCATGCCTCCGACCGTTGTGGGCGAGTCCGAAAATGGCACTGTTAGGTGTGGTGGCAACCGGCACCCCTACCCATGTCAAGGAGTGGACGTTTGCTAGTGCGCCCCTCCCACCTTCGCAGGCGAGTCCAGGAATGGCTCAATGCGGTGTGGCGGCGGCCGACATCCCTTCCCCATGTCAAGGCATGGACACTTGCTAGTGCATGCCTCCCACCAACACGAGTGAGTCCATGAATGGCTTTGCACAGTGTGGCGGCGACCAGCACCCTCCCCTCTTTGTTCATGTGTAGACGCCTACTGGTGTGCGCTTCCCAATGTCATAGGTGAGTCTGTGAATGGCTCTGCACGGTATGGCAGTGGGTGGTCCTGCTTCATCTAGACGTGGACGCTTGCCGGTGCGTGCCTCCCACCAATGTGGGCTAGTTCGGAAACGGCTCCGTACGGTATGGCAGTGGTTGGCACCCCCTCACGGTGCAGCTACCAGCTGCACAAAACTTAGGTGAAAACCTTGCCAAGCTACTACTTGGCCAACAATGGTTACAATTCGTTGTCATTCACCTCCTTGGAGGCATCATCGAAGAGCTCATGTGTCTTTTGTGGTAGTCTTTACATTCCGCTAGTATGTTTGTGGTTCCTACCACTCTTCGCTCTGGTGCCGGGGACTCTTGTTGTTATTGTTAATTTTCCTCCTCAACGTTGTAAAACATATAACAAGCAGATTTGGGGCTATATCAATATACATTTAAGTGGGACTGATGACATTTTAAAAAAGTGCAGCAGATGATAGCTGTGATTTATATTTTGTTTTTAAAAGGTAGTTGTGATTTATACCATTTTTGAGGGAGACGAGGATATTCATGAGAGGGGATTATGGTTTCAATCACTAGCTAGCTCGGCATTCAATGAAATGTTACAATCAAGGATCCTAGATAGCGATGGGCCAAGTGGACACTCACCAATGTGTAGCGAAGATGGAGGACAAAATGGCTTATAGCAAGACCAATAATGAAGCCAAGTGCTTGAATTTTTTTATAATAGAAAGAAATTCTAGCTTCATCTTGAGGAATCAGACTAAGGTATTATAAAATGAGTATAATTAAACATCTCCAATAGTTTGGTAAAACTCACTTGCCAAATCTTGTGATTTGGCAAGTTGCTAAAACATATGGCAAATAAGATTTTCTTCTGTCTCCAACAGTTTGCTAATTGGACTTGATAAACTTAAAGAAGACCCACAACCAACAACCAAATCAACTAATCTGCTGGATAGGAAGTTAACAAATATGGGCGCGCGGTGCTGGCAAGTTGCCAAAAGATGGCAACCCATTTACTAAACTGTTGGAGTGACTATTTTCTAGTTTTGTCAAATAAACAAGAAATAACAAGTTTATTTAGAAAACTGTTGGAGATGCTGAGCATCTCCAAGAGTTTTGAAAATCCACTCTCCATCAAAGTTAAAAGAGCATCTCCAAGAGTTTCCAAAACCCACTCTTAATCTACATTTATTTTGGACAGAGGGAGTACGTCATCAACTAATCTAGTAAATAACTAAATATTATATTCATATTGCCAGCCAAATCCGTCCGTTTGTTGATGGCCATTTGTTGTCTTTCATCCCACTAACAATCATGAATTAAAAAAAACAACTAAGGGTATTGATTTCTATTTTTCTTGCTCCAACCCAGTTAGCATTCATTGGTCATTCAATATTGTACATTTGTACTTAATTAAAAAACCCAGTTACAACTAGTCGCAGCTCTTTGCAAGGAGGACATACAACAATTTCAGTTGGCATCAAGATCAGTTGACCCAAGATCTTTAGTTTGCTATGGTTGTGTTCAGTGTTTTGCTTGTTTTTTTCTTGCGTTTGTTTTTCCTTTTGTTGCTATGGTTCGGCGTTGGGTTTCTGCTTGTAGCCTCCCCGGTTATACACCCCTCTCAATCATCTAAGTTGTATACAGGTTGGTTCAATGTGATCGAGCTAGAGGCAGTACAGAGTGGCTACCCTTGTAGTTCGTTTTTTCTTTCTTTTTGATTCCTCGTCTAATAAAAATATCGGCAAATCTTTTGCCGCCCTTTCTAAAACAAAATATTGTACATTTTGTAATCGATGAGTGCATGTGAAGGCTAGGCGAACGGTCATCAACTCTTCCATGCCTTTTTAGTCCCCTACACAATTTGCTCACCCTCCTCTGAATATATGCAGTTGCCACCGTAGAGTTCCAGCTTCCCGGTGATATATTCAACACTATCCATGTAGACACTGATAATCAGGTTAGTTCTCCAACCATATGGTGCTCTTCGGGGGTTGCCTCATATCATTTTTTTTTGCAAAAACTGTTTGGAAGGAGGTTCTCTCTCTCTTTCTAAGCATTAGACTTTATCTAGAGTGAGTTTTTTTTGTTTGGTGTACATTCTTCTTCCTTTCAATATATCTTTTGCCATGTATATTTATTAACAAAATTTCATTACTTTCCGAGTGTACCCATCGATGAAGAAATGTTTTCCTCTTCCTTGTAACAAGGATCCTATGAACCCACAATCATGGCCAAAGAGATCGATCTTATGCATTTCACTATAGTAGTGCATAGATTAAGAAAAAAACACCACGTAGGTACATGTACGTTGTTCCAATTGCATTGGTATAGTTTGTACTCAAATTTGTTATTGAGACTAACTGCTCATTGGTTCAGATTCTTATGACTAGAGTCTTTTAAGAATTTAAATTGGTTCAAATAATTCATCAGTTTTGTCAGAATTCTTGAGACAATTTTATCTTCGTTTGTTTCCACTCGCATTTGAGTCACAATCTAACTCTTATTCTTTGAATTCCTACAATCAGTTAACTCTTATTATTCAAATTCCCACAGCAAAGCGCCAGATGTTCATCCTAGTTTTTAGAAAATTGGTTATCCCAAGCAGTTTCATGCTCAGAGCGTGCAGTTTCATGATGGTCATCAACACACGTAGCAGGGGGGAGTAGTTGGCAAATTCATATAATGGATAAGGATAAGTTAGTGCAGTTTCATTTTGGTCAACAGACGCAGCAGGGAGAGAGTGGTTGACGGATTTTTATAAGAGCTGCCTAAAGTTGACATTGAGACATTAATTGATAACATTGTAATGGAGTAGCGTACAGCCTCTGTATGTCAGGTTAGCGCATCCAAAGGGGTACTGTATGACGGATGGTATATACGACCGGCTCAAACAATTCGGCTGTGGAACATGCTAAAGTGCCAGTGCACCGTATGTGGCTGTACGGTTGTTGTACTGTGTGCAGTTAAGTTGTCACTTGTCAGGTTTTTTTAAGAAAACTTGTCACTTGTGAGCGTCAACCTGCCGGACTAAAGATTAGATTTTTTTTTGATGCAATAGTCAATTTAATTTTCAGAGAAGGAAAATAAAGCATAGATAATATTGATTAGCTTGGCTATAAATCAATCGTTGTACTTGCTCTTACGTCTATAAAAAATATAAAGATAATATTATTTTGATATAGAAGAAAAAAAGAGAGATAAACGAGTTTAGCTCTCATATAAACACAAGCTAGACATAAAAGTCATTGATATTGGTGGGCCGAGATAGAAGTATATGTATTAACACAAAAATGTCCCAAAGTGGATTACTAGCATTTAGTAGAAATTGGATAGGCATGGTAGTATAATCAGAGACGGAGCCCAGTAAAGGCCAAGCTGGGCCCCCCCCCCCCCCCCTGTCCAAAACAAATTTAGCAAGTACTCTTCAGCTCACACAAAATAAGTCCAATAGCCTAGAGTGGTACACGTGAGAGAAACCAACTGTATTCGTGCAATTCTAATCCCCTTCATGATCAGTTTCATTTATCTCTACCTCTAGAAGCCTATGCTCAATACTTGGATTTGGAGTTGCTCATTCAAAATCTTTAGATACAGGATGTTAAGGACACTAGTGGTCCTATATCTGGGGCTCTTCTGATTTTTCTTTCAAGAAAGCCTATAGACAACTCACTGGTCATAGGCAGATCCATCCATCCTTCCAGTGGCTTTGGAAATCTTCTTGTCAAAACAAAAGAAAATTCTTTTTTTGGTTAGTCCTTCACAGGAGATTGAATACCAGGGCGCTCCTCAGAAGAAAGAATATGCAGCTGCAAGATTACACATGTGTCCTATGTGCTTGTGGTATTGATGAAGAAATCAGTCATCTGCTATTTCATTGTCCCTTCTCGCTGGCTTGCTGGAACACTCTTCATCTCGTAATACCTAATACTCTGGATCCTCCGGCCATAGTAGAGAGCCTCAAAGTTCAGCTGCAATTGCCTTTCTTCATGGAAATCATTATCACTATGTGTTGGTCTATCTGGATGATGAGAAATGACCTGATTTTCCACGATATCTCGCATACAGTGCAAAGATGCAAATCAGTTTTCAAGAAGAAATTTGCTCTAGTTATTCTACGAGCTAAAGCAAAATATCATCCACAGATTCATTTATAGCTGTAGAACTTTATGTAATTTTTTTTATTTTCTTTGTTACTTTCTTTGTTTTGTGACTTTAGTCTTGGCACTCTCTTTGTAACCTGTAAATATTTTATTAATAAAATTCCAGTAGGGGGTCAAACCCCTCTTCCTAAATCGCACTTGACGGCGGACGACCGATGCAATCGTCTCCGTCCGCTAGAGGCGCTAGTTCGCCCATCGCCATGGACCATGGCTCTGTGTCGCTGCCGCTCGCCAGGCGCCAGCCGAGGCTGCCTAGCAGAGACCGCAGCCGGTAGCGGTGGCGTTTTCTCCTGATCGGCCACGCGCATACCATAGGCCGGTTTGGGCCCAACGAATGGTCAGTCACAAAGCTTGGAAACTGAATTCAGCCCTCAGCTTTGAGCTTCAAGTTTTCAACACACATGACATGAGCTGCAACGTGCATTAGGTCATCATAAATCGTCATGTTCATATAAAGTGAAATTATGCAACATTAGGTGCGTCGCAAGGGTAAACAATGATTGATATAAAGTGAAATTATGTATAGGTGCGTCGCAAGTGAAATTACTAGTATGTGGTTAGGCTGGTGACTGGTTTCTTGTTTGTGGGTTAGATTTATTAGCTAAAACTTGCCTTACCTGTCCCGCCCGGAGTTTTCACGCATCATAACTTCCAACCCGTTTGATATAGCTCTGTTTCATTGGTGTAGTTTTTCTGACTTCACTAGTGGTGTAGCTTTACTCGTAGAACTGAAGTTATTTTTTGGACCATTTGGCAAAAACTACTTCTCCTTGTAGTAAAAAAGGATGAAATACCCATAAAACGCTTTTAAACCTTTTTTTATTTCTTTTCTTTTTCCTACCTTATTTGGTCACTCACGGTCCAACCACATGTCCTATTCAACCTCCAGCCGTCATGCGCTATCCTACCATTGTGTCACGCCTGGGGTCGTGCCCGGGGGAGTGCTCGGCCACAGGACGGTGGTAGTAGCACCACACCTCCACGCTAGCTCCCTCCTTCGCGCCAATGTCATCGTCCTTGCCATGATTGACGTCCGCGCCAATGTTTCGATATTTTCGGTTTGGTTTTTGGTATTTTCGGTTTTGTTCTTGGTTCTTGGTTTTTTGTACCCAAAGTGAGCAAAAAAATATGTTTTGTATAAAAGGGCCCTCAACAGCTTTAGAAGTTGCTCTAAAATCTATACCAAACAGGCTCTTCATCACGTATGAGAGTTGACTTGCATCACGTTTGGACAACATTAATGATGTGCTACACCCATGGCCTTCATCCCTAACGCCCGCGCATAGCGGCGCACACATCTTCCTCCTCTTGTCTTCCTCCTCTCTATCCCTGTATACCCATCTTCCTCCCCGCCCGTCATCTCGACCACTGCATAGGCCGCCGGCGACATTGTTGGTGACCCTCCCCACCCAACGCCCACCCTCGCCGGACCATCGCACCCTTTCTTAATCCTAATCGAGGAGTTCACCGACAACTCTTTGCCTCCAACCCCTGCCACGCCTGCACGGCCCATCTAGTTGTCTCCCATCACAATACATGCCCAACGGGCCATGCCAGGCTGGCCCAATGTCATGTCGTGCCGCAGATCGTCGGGCCGCTGTGCCTCTACGAGTTTCGTGCCTAGCCTTCAGCCCAAGGCACGGCCCGCGGGTTGGTTTTCATGTCGTGCCGGCCCACGGCCCATCAAACCGACAACAGCTCATTTCATCAACATTTTTCACCAAATACTGAAATATTTCATCATTTTAACCAATATAACAATTAATAACACATATATACAAGTCATAACTACACCAACAGTTCATTTTTATCGGGCCGCTACCGGGCCATTCGTTGGAACGGGCCATGCTCGTGCTGTGCTGCGTGCCTGGGTGGTGGGCCAGGCATGGCCTAGTGCCTTGGGCAGGGCCAAATCGCTGAGCCATGGGCCGGGCCACCAGGCCATGGGCTGCATGGCCATGTATGCCCATCACCCGCTTGGCGACCCAATTTCCACCGCACTTGCCGCCCATCAACCCGCCACCGCCACCGGGCTAGCCACCGCGATATGTCCTTCCCTTTTTAATAAGCCCACCGGCCATGGAAGGCTAACCCTAACCACTGCCATCGCCGCCGCAGCCGCAACCGCAGCCGCCTCCTCCTCCTCCATCCTGGCCTGCGGCGACCTCACCCTCAATTATCCCACTAATCCTCCGTCTCAATTGCTTTGCTATTCCCAGTATGCCATAACAGATCAAGATCCCAATTTCCAAGAGAGCAATGGATCCTCAGGACCAAGGCGAGGCTATGACAGAGAACAAGACAGGCATGTTGGCGCTACTGCCAGACGACATGCTAGCGAACATACTCCGACGCCTCCCGCCACGGGGTCTCGCCATGTCCAGGTGCGTCTGCAAGTCTTGGCTCGCCGTCATCAACGCTCACCGCTTGCTACGGGCGGATCTCCTCCCCTTGTCGTTGGCTGGGTTCTTCATGAACTTCGACAACTTCTACATCTCGGAGTTCTTAACACCCCGCTCGGACATCCCCTCCATATCTGGCAAGCAGGACTACCTGCCTAAGGCCGGTTCCCTTTCCTGGGGCTACATAGACGGCCACTGCAATGGTCTTGTGCTGGTCAATAGCTATGACAACAACGGCGACAAGAACCGTTATGTGCTTAATCCGGCAACTCGATGGTTGGCTCCCTTGCCCCCATGCCCACCCCCACCTATGGAGATCAAGGGTACCTTCCAAGTTGAGTACCTCGCGTATGATCCGACTGAGTCAATAGACTTCGAGTTTGAGGTGGTCTCAATTACCCATTTTGGTCGGATGCGCAAGCCTGGAGATACACATGACCATGAGATAGAACAATCCGAGTGGCCACCGTCGGTATTCATCTTAGATGTGTTCTCATCGACGACTAGACAGTGGGAGGAAAGGTCTTTTGCTCAAGAAGGTAATTCTTCCATGGGGACCGTAGCTGGCATGAGGCAGAATTGGCCAAGCGACCGACAGAATGCTGTGTACTTGCGAGGAGCACTGTATGTACATCTTCAAAATGATTGTGTTATGAGGTACATACATACTAACTCATTAAGCTTGGTCATTTTTCCAATAGGTTAGTTTTCTCATCCTTTTGTTTTATCTTTTTCTAATAATGATTTCATATTACAGAATATCTTTGTCAAATGATAAGTATACCGTGATTAAACCACCACTGGGTATTGAAGTTGAAGACTATCCAAAAATTTATCTAGGGAAGTCATGTAAGGGAATTTATTGTGCATCAATCAAGAGAAGATGCAGTGTTCAAGTTTGGAACCTTGATGAATCAGGTTGTCAGATGGAGTGGGTACTGATCCATGATAGGGACCTTTCTAAGTGGTTGTTGAAGCATAAGCTTGAGTATCCACGATGCTATGGAATCCAAGGACCTTGGGCCTTGCAAGATATTAATTACTATTATGATGGTTACTATAGTGATCACGATCTGGAAGCATCTGCAGATGAGAGAATTGAATGGTCCCTACAAGCTTCTGAAGATGAGAAATTTACATGGAGCTCTGATGATGAATATGGATGCTATGGTGGGTACATGGAGATTATTGGTTTTCATCCATGGAAAGAAATTATCTTCTTGAGTGAATCAGTTACACGAGGATTGGCCTATCACTTGAGTAGCTCCAAAGTTGAAGTCCTAGGCAATATATGTCCACTAGGATTTGTGAATGAATTAGGAAAAAATGAACAGATCTTAATATCATGTTTTCCGTACACACCTTGCTGGCTTACACAAACCACAGACGAGGGGAGTTGAAAAGCTGATGAGAAAACCTCCAAATGTTATATTGCATCTTATAGAGAGTTCAGGCTATATTCCTTATTCTCAAAATTTTGTAAACACAAATATGGGTGGCTTTGGGACAAGGTTGTATTAATCTTTGGATTTGCTTTTCCTTTTATTTATTGCAATGACTATTATAAATTCTTATTAGTAGTAAGTTTGTCTTGTGAGCAACAATAATCTTATTTCTATTTGAATACTTCTCCAACACAGCAATATGGTTCTTTGAAAATGTCATGTGGCATGTCATGGAAATATTCTCATGTGGTGGGGATATATCAATTTGAATACTTCCCCAACACAACAACATATTGAAATATACAGCCTGGGACGAAATCTCATACACTTGGAGAAGCGTTCTGCAATGGGTACAATTATTAAAGTAAGTTATGATTTGGCGAGTAGGAAATGGAAATTCTCTGAATAAAGGTCAGACTGCACCTTTTGGCAGAGGGATGTAGATATAATTTTCTCGATGGCACTTCAATCCCAAAAGGGAATTTCCTGTAAAATCTATATATGAGGTGGCTGTTAAGAAGAGAGAGCATGGTTTCAAATATAGATGGCCAAGGGAAAGAAAATTTTGATTGGAAAAGAATCTGGAAGCTGCCACTGCCAAACAAAGACAGGATGTTTATCTGGTGCTTGGCACATAACAGCTTGGCAATTACGCAGGAATATTGCTAGAAGAGGGTGAAAAGCGAAACAATTTGTCCAATGTGTTGGAGTATGGACGAAAGTCGTGGGCACCTACTTTTTAAATGCCATGGCGCTAAGGAAGTATGGCATATGCTAAATTTGGAAGAAATTGGGAAGACTCTAGCATAATGTAAATCGTGAAAGGAGACAATTCAGGAAATTTGGAAGATGGACGAGGCTACACAGCAGAAAGTGAAGGTTTTTGCTTTGGAGATGGTGGTCGGCTAGGAACAAAGTGAATGCTCGGGAAAAAGGAAGGCAAAATTTGCTACAGTCGTCAAAATACATAATATGCTGATGGACACCGCAACAAGCGGTATTTGCCCAGTACCATTATAAATCTGGGGTTCTTTGCCGTAACACACCGCAGCTAATATTTTATTCGTTTCTCAGACTTGTGGAGAGAGTGTGGAAGAAATGACTTTGTTGCACCTTGTTTTCAACCTTGTGTTGTACACCAATTTTTGTGTAACATACTGTATACGCCTTGTCTTCTCCGAATCTGCCAGTCATTCAGCTTTCCAATTTTTGCGATCTGATAACCATCCAAGGAGCGATCAGCAAACGTCTTCACACCCAGCTTTCCAAATGTTCGAGAGGGTGGTAGAGACAATATATAAGTCGACTTGAGCTTCTAGTTCTAGGCCAGTCGTCCTTGGAACTGGTTTAAACCTGATCATTCCTTGGGCTCGGGTCTCCCTTCTTCCAGTATAGAGTTTCTCTGTCTCCAGGTTGTGACAACACAATAGTTCCTCTCCTCCCATTCCCTCCTCCTCAAGAATATCCTCAACTAGATGTACAGCCACATGATCCTGTTCCAATGTCCAAGTTCCTGTTACAGCATCAAACTGGTCCAGCCTCACATGTCTTGATCAAGAAACACAACTTGACTGAGTCAGTTTTGTTCAGGCTCTCCCTGAACTTCCTCTGAAATTTTCTTATCTCTGGCTCCTTCTTGTTGCAACTTTCCTTGATCCAGATTCATCCATGGATCACTCTCTTGATTCTTGTTCCTCTTCATCAGTAGCCTCTCCATCTTCCTCCTGAATTCCCATGTTTTGATTTTCCATTTCATTGCTCGGTTTGTCTCCTGCAAGCGAGACCGAGATCTGGCATTACCAAAAATTCAGAGACATCTAGGTGCCTCAGCACTCACCATGGGATGGTTACAGCAAGTCCAATGAAATTCATTCAAAAGCACAGTCGAAAATGATTCATCAATTGAAATAATGCAATTTACATCACTGTGCTCACAACAAGTTTACTAAGTGACAGGCTCACGATGCAGACCTCTTCTGGAATGAGATGATCTATCAAACCAAACACTTCCCAGCTGCTACTTTCAAACTGCTACATTGCCCTGAAAACATTGATGATCTATCAAACCAAACACTTCCCAGCTGCTACTTTCAAACTGCTACATTGCCCTGAAAACATCAATCGGAGCTATAGTTCTTTGCTTATCTGACTAAATCATAGAAATTGTGGAAGGACTGGGATGGAGGGAGAGGGGCCAGGTTGAGGAGTTTGTGGGCCGGAAACGGCCTATTGGACTGGACCAGCAGCGCCGCACCTCCACGCTGGCTCATTTGAACTTGTGGTTGCACCCGGGACAAGTAAATTTACTCAAAAGTTGTATTTTGAGCAGAAATGGTTAACTAAAAGGATCGATCGTTTATTATGACAAAGTTTTCTACGAAGAGGCGAGACACCAGATAAAGTCTATGGTGGCCATTCGATCATCAATTGGCCGACGACATGTCTATCCAAGGTTAAAGGAGGGTTATGGGTTCTAGACCTTGAACGCTTTACGAGAGCGTTGCGACTTCGGTGGCTGTGGTTCTAGTGGAGACAGAAGGAAAGGGCATGGAACAAGCTAGACTTACCTTGTGATAGTCGAGACAGGGAGTTGTTTGCTTCTCCAACCATGATGACAATCGGGGACGGCAAATTTGCTAAATTCTGGACATCCTCTTGGATCGAGGGGAAAGCTATCAAAAATCTTGCGCCAACGCTAATCAAGAAATCATGGAGAAAGAACATTACTGTGTATGAAGCTTTGGAGAATATCTGTTGAATATCCCATATCACGCCCCTACTAACACCACAGGAGATAAGAGAGTACATCGCTATTTGGGAGGTGGTAGAGCAAACTCAGCTTAATGGAAGTATTGAGGTCAGTATTCATTGGCGATGAACAACGGACGGTGAATACACAACCAAGAGTGCCAACCGTATCCAATTTGAACGAACTTTTAGCAATGTGAAGCACATGCCAATTTGGAAAGCAAAGGCAAAATCCAAATGTTGTTTTTTTTCTTGGACTTTACTGCATAAAAAAATCCTTATCGCTATCAATTTAATCAAACGAATTGGCCCAATGACCTGATTTGCAAGCTTTGTGGGATAGACGATGAGGCGCCGACACATTTGTGCAAGGATTGCACCTTCGCTAATGAAGTATGATCCATTCTAAAGCAGTGGCTGGGTCTATCTGCGATTGACACAGTAGGAATGGTGGGGTCGCTTCACAAATATTGGCGAAAGTACCAAGCAAAGTTTGACAAAAGGCAGCGACAAGCATTTGACGGCGTTATGATTTATTTTTGGTGGAATATTTGGAACGAGCGGAATAGAAGAACTTTTCAAAACAAATCATTACATCCAACACAAGTGGCTCTTTTATGCAATGAGGATATACACAGCATACCAACTGACAACAAGATCTAATGAGGGGCAAGTTTAGATGTTTACTTTTTTCCCTTTCGTTTTCCATATTTAGTTGTTTTTCAGAGGCCTCTTCTTGGAGTCACTATTTTCTTTTAGTGAGTCTGGTGTGGGTTTGGAGGGACGCTGGTCTCTGTAATTATTTGTTTTGTTTTTTTTCTTTAACTCATCTAACAAAAATCTGGCAAAACTCTTGCCACCTTTCTAAAAAAATACGGATGCTCAAGCAACATATGTCAAGTTACCGGCCGTGAATTTTTCTCACATTGAAAACAAACTCAAAGACATGGTTATCTTTCTCGTAGCTATCTGGTGCCGTATAGATCTCCTTCATCCAGTACTTGAGCCGCAAAAATATGAGTGCCAAAACTGCCAAGCCCTCCAAAACATTAGTATAGCACGCTGCGTCCGATTCGATTAGTACTTTCAACGAGAAAAAAAAAATACAGTCCGGTCCAAATACCTGATCCGAGTCTCCGATCGACCTTCTGAATTCCCAGTCCAACCGGCCTTCGTTCCCACAAGTTATTTCAGCTGATAATCCCAGTGCCTGGCCAAGAGAGAGGATCCTCCGTTGCTTCGCAGTGCGCGTCGCGCGGAGCAAACGATGGATCGCCGGGACCAGCAGGGCGAGGCTGCGGCAGAGGATAAGACGTGCCCGCTGGCGCTGCTCCCCGACGACGTGCTAGCGGACGTGCTCCGCCGCCTCCCGCCGCGTGGACTCGCCGTGTCCAGGTGCGTCTGCAAGGCGTGGCTCGCCGTCGTCGACGCCCTCCGCCTGCTGCGGGCGGATCTCCTCCCGTTGTCGCTGGGTGGGTTCTTCTTGAACTTCAACACCTACAGCATCTCGGAGTTCTTCTCGCCCCTCTCGGACGGCCCCTGCATCTCCGGCAAGCACGACTACCTGCCTCAGAAATCAACCGATTCCTGGGGCTACGTAGACGACCACTGCAATGGTCTTGTGCTGATCCACGACTCCGACGACAACGGCGACA
>Ga0182004_10002477_pt1 | contig 14374 bp, 12 predicted proteins | sample Sormic07211540_1_FD_120479 | JGI IMG/M metagenome (GOLD analysis project Ga0182004, IMG submission 120479) | Endophyte microbial communities from Sorghum bicolor roots, Mead, Nebraska, USA - 072115-40_1 MetaG | ecosystem: Host-associated > Plants > Roots > Unclassified | place: USA: Nebraska...
AGCAGGCAAGGATACAGCAATCAGCAGGTACTGAAAACACACCACCTCACCCGTCCCTGAACAGTGATCACTGACCAGGTGCTGGTGCTGCTGCTACCGGGCAGGTTATCATGTGCACTCGTGCTTCCGACAAAAGATTTTAAAGAGGGGCACCTTGCCATCATCACTCATGCCTCTTCTCAAGTTCTCAAAACACCACCACAGTACCATTGCACTAGTAGAATACAGCCCTTGATGAGAGCGGTGTAGCCATTCCACTGCTCCTGTAGACTACAGTGTCTGGCCGGCCCTAGGCCCTTATAACTTGTGCTGTGCAGCTTTCTCAAATTTTAAGCCTTGTTTAGTTCACTCGAAAATCTAAAAACTTTTCAAGATTCTTCGTTACATCAAATTTTACGATACATGTATGAAGCATTAAATATAGACGAAAATAAACATTAATTGCACAGTTTGTCTATAATTTGCGAGACGAATCTTTTGAGTTTAATTAGTCCATGATTGGATAATATTTGTCAAATACAAATGAAAGTACTACAGTGTTTATTTTATAAAAAATTTTGGAACTAAACGAGGCCTCACTTAATTAAGAGAAGCCAAAAGAAAAACTTGTGCATGCCTAGGTTCCCAGCTGACCACATCCAACTAAATAGAGGGACTTTGTCAAAAAAAAAAAACTAAATAGAGGAGAAGCCTGTTGAGTGCCTGCAATCTCTTTGTAACCCTTTCTGGAACTATATCTATATGTGTTAGACCCCCCAGTTATAGGACCATAGATCTTATGTGTTCTCTGCCCACTGTCTTTCCTGGATCAGGGCCTCAAGATCCTCAAGTTGGGCTGATGCTTGCAAGGAAAGGGGAAGATAGAAAATAACACTCAAGTCTCTTTCAAGAAAGAACCTGATGGAACATTTTGGTTTTCTTACCAAAGACAATAATATGTGGACATCATGATTTTAACCTGGTTGATGTATATAGATTGACGCAGCCAGGATGAATGTAGATTGACTACTGCCTCATAAGTCATACCAACGGTAGCTTTGTCTAAGCTAAATCAAGTGTGTTGTTGTGGATTTAGCTGAAACCCTTGAAGAGAACTTGCTCAAAGCAAGATAACCAGACGGCAAGGACAAAAAAAACCTCTTAACAAACAAGCTAGCTAGTGGAAGTACTCGCACGGAGCATTCAATCAATCTGGTGCCTGCTCAGTCTGTGGCGATATGAAGAACGAAGGAGCACACACAGCGTGTGCAACAGCGCCAGATGCAAATGCAACGTACCAGGACGCACCAAAAGCATCTCACTGCATTCACTCCTGCCGACTCGCTTTTTTCACCGCCATCAATTTCCCATCGTCTCGTCAGGTCAGGTAGCTACAGCTACAGCTTTTTTGAGTCTGCAGTTGGACGGACGTGAGATCTGATGATGGAGCAACGAGCATGAAGGCCAGCAGCAGTTTCCTCTGTTTGCACCCTGAATTCCAGGCCATGGTCATGAGCAAAGCTCGGTGGTTTTCGGCGGTCGATCATCTTTTCATCTTTTGACGCTGCTGCAGCCCTGTTCTGATTGTTAATTTTTTTTATCGATTTTGGCAAGTCAAATATTTTTAAGGCTGACTAAATCTGTAAATAATAAAAATATTTACAATACAAAATAAGTATTATAATACATCAATCATGAAACACGTTTTATATTGTATATATGTTGAGTCATAGACTTTAACTAAAGAAGTTTGACTGAATCTAAATCTAAAATTACATAGACTAGTTGGTTATAATTTTCTGCTCTACTCCCCTCCCCTTCCACCAAACACCCTCCACGGGCGACTTGAGGGCATTTGCCAACGCTGCAGTAGCGCCCCTCGTCCGCCTCCTCTCCGATCACCATTGCCGCCCTCAGTTGTGGCGGCCCGAAAGAAGGTCACAATTGCAGCCCTTGTCTTCCCCTACCCGCATTCCTCTTCCACCGTCTCAGCCTCTTCCTCGAGCTTCTCTCGTGGTCAACTGGTCGACAGGCCACCCAAGATCAGATTTGACCGCATCCTTGCTAGATCTAGGCTTGGCAGCCACGGCTACCTAGCGCATCGGGTGGCTGTGGCTCGATGGCTTCAGCTCTCTAGGGCCGACTAGTGTTGACCTGGTAGCAGCCTGCAGGGGTCCACATGTCCCACTTGCCGGTTCATCGCTTGGTGGGGCGCGGCTAGCCAATGGCGAGCTATGCTGGTCGTTGCCAGCTTCCCTAGGTAGCCTGCGCTTGTGGTGGCTAGCCAAGCGTATCCCCCTCGTCGAATCTATGATGGGCAGCCATGAATGACCAGGACCGATTAGCGTCTTCCCTAGCCCATGCGGGCCAGGTGGTGCTGACCTCCTAGCAGTTGGTCTCCCCTGCCTATCGCGGGGACATGGCTGCGTCAGCCTCAGAAAGCTATCGGCCGGGGCCAGTTGGTTGTGTCCTACTGGGGCCGTGTCTGCCAGTGACCTGGCTACTTGCCAGATCTAGCGGTCGGTAAGCTTCTTGATGGTTCTGTGGAGGCTCTTGCGGTCTTCATGCCCATATTAGCGGCTTTTGCCCTTTTCTGTTAGGGCCGCCACTGCGGGTGCCACGGTTGGCCTACACCTGTGTATATGTTCAATAGCTCGGTGAAAAGTTCCTCTAGGCCATTGGAGGTGGTCTAGCCGACGCCATTTACCTTCTTGGAGGTGTCATTAAAGTTCATATTTCTTACGCAAGGCTGTGTTTGAAAGACCTACTCGTTGCTTTTGTCGATATTGTTGACGCCTGTGGATGTCAAGGTCCTTCCTAAAGGCATCGTTGGAACACTATTGCAACCCATCTCCCGCTACTCTCGCCGGGGTCGCTCCTTCATGTGTTGTGTCTATGTGTACTTTAAGCGTGTTTCGGACTGGTCTATCTAACCTGCTTCGTGTTGCCGATGTCGATTGGTTCTTCATAGTGGATATTTTGCCACTACCTCTCTTCTTTGATGGATGTTTTGTCGTCGTTGCTGCTCGGGTGGATACTTTGCCGCCACCGTCGCATAGGACGCCCGGAAGCTAAGGGCGTGATGGCCCCCAATATTGTGGATACTTTGCCACATTTACTTTGGCAGATACTTTACAAGCCGTGTTGCTTGGGTAGATATACTTCACTCATCGCTTCTTAGTGGATGCTTTGCCACCACGGCTTTATTTCTTTTGCTGGTAGCATTTTGTTGATGTATTTTTTCCTATGTAGGTATACTTGGTTAGGTTAGTGGTGGAGGGCCTCTCCGTAATGCTTTTTCTTTCTGTTCTATTGTCATTTAGGTTTCTAACCACTTTCTCTATGGTTATGAAATCGGCGCTATGGGTTCTTCCATATCTGTGTTGCGTAAGCCATTTTTTGGCATTTCTTAATAAAAATGCGTGAAGTCAAGTCGTGTTCTGATAAAAAAGAAGGAAAAATCATACGAACAGGCGAAAACAGAGAGTAGTATGCATTTCTTTGATTGCATGATTGGACGACACAATCATTGGCTGTAGAAATGAGGCTTCATCAGAACCTCGTGGCGACCAGGCCTCAGCACTAATTTACACACATTATTGCAAGACAACAAGAAAACAAAGCAAAAGATCCTACAGCCCTGGTGTGGCTCTGCCATCTGCATGTCAGTCCATATGGCACAGTAGTTGCTACCGGCACCTGGGCACAAGAGTTCATTTGCTTTGTCCATCATGTATTCACGCAGTCCATGGCGCTTTTTTTTGGTGCAGTTTGCGCCTTTTCGACGCAGTTTCAAGGCCAATCAGGCATCAGTTCATGGTCACATCTCATTCCCCATCATCAATTTGATTTTCCACATGTACTAGGGCCTTGTTTAGTTCACCATGAAAACCAAAAAGTTTTTAAGATTCTCCATCACATCGAATCTTGTGGCACATGCATGAAACATTAAATATAGACGAAAATAAAAACTAATTACACAGTTTAGCTGGAAATCACAAGACGAATCTTTTGATCCTAGTTATTCCATGATTGGATAATATTTGTCACAAACAAACGAAAATGCTACAGTACCGAAAACTTTTCACTTTTCAGAACTAAACAAGGCCTAGGCCTGCTTGAGGTTTATCAACTAGGTCGTGGGAGACGGAGATTTTGAATCTCAGAGCTTGGCCGACGAGAACCCCGGCAACGGTGATCTGTGGCTCATGGGTCCTCTGGACGGCGAGGAACAGTCGCAGACATGGCAGGAAGGTTTGGGAACTAGGTGCTGCAGCAAGATTCCTGCCGAAGGTGATGGAAGATTTGGCAACCCTCGAGGGGGGGGGGGGGAGGCAACAAAGAGAAACTCAGAGGGGCCAAGCCGGGGGAGGGTTGGAATAAGGTGAACACCGATGCAGGTTTTGATCAAACTGCTTGCACCTCGGGGGTTCTCATCAGAGATGAGGCGGGGCTGGTGGTGGCGGCTGCGCCATGGTGGTTTGACGACGTGTCGGATGCGCTGACAGCGGAAGCACTGGGGGCCAATGAGGGGCTTGAGCTCGCATAGGAGATTGGTGCTGAAAGGATCGTTCTAGAGGTCGACAACTAGGAGTTGGCAAACCCGTTGAAGGACCCGACGTCACATCACTCCTCAATTGGAGGTCTTTGTTTCGATATCTTAGAGCTTGGCAGGAGTTTTAGCAATTTTGTAGTTAATTGGGTGCAGAGAGAAGTGAACATGGTGGCTCATGTGTGTGTAGCTACTGTGTCAGCTTCTGAGCACTCTTTCTTTTGGCTTGATTTGGCACCAAATTGGCTTGCCTCGTTAGCGGCCATTGATTGTACTCCGGATATGAATGAATGAAAGCTCGAGGATTACAAAAAAACTATTGTTTCACAAAAAGCTTTATCAACTACTCTCTCAGTCTCAAAATTAGTGTCGTTCATGATTTCTATGGAGTCAAACATTTTAACTTTGATCAATATATACAAAATTAAAAATATTAATATTTATAGTATGTAATTTATATTATTAAATAGATCATTGATTCTATTTTCATAATAAACTTATTTGTATATACAAATGTTATTAATAATTTTTTATAAACCTAGTCAAACTTAATAAAGTTTGTTCAACACAAAAACCATAGCAACACATATTTTGGGACATATAGAGAGAGTAAATTTTAGTAATCTACTTTTTCTGTTCTAAATTATAAGTTATTTGTTTTTTAGATACATAGGTTTTGTTATATATGTATATCTAAACGCATACCAAAAGCTATCTAGATGCATAACAAAAGTCATGTATCTAGAAAAACCATAACAACAGAGGAAGTAATAAATAATTTTATCAAGTAGTGGACAAATAACTAGTCTCCTCAGACTCTGCCATCTTTTCTTCTGTCTCCCAGCAGGACATGCTTTGACACCTTTATGGCTTTCAGCTTCTTTTGTCCCTTAAAAATGCATCAGTTCGATGGTACATGTTTGAGTGTTACGATGGTAAGGATATTGCTGTTATTGTAGGATACAATTAGCTAGGAGTATTGGCTTATTAAAATTTGTCCTATATGGTTCCATCTTATTTATATGATTGTCTGAGATCCAAGGCACAAGGTTGAACACATATGATTCCATCTCCATGATCTACCGAAAGGGTTGCACAACCCCCATAGTTTAGAATTTGACACTCCTCTCATCTAACAGCCTGTCCACCAGTTGATGGTTTGGGCTTATAAAGCCTTCCTCGACGTATGACATTCGGTTATAATCAACTAGATAGATAAGCGCACTTTACTGTGCTGGTTTTAGCCTCGCACATGTTCTTGTTGTTGTTTTGGTTGAAAAAAAACAATAGGCAGGAAAGCTTGGCGACTTTTCCGATCTATTCCCACTGCAATGATCTTGGACGTAGGCCTGGTTTAATTCCAAAACTTTTCTAAAATTTTTTAAGATTTTCTCGTCACATTAAATTTTTAGACGTATACATAGAGCATTAAATATAAATAAAAAGTAACTAATTGCACGAGGCCGTAGTAAGCATACACACGCGCTACTGGCTAACTCTCCGAGGACAACTGTTAGCGAGACATTAAGAGCAGCAGGGAGCAGTTCAATTGGCTTCTAGCACAGCGCGGGAGCCACACGATCATCGTATAAGCCATCCCGCAGTAGATGCGCTGGGAGGATGCCAATCCTCCATCCGGTAGAATTTTTTTTTAAATGTTACCGCGCTCACGACTATGTTCACAAAAAGGCGGACTTTAGAAACTTGTCAGCCTTCACTCTTGTTTAAGTGCAAGTGATGCTGCATTGTTCATAATACTTTGTTGTGGATGTGCGGCAAGCATCATGTCGTTCATCGGAGGTAAGTGTATGGATCTTCACGGCTTGGATATTCAAAACACTCATCAACCAAAGCGATTTATTCTGGTTCGGGCTTTTGAGCTCTATGTTCATCAGTATAGTGCTCTTCATATTAGGAATGCTTGCTGGTGCGCCTGCTTGTTCTTCTTTTTTATCTCTGTTGTAATTGTACCTGAACTGGTTCATGTTTTTTATCCTTTTCAATAAATATTTTACTGTAGGGGTTTAAAAACCCCTCCAGATTTTTCAAAAAAAAAATATTAGGAATGCCCAACTTCTGAGATTCTTACAATGATGGGAATATATAAATAGAGAGAGATTGGTAGGTGAAAGCCCTAGTTTAATTTTGACTAATTAATAAAACCTAAGTACTAATCTCTATGCTAAGTATATAAATTAGATGAGGTTGTATTGGTATATTCCAAGTGATGGAGCTAGATGAAGTGATCAAGGTGATAGTGATAATCAAAAGATGATTATGTGCTCAACTTAGAAAAGAAGAAAAAACAGAAATAAGCTCAAGGCAAAGGTATAGCCTATAGGGCTATTTTAGTTTGCACTCAAGACACCAAATATAAGGAGAGAATTGTATATAAATATTATTTTGAAAGTGGGCCTCTATATTAGGTCTCGACCTAGACCTAGGAAAACTTAGGGCCGGCGCTGGTCACCAAAGCCTGTGGCGTCCACTACGCCATATCTCTATATCACTGTCGATTCAAAAAACTCCATCACTATCGGATTGACATCACTGTCGGTTCTTATGAACCGGCACTGATGTTGAACCGGTAGTGATGTGGTTTTCAGAAAATAAGCCCAAAAAGTACAATGAAAAATAGAAACAAAATAATTATTACCGGAAGAGAACCCATTGCAGACAGCACACAATCTACAAGATAGGTCACAAATAGGTCAAAAGTCACACAATTTTCGCCCTCCTTCTTTGCATCTTTAGCCACCGGAACTCGAACCTCCAACCTCGTGCTTTATATCATCAGCCCCTAACCATCCACCTGTTTATGTTTAAATGAGATTTTCGTCCTAGCCATTTTATGTTTATCTAATTTTAAAATGAGTATTTGGAACCCTAAACAAATTCAAATAAAAAAGTTATCAACTATAAAGTTTTATAACTTTTAGAGATCCACAACTTTTATTTTTGTAGTTTCTTCATCCGAGATAATTTACAAAATTTGAATTCTAAATTTGAGAAATTCAGACATGGTTTTCCATGACAAGATGATTTTAAATAAAAAAAATTATGGGATCAACTACAAGGATTCATAACTTTTTAATATCTATATCTTTTTGTTTTTGCTATTTGTCCAGGTCATTTTAAAATTCAATTTTTTGGAAATTCAAATGTAGTTTTCTTTCACAATATTATTTCAAATAAAAAAGTTATCCATTATAAAGTTTCATAATTATGCGAGATCTACAACTTTTATTTTAGAAGTTTCTCTATCTGAGGTCATTAAAAATTTACAATTTCAACTTTAATTTTTTAAGAATTTAAACTTAGCTTTCCAAGACAAGATGTTTTCACAAAAAAGTTATCAACTATAAAGTTGTCTAACTTCTCAAGATCTACAACTTTTATTTTGGTCATTTATTCATCTGATATGGTGATAGTAATATTGTTCACAAATGTTATACATCTCTCTCAAAGTTTATGAAACTGCGAGATACATGTAAATTTTGTGAACAATGTTGCCACCACTTTATTGGATGAAAATGACCAAAATAAAAATTATAGATCTTGATAAGTTCTACAACTTCTATGTTTATGACTCTTCAGGAAACCATTTAGTGTTCCAAAATAACGTTTGAAGTTGTCATTGTTCGAAATTCAAATTCAAATAGATAAAACACAATCATGTGAAAAGATAGATAAAATAATAGTTGTAAGAACAAATTACTAGAGCATGATTTTAGAAATTCTTTTGGAAAAATCATCAAATTTAAAGGGAGTATGAGGGAGAAAAACTAGTTACAAGTTTTAGCCAGAGATTAAAAATATAAATCAGAGTTCTTCAACAATTTCAAAGTTTAATTTCAAATAATATTTTAAACTATTAAATGATTTCAAATGAAAATATTATCAATATAAACTTGCATAACTTTTTTAGGTCTACGATTTTTGGTGTTTATCCATCTGAGGTCGTTTCGAAAATTCAAATTTTAAAGTTTAGATATCAAAATTAATTTTTGTTAGATAGATGATTACAAATAAATATATTTAGACATCCAAATGATCTTTAATTTAATTTGAATTACAAAGTTATAGATCTCGTCGAGTACTACAACTTTGATATAAAGTTTGTCTTCATCGAATATCGTATGAGAAACTTATGAAATGTTCTTGTAGCATCACCATCGGTTCAAGCCATGAACGGACAGTGTCGATTCTTGGCTAAAACCGGCAGAGATAATCCATTATCACCCCGGTTCTTGACTAAAACCGATAGTGTTGTGAACTGATAGTGAAGACCCGAATATCACTATCAATTAGACCTGTCACTGCTGGTTTAAGCTAAGAGCCGACAACGATATGTCATGACGGACTATCACAGATGGTTTTTAAAATCCAGCAGTAATAAAGCTGGCAGTGAAGACCAAATCTGTAGTTGTGGACTTGTGGTCACTGCCACCCAAACGCTAAGTCATCCAATGGTTAGAACTTGAGTTGCCTTATATTTGGTCTGACTATAATTTTATCTTAGCCCTTAATACAATTAAACTTCTAGCATAATCAAACTATCACATATTCAACACCTTTAGCTAATATTTATTTTAGTGGTAGGGGACGTGCCTTTTTGCAGAGAAGTGCACAACCTTTTTCACCAATCTCGCAGGATTTTGCATGCTATTTTATCCCTCGTAAGGGTAAAATGTGCATGCAAACGTTCGCGGTGTACATGTGTATATGTTTTGCAAAAGAAAACAGTAGACAAAAGTCAAAAGATAGCAAAGGGCGCACACACAGCTTAAGCAAGGGAAAACAATTAAGCACAAAGCCGAAATATCCACCATGCCTGGCAAAGATTTCCATTTCATCAGTACCTGTGAAATGGACATTTCTAATAATATGTCCCCTGTAGATAACCATCAACCGGAGGCCCCTCTTCCTCATAGCCCTGCTCCAAGGACTGCTCATCCACAGACCATAGTTGCTTCTCTCAGAGACTCAGCTTACTCCGGCAAATAAAATAAATCCGAGCTGGGGCTTTAATTTAGAGCGCTTAATTTGATGGAGTCAATGTGCCAGTTTGAGGAGTCAATATCAATGGATGCATATTGTCCTATGTATATCTCTCGGTCAGCAATGTCTCCAAGCTTTCTGCTATATTGCCAAAAAGCTGGGCGTCAGATATGCAACTTGTAACTTCCTGCAGCAGTCAACATGACTTTTATATTCCATTCTGGTAAGTGATGATAGATAAAACGATTTTTGCATGTCATCTGTCGAAAGCCATCTTTGGCCTGAAAAAATTTTGGATTTCTCTACTGTATCACTTTCGTTTGTTTGTGGTAAATATTGTCCAATCATAAACTAACTAGGGTCAAAAAATATGTCTCACGATTTACAGTCAAACTGTGTGATTAGTTTTTGTTTTCGTCTATATTTAATGCTTCATATATGTGTCGCAAGATTCGATGTGACAGGAAATCTTGAAAACTTTTTGGATTTTATGTGAAGTAAACAAGGCCTTTCATTATTTGGAAACGACATTGATGAGTTACACATATTGGTACGAACTGAAGCAACTACACACTAAAGGAAACAACCTAACCTACCTACCAACCAGAAGAAATTAACACCGAAAGACAAAGGAACAGAGCGAGAAAAATTCAGCATTTTCCAAACTGAAAAATTAATCTAGTATCTAATAATAACAAATCCAAAATGTATGCACACAAAACCGTACCAGACTACCAGAGCTAAATTAAATAAGCTGATACATACAAAGAGAGAGAGAGAGAAAAAAGAGAGAGAGAACTAATTAACTATTACACGGCTAATTTTCTGCAAATTCGCAAAAAGGCATCACCTTTGGAGCGAGCGAGGTTTTCCTACTCCAAACTGCATTTTCCTGCTGATTCCTGGATGATAATAATGCCCGCTGTATTACAAGTTGTGTAGCGGGTTGGACCCGGTCGGGGAGAACCTCTTGTCGTCCCTGAAGTCGCCGCCGAACCGCCGCTGGGTGAAGCCGCCGGAGAGGTGGCCGCGGCTCAAAACGCTCCCGCCGTTGTCGGAGCTGGAGCTGGAGCTGGACGGCTGCTCGGGCGATGCTGCAGGAATGACGTTGCCCAGAAGCGAGACTCCCCTGAGCACGAGAGGGATGAGGGATACCAGCAGGAGGATCTTGAAGCACTTCATCTTGTCTAGTGGCCGTACCCTGGTAGAGCTAGAGCTTGACTACTACTCCTAGGAAGAGTAGCAGGCCCTAGACAGGGTATGCAATGCAGGTGGCGAGAGAACTGGCTGGATTTGCCAATGGGAAAAGGCAGAGACGATGGCAATGATGCATGGGCATGGGGGAGAGAGAGGGAGAGGGAAGGGAGAGCTGCTGTGCTGGGAGCAAGAGGCCCGGCCGGTACGTACGGTGGTCACTGGTCCGTGTGTGTGATTTGACGTAGGAGGCGAGGGGAGGGGAGTGCAATGAGAAGAGAATAGCCTTTGTTGTTTTCTTGAGCTTTTCTTAGTTCCAAAAATTTTTGGAAAATTGACACTGTAACACTTTCGTTTGTATTTGACAAATATTGTCCAATCATGGACTAACCAGGCTTAAAAGATTCGTCTCGTCAATTTCGACCAAACTGTGCAATAAGTTTTTATTTTTGTCTATATTTAATACTTTATGCATGCGTCTGGGAAATCTGAAAAATTTTGCAAAATTTTTCAGGAACTAAACAAGGCCTGATATTGTACCGGTAGCTAGCGCGGTAGGCAAACGTTTCGTCCACGAACAAAGAACAGTGTTGGCATGCATCTGTATGTCCGATGGAGACGTGTGGATGATACGTGAATCTTCAATCATCGGCCCGTTACTGACGGGGATAAAAAAGGTTGGCAGTAACCGGTTAGTTACGGCGGCGATATGCGATGCACTCCCTCAGCCACGCTAGCTAGCTCTTGTGACATCATACTGTGTATATACAGTGGGTCATCATCAAAACTAAAAAGAAGAAAAAACTTTTAGTGTTGGCCTGTTGGGTTGGGTTTTTGTTTCTGTTTTCCAAATCAGTGTATGTAATGATCTGAAAAAAAAAGCAATCGGAGGGGGAGAGGCTCCCACCGTATTTCATTAAGAAAAATGCGATTCTTCCTGATTAGAAAAAACCTCCGAATCCTGGTCACGCTAGCGAGGGGATTTTTATTTACCCCTAGCCTGAAATTCGATCGCCGGAAAGCTCTAACCAATTGAGCTAAAGTCCTTTAGCATCTGAAGTGTTTGCATTAATGTTATTTTGAGATATCGCCATATATATGGGAGGTAGCTTCAAACCAAGGCACATGGATGGATGGCAGAAATTGGGAACTCCATCCATGCCTGATCTTTCAGTCTGCTTGGCCAGACTTTATATTATATTAAGCCAGCAAACAAACAAACAAGCAAACACCATGCTTGTTCAGTCTGCTCACCCCTGAATTCATCCAATTGCCTCTGCTTCTTGCCGCGCCTGCACAATAGTCTCTGTAAACAGCGCATTTGATGCGAGGATCCAGTGATCAGCGACCACATTTGACCGCATGCGAGTACGAGCCCGGCCGGCCGAATCCAGAATCCTTTTGTATGCAGCAGCAGTAGCCAAAAACCACGAAGGGTTCCATCCATCAGCAGCCGCCAAACTATCTGTCTCGCTTCTCTCTTGCATCCGCTGTCGTCTTCGATCTGTGCATCTGACTGATGCCGCGCGCGCGGGCGGTTCAGGGTCCGCAACTGAAAACTGGAGGCTAGCACCAAGGCCAAGTTCACGGTACCTAGCTGCCGCTATAGCCCGCTATAGCCTTTTGAGACAGGGTACCGCTATTTGTGTTTATATACAATTTAACCGCTATATCCCGCGTTTCCGCTATAGCCTGATTTAGCTATGCTATTAGCTTTAGCTATTTTAGACATAAATCACTAAACACCTTAATCCGCTATTTAAACCATTTGACGCTACGCTACACTACACTATGGTGCAACTGTGCAAGTACTTCATAGGAACCATCACAACGTTCACAGAAATTTACAGCCTCTCTCGGTCATGCACGCGGAGACTCTGCCCGATTGTCTGGCTGCTCTGAACTCTGAATCTCTGATGCATGGCATAGGTAATGAGCAAAAACTGCAGGCAGATGCCTTTAACATATATATGCAGCATGAACACGTGATTCATGGTTCTGAACTTGTGGCGCTTTGGGTCAAGCAGGATAGTTCATCTTGCAGGCCAGAATGCACAGAGGCAGAGACAAGGGTACAATAATATGAATGGGCTAGCTTGGCAATAATCTTCTGACAACGAATCCGCAGTCCAAGCTCCGCCACCACATCGTCGCGCCACGTTGCCCATTAACATGTTAACCGTTGGATGGATGCAGCGAGCTTCAAATATGAAGCATCCAATCTGAGCTGTGTTCGAGTCCCAGTTCACTCGCAATTCACAAATTTTTTTTGTTTTTGTCTACTGTAGCATTTCGTTTTTATTTGACAAACATTGTCCAATCACGGAGTAAATAGGCTCAAAAGATTTATCTCACAAATTATAGTTAAACTGTGCAATTAGTTTTTATTTTCGTCTATATTTAATGCTCTATGCATACGACCAAAGATTCGATGTGACGGAGAATCTTGAAAATTTTTGCAAACTAAGTCCGCGGACAGATAAAGAATGTAGGATGCTTATCCGCGGTACATCACTATATACCTGCTCTCTCTCCCATCCTCCGCCGTTCCATCTTGCTGACGCTGGCAACGCGTGCGCTAAATATTTCTCGACGCTGCGCGTGGTTACGTTCAGCCCACCATCACTCCTATGGCCCACGGCCCACCCAACAACTACCGTCACTCGCGGACTGATAAAGAATGTAGGATGCTTGACTCACACAACCGTCGCTCGCGCAATAAAGAACGCAGGGCGCACCACTCATACAATTACAAAGACATCGTGAGGGTCGTACCTAGAGAAGAAAAATAAATGAAAATATATTAATATAAAAATAAAAATAATGCATACAAGAGGTTGAACTGTATTAGAGTATTTAAATCTAATAAAAAAATATCCTACCCTCACAAGAATAATATTTTAGGTAAAAAGATATCATGTGACATCTCATGAAATATATAAAAAGCTATGTGAGAGATTAAAAATCGAATACAGTCAAAAGTAATAGAGGAAGCAACACTACTAAAAAAACGTAACAGTGGTGGGCAAAAGGCATTAGCCGAGGTAGTTTTTGCAACTGCATTGGCAGAAAGGTCACGATAAATCAATGATTTACCAAGGCGGTTGTCATGCCCGCCACGATAAATAAAATAAAAAAATAAAAAAAACCCGTGGATAGGCCCAACGAGCCCATCCATGGATCCACCAAGCCCATCACGGGTCGCCGTCGTCGCTCGCCGCTAGATCTAGCCTTAGGACCACCAGATCCAGCCACTGGAGGATGGTCCGTCGTTGTAGGTGCCAGATCCGCCGCTGGAGGTTGTCGCCGACGAGATCCGACCACCACCGCAGCACCACCACGAGATTCGACAAGGATGGCCAGATCCACACGAGGGAGGTCGCCGCTGCAAGTGAGGCCGACGCTTGGAGGTGACGCGAGTCTAAAGGAAGACCATGAGGAGCTTGGAATTGCTCACTATAAGCTTGAAAAGGCTCACTCCTTGCTCCTCGAGCAAGCTAAGAAGGAGGAAGTTATTGTGACTTATGACAAGGGCTCTACTTGTGATTTAATTAATGAATCTTTCTTTGAGCCTATTATTATTGCCTCCACTAACTCTTCTTGCAGCACTTCCACTTCTACCTCATCTACTAGTGATGGTTTCACTTG
>Ga0182004_10002478_pt1 | contig 14374 bp, 15 predicted proteins | sample Sormic07211540_1_FD_120479 | JGI IMG/M metagenome (GOLD analysis project Ga0182004, IMG submission 120479) | Endophyte microbial communities from Sorghum bicolor roots, Mead, Nebraska, USA - 072115-40_1 MetaG | ecosystem: Host-associated > Plants > Roots > Unclassified | place: USA: Nebraska...
CTGGATAAAAAGCTTGTCCGTGTCTTGCGTCACCATCGAGTTCGTAGTTTGCGCACTGTCTACCGATAAACTACTACCGTGGGTATACCCCAAGGTAGACTGCCGACCAGCTTTCGTCGACAGACCCCAAAAAAGGCAAAAGGTGTATACTCCGTATCTCTGTATCTACCTTTAACTTGGCACAATTCCTGGATCATGTGCCTGAAATCTTAAGGCATTTCATGTGACGGTGCTCTTACGCCCCAAATCCAACTCTGGCGGGCTTCTTCTCTCTTTCTCTCTTCCCATTAGGCTTAGAAGGGACTTCGGGGAGGCAGGTCGGTTGGATGGACATAGTAGGAGGATGATGATTAGGGTTCCGGTGATGGAAAGAGATAGCTAGGCTAGGTCAGGGTGGGGGTGACAATGGCCATGGTGGCGGCGGGAGGGGGGTGCGAAGAAGAAGGATGTTGTGTTAGGATTTCGCTAGAACTCCGACGAAACCCTATCGCGCGTCGGTGGGCGGTGGTTGGCGACAGCGATAGGGTCACATAGTTTGGGAAGAAGAATGGTGAGTGCCCTAACCTTAGGATTTTCATCCAACGATGGAATCCATCACCCTAGACGAAGCCTGTTTCTAGGGGATTGAAGTATAGCACGTCCCTTGTTTTCCCAAGAAATATCTATCTTGCTTATCTGCTTTAAGCATTTCCTCTCAAATCACAGGCCTTGTTTAGTTCTCAAAAAAATTTGCAAAATTTTTAAGATTCTTCGTTACATCAAATCTTATGGCACATGTATGGAGCATTAAGCAGGGGAGAAGTTGTAGTGTTATTAGGCACCCCTCAAAATTTTTAAAAACAGTTATAATGACCAATTTTTCACCATATATGCACCCCATGACATAAAATATATGCACCCACAAGGACAAATGCACCCCCCTTAAATTTTCTCTAGCTTCGCCATTGGCATTAAGTATAGATAAAAGAAATGTCTAATTGCATAGTTTATCTGTAATTTGCGAGACGAATCTTTTGAGCCTAATTAGTTTATGATTGAACAATATTTCTCAAATACAAACGAAAATACTGCAGTGTCTATTTTACAATTTTTTTTTAAAACTAAACAAGACCTTAGTTTATATTATTCGAGCTTGTTTCAGAATAGAATTTAGAAGAAATAATGTTTTCCTCCACGACTACAGAACAGAGAATACCGTAGTACACTGGACGGTACGAGATATAGAATTACAATAATACCTTGTAAAGTTCTTTCTGTTGCACCTGTTCTCAGCACGGCCTTGCATGTGGAAAGGCCTTGTTTAGTTGACCCAAAAACTATTTTTTTTAAAAAAATTTTACATCACATCAAATTTTTGAACAAATGTATAGAGCATTAAATATAAATGAAAACAAAAACTAATTACACAGAGACAAATCTTTTATGCCTAGTTACTTTATGATTGGATAATATTTTTTATATAAAAACGAAAGTGTTATAGTATCTAAATCTAAAAAAAAAGTTAGATCTAAACAAGAGCCTACCTGTATTTAGCATTCTTTTTGGAAAAAATTCGAACTCTAGGGCCTTGTTTAGTTCGCAAAAAATTTCAAGATTTTCTGTCACATCGAATCTTTGTTCGCATACATGGAGCATTAAATAAAGATAAAAATAAAAACTAATTACACAATTTACCTGAAATTTATGAGATGAATCTTTTGAGTCCAGTTACTCCATGATTGGACAATGTTTGTCAAATAAGAACGAAAGTGCTACAGTAGCAAAAAAACAAAATTTTGCGAACTAAACAAGGCCCTAGGATTGCAATTTTGTACTGAAGCTTACCGTACTGCAGTATTGCAGCTGCAGTGCTATCTGAAAGTGCAGCGTACTGCATACCTGATACGAGTACTCGCGATCGCGATGCACCGTGCGTACGTAGTACTCTACGCCTACGCGGGATCGTCCTGTTCCGGCGTTGCTGGCCACGGTAGCCATACCCCCGACGAGAGCATGGCAGCGGAAGGCTGCAGCGGGGCGGCCGGGGGCGCCATGCATTGCGGAAGCAGTGGTCATGACTAGACTACTCATGGCCTCACTGACCTGAGCGCTCACAGTCGCAGCCGCGCGCGACACAGGCAGGGCACGGGCAACGGCTTGGCTTGCGGGTTCACTGCCCGAGCATGGCAAAAGCTTCTCGCTGCGGCGCCCATGCAGCTGCAGGGCCTGGCTCGTGGCCGCTTTTTGCCGGCCGCCCGGCCGTCTCGTGATCGATAACGTAATACAGGGTGGCGCCCATGCAGCAGTGGATTCGTGCAGGCCCTGCCAGCCGGACTAGGATCGGAGTCGTGGATTCGTGCAGCAATGCTCGTGGACGGACACGACTGATTGGGGGCTTTCCACTGCACGTACGTCTCAGCTTTTAGGCTTCCCTGCATTTTCGCTGCGGCGGCCGTGTGCCCGTGTCGTCGGCAGAAAAGCCTGAGAGCCTCTGCCTGCCTCGACGTCGACGAGTCGGCGTCAGTCTCCAGCTCTCGCTCGCCTCGGCAGTCGCGATTCTACATACGGTCAGAAAAAAGCGTGTAGGAAGGCCGGCATGCGGTGCACGTCTCGTGGTCGTTCGTGGGCGCGCCCGCGAGCGTGCACGTACTGTACGCCGTAGCCTTTGCGCGTACGGCGCCGGCCGGGCAGTGCAGTGTTGCTCCCCCTGCGTCGCGCACGGACCTGGTGGACGGTAGCCTGCCTGGCACTGTCCGCGCCATCGTGCGTGACTGCGCGCGCGCTCCCCGTCGTCGTCGTGGATTAATGCGAGGTCCGGCCGGCCGGCGGGCGGGCGGGAGCGAGGCGAAGGTCAGCGTCCGGCAAGGTGTCAGGGTGACACGTGAGAGGGCATATGATATGCCCGATACAGGTTTGCAGTGCGTATGGGCATGGCCGGTGTGCGCGCATGGCGCCGCCGACGCGGCCGGTTTCGGCTACGTGAGGTGCGTCTCGCGAGTGCCACCACAGGTGGCCTGTCCATGAATGTAATACTACTGCTCCCAAGTATCAAGTTCCAAGGCTCTGTGTAGTATGTACCGAAACAAACCACTGATGTTGCTCCATGCATATTTAATGTGCTGCTATCTCTAAAAAGCGCGCTCAGTTACTTGCTGTTTGTATCCACATTCTCTTTCTGATATTTTTTGTTACTGTAGAGAGTATGCATCCATCCCGTCATATCGGACCACCTTGCTTGCTTTCTTTCGTGGACCATAGCAAGCCGTTGCTGGAGGCCCATGAGGGCATGGAATGTAACACACACATCTCAGTCTAGTTTGCATCTGAGCTAGTTTTGTTTTCCGGCCCACTACTGCACATCCCCATTTCATTGTCAAACAGCACACACACCTCATCGTCTGGCACGTCACATTTCATGGAGATCATCACTCATCGTTAACATTCTCATTTTTGGGTGAGTTTGATGGGTGTCAAGGACCAATTCTTAGCTTTAGGAAAAAAAGTAAACTAGGTGATGGTTTTCAAATTAGGTTCTGTATCACAACCAGAATTTTAGACTTCTCCAAATAATGTGGGTTTCTCTTAATGTTTTAGCATTCAAAATTTAGTATAAACTTTGCCTACCAAATGGCTCCTATTAGGGATTCCATATGCTATGACTAGTGATAGTGTTTTATTACTACTTAAAATATTAAGAGAACTCTACCATTTTGGTATTGCTATGAAGGTATTTGGTTGTCAGCTAGTAATATTGCAATTTCCTAATCTTCTTTTTACCATTATTCAGCAAAAGCATGGTATGATTGCACAAACTCCTAGCACAATCCTATTATTGTTTCGTTTAGACGGGCATTATTGGGGAATAAGCTTCTAGTGTGGAATAGTGTTGTAGCAAGGTTAATGAACGTAAATATAAAAGGGGAAGGGACATTTTTTTTGTTGCTTTGAAACCAACGAACGAGATCTTGGTAACAAGAGGATGAAAGTTTCAATGGCTCTTTGGCATTTGAATTTGCCTTTGAAAATTAAGATTTTCATGTGGTTCCTAAAGAGAGGTGTTATTTTAAAAAGGTAACTTCACAAAAAAGAAATTAGATTGGTAACGATTTTTGCTTTCTTTTGCTGCATGGAGAAAATTCAACATTTGTTCTTAGATGGATGTTATACTAAAATTATGACGTGTGGTTTACCTCGTACTAGGCTTGCGAACACCCATAGCCATAGATCTTACTGACCTTTTTAGTGGGTGGTACAAGCAAGGGGTAGAGCGAACAATGCTAATATTGTTGGTAGGAGGGCTACCATTTGCTGGAAAACACAACTTACAAGAAACAAAATTGTTTTCGGCGTATGACACAACTTTTTTGCAGGTCTTGTACAGGGGAATGCACCAGTTGTGTCATTACTCAGTAGGCATAACTGCAAAAAGATGTGATGACAACAAGGAACTGATCCTCCAAACGCGTCAAGCACTGGAAATAGTGGTTATGCATTTTGTTGCTTACTTTAGATGGTTATAAGTGATGTTATGATTGAATTTTAAGTGGAACTGATCTGATTCCCTTGCTCCCTAATGGATGAAGTCAGATTATTTTTCTTTGTAAAAAAGAAGCTCAATTAGATGTACTTCAGTAAGAGGTGGATCTAGGCTTTGGTTGTGGGGCCACCTAGCCCACGGCTTTTGCTAAAATAGGTTTACCTCTCCTTACAACTACAAAGACTGCCTCCTGCGAACGTCGTCCCGCGCGCCCCCTCGCCCGCCTCCCGCGGACCTCGCCCTCGTCCGCCGTCGCCCGCCTCCTCCGGACCTCGCCCTTGCGCTCCCGCGGACCTCGCCCGCCTCCTACCTCGGCGCGGATCAGGTCGCGCGGATCCGCGCGACGCAGACCTCGCCCGCCTCCTCCTCCACGCAGATCGCCCCGACAATCAGGGTAGCAGCGCAACGAGGATTTCACATCGACCCTATTCACCGCCGGCGTCCCCGCCGTTCCCATCGACACCGCCCCCTGATCCTATCCCGTCCGGCATCGACGGCCATGGCGGCGGAGGAGGAAGCAAGTTTGCACAACCTCCCTTTGCCCTGTTCGCTCCCACTCCGCCTTCGCCTCCACCTCCCGCGCCTACAATCTGCACGCGCCCTCCCACAAGTGCGCCCAATCTATGCACCCTGTCCCCCGATGTCACACCCCTACCCTGCTCTACACCACCGTCGCCGCAGATGGGACTGAGCTCTGCCACAGTCCCACACGGCCCATCCTTCGTCATCCCGGCCTCCAGCACCCCTCCCCCCATCTGCTACACCCTGTCACAACACGGCCAAAAGTGGCTGTGGGTGGTGCGGCCATGATCCCAGGCCAGATCTGGGCGTCGCGATGGAGGATGCCAGCTACGAAGGCGTCGCTGCCGCAAAAAACAGGATCGTACGAGGGCTACATCATCGTCAAGGCGGCCTCCACGGATGGGGAGGGAGACCTAGCCTTCTTCGTAGGAGATCTTGGGGATCTTGCCGCCCCTGCTGAGGACGACACTGTGCCGATGGGTAAGAATCTCGTTCTTGGCCTCTACCACATCATGGCTTTCAGATTCGTCATCACCCTCCAAACCTCACCACCTCACCAGCGCTAGCCACTCACGGTGAGATGCTTAGGGCCATGCATGATACAAGCACAGGGATTTCCCTCTCCGGTTTCCTATCTGCTTTCTTTGATTTGTTCCAGTACAAGCAGTAAAAGCAGTTACTAATGCTTCTTCCATTGATTTGTTCGCAATAAAATCATGCTTCTTCTATTTTGTTGCCATGCAAGGTTCGAGGTGCCAATGATCTATCACTGCTCCTAATAGCATAAATACATGTAAAACTGACACGGAAGGATGATAGCTTGAAAGATCCAACCTCTTGGTATATGTCTTTTCCATGATCTTACAATTTTTCAGTTTAATTTGTGGGGGTTCCACAGGGAAAAGGATTTTGTTTTGAGAAAAACACAACAATACAATTTTTGTATCTATCTATTCTTACAAATGAATCATCCCAATGATCTCTTGGTGCCATTTCTTTTTATGTTTTACTGCTTTCTAAATTATTTGTATTTAGAATGCTCTGCTTTCAGTATCTGCATGCAGTAATATTTATTTGTAATTGCTCATTAGGTGGGTGAGTTCGTTTTTAGTAGCATCAAATAGTCATGTAGTATCTGCCTATGCTGCAAGGAAGCAAATGCCTTCTTAAAATGTTCTGCGCACACTAGGCAACCTGGTGCCAAAGCCAATCTATATTGTAGAAAATGGTAAATGGTAATACGATAATATTAAAAACTTTGGACATTTAGATATGTTATACTCTTGCGTGAAACAGATCAAGGGACGATATGTTAGCAAGAAACTCTAGGCATTCCAATTGTGGTTGCATGTAGAATCTGCAGGGAGCTGCAAGTTGGGTAGAGACTGGGTCAAGTACAAATAGAAGTACGATGTTTAAATCATGGCAGTTATAATTTTGATACTAAATTGAGCTGGCTCTTTGTTTGAATCCAATAAGATCTAATATGCCTAAAATGATTTTTATTTTAACCATGGGCACCCATAATCTCTTCGCTCTCTGTTCTGCACTTGCTTCCTATTAATATTCTTCTTGTGTTTGAGTTGTTTTTTCATTTAACTTGCAATGTGGACCAGCAAAGATCTCTATTTTCTGACCATCTAATGTTATGTTTCTATTAAATGGTGCTGTTTTTTATTCAGGAAATATCAAAGTTCAGATATGAGATGCAAATATATTTTCTCAGCCTGATTCGTGGGAGGTGAGCAAGGCTCCTGATAGATTAGTAATGCTTCTTGTGGTTTTTGTAATGCTTAATTGTTGTGATTAAATAGCTAACCAATTCATGCTTTTTTTTTATTATATGTGGTCAAGAGCATAAAGGGGTTGGTAAACCATGATGACCATGCATAGGTGCTTTGAGGGACACTGAAATATCTTTTTCTTCAACTTAAAACTTTATTTCTGAAGCAGCGGCATGAATTAAGCAATATATCTGCTCTACCATTTATTCCTTCACTTGATTACCTTATAGGTGCCAACATGCAGGCACTTCAATCTCTTATGGAATGAAAGGTGGAAGCAAAGCCATGTCGGCAATGAATAAGGTACGTTGGAACCTGGAAGACACCATATTTGTTACTATCAGTATCAACACATCCTCTTAAGAATTTTTTTCTGTTTAACAAATTTTTTACTATATTCTAAGTGAGCTTCTGTATTTCCATGCACACTCAGAAATGGAACCAATCAAAGAGATAAAGATCATGAAAGAATGTTGGAAGCACTCAGCTGGACATGATGGTAATAGTATTGAGACCTTGCTGACTTGTTTTTACTTCAAAATTCAAAGCTGGAACTCTTATGTTGCCTGTGCATTGCATTATAAAAATATCTAACTACTACACAGATGCAACTCGTTAGGCGTCTGAGCTACTGGCATCTTCAACTCTGTCGGACACCTGGGCGGCTAGCGGCCAGCACCACTCCTGTGCAATGTCTGGTCAGCCTCTGCATTTCGCCTTCTCTACAAGACCGTTTCTCCGGTGAGTACTACGACACACATGCTTGAAATTTAGGATTGGTTGATTGTGAAATGTTAATGAGTAGTTGGTAGACAGTAGAGACCAGAGAAAAAGGTTTCCATATGCCTAAAACTGGTGATTGACATATTGTGAAATGTCAATTTGCAATCCATCATATTTGCATAAAATTAAGGCTGAGCACTGATTTCATGGAACTTGAACTCCAACTTGGTGCTATATTGATGATACCATATTGCATATAGTATTTATGGATTCAAATTCTTGGTCCACACCGGGAGGATGGGATGACTATATTGGATCCTTGGTCGTTTTGTTGTCATCATCATGTTTCAAAATCAACCCGCTGCTACTGCCTGCACAATTTTATTGAACTCCATCAATATGTTTTGAAGGTTCATGTGGAATATTGGCTGATCATCAGGTATCTCAACTTTTTTTTTTGTGTACGACATTCAAATTCCCTTCAAAATTTAGTTGATACATTATAACATCATTCTTGAATCTGGAGCTTCTTTCAGATACAAGCAAGCATGCCCATTTTTACATGATCTACCATGCAGGTTGCATCAGCACCTTTTGTGACAAATCAATGGCTTAATTCTTTAACCGCATGCAAGATCATTCTAGAAGGTACATGATATTGTGCCCTCCAATTTTGTATCTATTCTCATAATGCCCCCAATGCATTCTGATTCTGATAACATGAAAATCTATCAACGATATAATTTTAGAACTTCTCACTTGCTCCATATACTTCTGCATGTTATAATTATAGCTTGACAGGTTCCCATCCAACTGAGCAAACTGAGCGAGATATGTTCCATAAACTTCAAGATTTGTAACTGAAAGAACATATATAACAATTAAAAGTACACCGTGTTTATGCATCGTCATCATTTTCTAGCAGCAGTGTATTTCATAACTACTATTAACTGTTTGACAGTAGTAAAGTATACAACATCAGCCAGGATACACTCTTTTGTTTGAGGAGCCTTTTGCTATAGCTTTACCCTAGGAGCAAATTATGAACTTTGGTTCATCGAAAGAAGCAAGCCAGCCATACTAAGCTTATGTTTATCTTTCCCTCAATACTTCACTCATTTGCGAGAGCAATACACTGTTTGTTACCAACTGCCATCAGTTAATTATCTTAGTTGACAAATGATAAGTTAGAGACATATAACATTAAAAAGTTTGATATCTCGAGTCTTGAATACCATTTTTTTTTCCTCTTTTCCATGGCTTAAGACTGAATTCTATTTGCTACTGTATCTACTTCATGGTTTGCAGTTCGTGTGGCAGGGAGACTTATATGTACTCTGAGTGACGATGGTGCTATCATGGCTTGGGATTCTGGCAAAGGAGAGGAGTTTATTATTTTTCATCTTTTTATTTATTTTTTAAAAAACTATATACTATGTTCTATAACTTGGATAAGCAGCGTTCTCTGCATTATGTACTAGAATCTGGAAGGGTATGTAGAAAATTTCCAAAGGTTTTGTGAGATCCATGTGTTTAATTTCATAGTATTGTTTTCTTATCATGCGATCCATGTGTTTTATGTATTAAAGTTTAGTTATCCCGTAGCAACGCACGGGCACGAACCTAGTCTTTACAAAATTTGGAATTATATATGCTGATGGTGTTAATTGATCTAAATCGCTAAGTAGACCGGTTGAGTCTGTTTTTTTTTTGTTATTTTTATTTTGATTAACTAAGAATAGATCATGATTAATCGTGATCTTTTGTCTGAGGCAGTTGTGATGCCCGTCTCGGTTAATCATTTTTTTGTCCGCCTCTCCACCATAATAGTGGCATGGGATGAGACTATTGGAGTGTGGAGGGCATCTAGCCAGGGGGCGTCGACCGGCCATGTTGGAGCACCGTTCCATGCGTCAGCTTCCTGCCTTCCCGCGCCCAAGGAGGCAAGGATCAATAAATAAAAATGTGTGGTGATGAATTCGTCACAAAACTGAAGCCATCTGCATGTTAATATCTGAGCCATGTGTGCACTGTTCACCGAGACAGCCGCGACGATGATGACCATTGACCGGAGCGAGGAGGCACGTACGCCATGGGAGTCACAGAAGCAAAACCCTGAGTGGCCATGCCTGAGCTTTTTTCGAACTTGCTCCTCCTAGGCTGTCTGCAAGGAATCAAGTTCGTGCGCCCCTAAATCATTGACCGCTGGCTGGTGACGATACGGTGATGATCGGAGATCAAGAGCGACACGGAACTGAAAGTGTTTGGAAACGAAATCTTGGGCGATTGTATGCTGCGAATGCAAGTCCATTGTGGCGTGTGCGAGGAGCGAGAGCGACGTGAAACGGACGTCTGCTTGTTCTCTGATGGATGCTAGCCGAGCTGGTGTTGTGTGCCGCGGCCTGACGTAGTGACACGGAGGGAAGGATGCTGCCGTAGCTCCAGCTGCACTGTGTCCATCTCGATCAGATATACTGTGACCGCTCGATCGGCTGGCTGGACAAACTGGCTGGCCTGACATCAAGATCATTTCGGCTGTTCTGTTGCTGAAAGCGCTCGTGGGCGCGGGCTGTCCGGGGTTGTTTGGTTCATGGCCACACTGTGCCACGCCACAATGATGGCAGCCACAGCATGGCCACACTGTGCCACGCCACAATGATGGCAGCCACAGCATGGCCACACTGTGCCACGCCACAATGATGGCAGCCACAGCATGGCCACACTGTGCCACTGGCATGGCGGTGGCGGAGAAAACGCCCGCCACACTCGCCACGGCCTCGCCACAATCGCCATGCGCTACACGACAACCACAAGCAGCAAAAAACAAGAAAGAAAGACATGTGGCCACCACAGCTAAAAATAGAACCAAACAGCTGCCTTCACTCCGTCCTTTCGTTGCCTTGCCGCCGGCCTCAACGTCTGCCTGCGGGTGGTTGCCCCGTGTCCCTTTCGCTCCGGTGGCCCGCCTGCAACTGCAAGCATTCTGGTTCTGCTGGGTTTCTGCCTTTCTGGCAACCGCCCCGCGGCGTGAGGACACGCGCGCGCGCTCACTTGGCGGGAGAGCTGCAGGGGGAGGCGCATTCCAATGCGAGCAGGAGCAGCCGCGGTCCAATCGCGACGGGTTGTGCTAGGGCACGGCACCGGACGCTGCCGCCGACTAGCCCTCGGCTCCTGGCGGCAGTTTTTCGAGGAAACGTTGCATTGTCCGATCTGAATTTAGGCCTTGATTAGGTGGGAATTTTTTTTTTGATTTTGGCTATCGTAAGAATTTCATTTGTATTCAATAATTATTATCCAATTATAAACTAACTAAACTTAAAATATTCGTATCGTAAATTACAATATACAATTAGTTATTTTTATCTATATTTAATGTTCAATGCATGTGTCCGAAAATAAGAAATCTTGAAAAATTTTAAGATTTTGAGGTGGACTAAACAAGGCAATTGCAGTATCCGTTTGCAGGGAAAGACTACAAGGATTTAATGTTTGGCAGGCTGTTTTCTTTTTTGGCTGATGCTGATTTGTTATAACAGAAAATATTGTTTCATGACTGTTTCATGGAGTGACCACAGCAACTTCTGCTCTTCTGCTTGGCATGTTTTTATTAACAACAAAATGTGAGCACATGGCGTCACTTTCGCATCGTATGCATTCAACACATTACACAGCAGAGTGACCTCAGCAGTACAGGGCACTATACCGTCCATAGCAATAACCACCACTGAGATTGCAGCATCATGCCCCGTTGTCTAGGTTTCAAATATTTGCATACCAGCAATGTTTGGTCAACCAGTTGAGCATAAAAGATACCAACAAGAAGACACAGTCAACAAGTGGGTAAATAAAACCAAGGCACTCCTTCGGAATCAGATAAAAACACCATGTGTGCAGCGGTATGAAAGAAAAATGATACAGAAATGAGCAGAGTAAAATTAATTACATGCATTTTTTCCCCACAATAAGCACAAGTTAGCATGGTATTGATAAAGGCAAATCTGACGACATTTACAAACAGCATATGGCAGTTTCATTTTCATGATTCCAGTAGAAAGAAATGCTGAGTTGCATGTTAGTGAAGACTGAAGAGGCTAATTTAACACAACACGCTTCGACCAAAGGATCTCAACTATCACCAAGTTCCAAAAGGGAGAGAAACATCCCAATTCACCAAGTTCCACAAGGGACAAAAAAGCATCCCAATGCTCGTTAAATCTGCATGACGCGTACAACCAATGCATGTACACAATATCAATGCCTGCATATGAGTAGACATCATAACAATCGTCAAATCCGCATGACGTGTATGACCAATGCATGTAGACAATACCAATGGCTCCATATGAGTGGTGTTCGACTAAATTGGTGGAAGAAGAAAACATATACAGATACTTGTGATTGATTCGTTTGGTGACCAATCAATTGCTAGGAAGTAGGGAACCACACTTGAGCCCCAATGGTCAGAAGTGTGGACACTGAAAAACTGAAAATTGGACAAATAAACCATCCTTTATGCACAGCTACACGGTTCTTCATTGCAAGCTCCAATAATTTATATGCTTTATTTCTACAAGCGCATAACAAGCTCCAATAATTTATATGCTATATATTCTAGAAGCGCATAACAGGAAATGCATACAGACTGCATATACACAAATCTGCAGTTTAAGGTAATGACCCTTCAATAAACAGATCATCAGGTCATCACTGCAGAACTAACTGATCAAAAATGAAAAATCATGCTTAAATATACTAACTCTGAAAGCTTTTTAAAGAAATAAATGATAAAACCTTATATAGTCCATTAAAAGACTAGCTTGAAACAAAACATGTTGTCAACAAAAGGAGATCGTCTAAAAAGGAAACGGTAAAAGAACTAAAGTATATATCCAATTAACCAGATAATGACACAAAGGAGAAACACGTTGCCCAATCAAATACATTCACCCATTCAGTTCATTAACCGATTGCATGCCATGCTAAACTACTGTACTCGGCATAGTACAACAAACAGAACTTCGAATGACACTCTTCAAAGCTCAAATCACTTAGATATTTAAGCTTGTTAGCATCACACAAGCACCTTCATGAGACAGCCACATTCTGGTTAGAGTGTTACACAGAAGCATGAAGAGCAGTAATTGCACAATAATTACCAGACGACCGCATAATACTTGTCTCATTACAGCATCACATGAGTTAGGCTTTGGCAATAGGCATACACCACCAGCCCAATCAAAGGGCGCCCCCCACTTACAACAATCTTACCCGGATTCTAGAATCAAACGCTCAATTCTTAAGCTCGAGGGAGGCCCATAAATCACAAGTCTTATTACGCGGTAACAACAGCAGCAGCAGCCGCCACAACTAAGACAGTCACAAACAACAAATCTGCGCTTACGAAACGATAACAGGGCGATGATGATACATTACTGCTGAGGCACATAGTAGTAGGCGAGGGGGTCGGTGGCCGGTACTCCCGCGGCAGGACGCGGGATCCCGGCAGCAGCAGCCGCAGCAGCTGCGGCGGCCGCCGCGTCGGCGTCCTTTGCGTCGTCGCGCGGAACGATGTCCACGAGGAAGTCGAACACCTCGGTGCGGGCGATGGCAGCGGCAATGTCGGACTTCTGAAGCGTGCGGCGCTTGTTCTCCTCGGCGTGCGCCCAGCCGCGGTGGGTGAGCTCGAGGATGAACATCTCGCAGGCCCGGGCGAACACGACGGGGGCCTCGGCGGCGATCATGCGGACGTCCTCGTCGGCCTTCATGATCTTCTTGATGCGGGCGAGCGGGAGGTTGTGGTTCTTGAAGTCGGTGGTGGCCTCGATCTCGCGGTACTGCTCCGCCCAGAACATCTGCAGCTGCTGCTGCTGCGCGGCGGCCGCCTGCTGGGCCGCGGCAGCTGCGGGCGGCGCGTAGAGCTGCGGCGCGTAGGCGGCCGCGCCGGCGGCCGCGCCGGGAGGGTACGCCGCCGGAGGGTAGGCAACGGGGGCGCCCATGACTGGAGGCGGCGGAGGGGTGCTGGATTTGCTGGGATCCATGGATTCGGGGGCAGCTAGGGTTGTGGCCTGTGGCGAGACGAGGAGGGGGATTGGGGGCGGAGGAGGAAGAGGAAGAGGATGGTGCTTTTCAGCTGGTGATTTTTCTGAGGCTGTTGGTTTGGTGCTTCTAGTACGGAGTAGGAGTGTATTTTGTTAAGACGGTTGTCCTCTCTCTCTCTCGGAGAAACGGTGAGAGCTATTAACTTTTTCCTTTTCCTGTATTCATATACTTCATGGCCACGTGTGAACTTAGGTCTTATTTAGTTTTCAAAAATCACATCAAATCTTACGACACATGCATGAAATATTAAATATAGATTAAAAAAATAACTAACTGTACAATTTACCTGCAATTTACGAGATAAATCATTTGAGCCTAGTTAGTCCATGATTAAACAATCTTTATCAAATACAAACGAAAATACTACAATGCCTATTTTACAAATTTTTTTGAAACTAAACAAGACCTTAACCTATTTAAGGTAAACAAACAATATGGCCATATATAATTTAACATAAAAAACGTACTACCTCGTCCGCGGAAGAATTAATTTTTAGAGTTGTTTTAAGTTAAGCTTTTGTAACGTCTCAAAAATTCACATTCAAAAATCACTCGCATTAAAAATTATTTTCAAAATATATTTCAAAAACTATAAAATAATTTGAGTTCTATAGTATCTCCATCTAATCCATCCATATTTTTTCGCGCACAAATAACAGCGAGTACCAGTAAGCTTACATGCAAGAAAACATAGCAGTGCACCTACACGAATATATATCTCATGCCTGCA
>Ga0182004_10002479_pt1 | contig 14371 bp, 6 predicted proteins | sample Sormic07211540_1_FD_120479 | JGI IMG/M metagenome (GOLD analysis project Ga0182004, IMG submission 120479) | Endophyte microbial communities from Sorghum bicolor roots, Mead, Nebraska, USA - 072115-40_1 MetaG | ecosystem: Host-associated > Plants > Roots > Unclassified | place: USA: Nebraska...
CGACGCGTCCAGGCCGAGGAACCTCCGACATATGAAGCGTCGAAGGATCGGCGGCCGAGCGGAGGATCCAAGCCTCCGACCAGCTGAAGCCCTAGACGGGGGACACACGCAGAGTTCGAAGTGTGAAATTACACAATTGACTTAGGGTCAGTAGACTGTAACTTGAGAATATGCTGGGATATTCCCCCACCGTCACGGGACATTTCTGTAATTGTCTTAGGTCGGTTTTCGAGCCCTATATAAAGGGTGTGATACCGTCATTAAAGAGAGGGAGCATTCATTATTTCCACCTACTGTTGAGCTCACTGTTCGTTACTGTTCAGCCTCTCACGGCACCGAGTGAGAAGGTTCTCGTTTCACTGTGTTGCTGGGGAGTGCAGTGCGCTACTTCCCAACAATTCTGCTTTGAAGGTTCTGGATATGAGTTCTAATGATAGGGGATGTCCAACAATGGCCCAACCGTCGCCACCTTGCTTTATTTCCTAATAAGACCCTATAATCAATTTGATTAATGGTGATTGGCTGATAAATGAAAATATTTAATGTAAAATTAGGTTTTATCTTCTAGAATGTATTATATTTGAGTACAAATTTTGAATGCTAAAATGAACTATATTATAGGACGGAGGGAGTATCATATAATTTTAGTTAAACTTGAGATACTTTGACTTTCTAAGATTTTTGTAATATCTTATAATTTAGAATGTAGGGAGTACTATTTGCTTGCAAGAAAAGTACAACCCCGTCTCTATATAGCAGTTACATGCATGCTTTCATCTTCAACTACCAAACGCAGCTCCACAGCAATACACTGAGGATGCAGGGGCAGTCTGAGTCCATATCGCAGGCAAATATTCTTATAAGTTGATCAAATGCCACTGTCTGCACTTTGTATAATTACTGACAACAAACGACTAAACATTTTCAGTCAAGGCCATTCACGAGTCTTTTCTATGACAAGGAAATAAAGAAAGTTTTAGCTTAGTAGATTATCTCAAATGGAATCAAAGGAGCCAATGCAATGAGCCCTTTGGCTACCACTTCTTTTGTCTGATGGGCTACAGACGCTTTTCCTTTACTACTAGGCCTGGCTAGTGTTGGACCGGCACCTGTAGATCCATGGACCACTCACTGTGGGTTTTTTTTATAAGGACCGCCGTGGTGTTGCTGATCGAAGCAAGAAGCAAGCTCCACTGAAAATAAAGCCCTTTCTTTTACAATTTTTTTGGACATTAGACCTAGGTTAGCTCAGAGGCTGTTGTAACTGAAGACTTGTTCAGCAAACTAGAGGATGCGATGCGAATGCTGTTCAGAATTCAGAATGCATATGCATCCAATCCAAGGATGCTAATGGCACATGCAAAACCTTGGAATTTTATTTCCTTTCAGTTCCTGCCTAGCTGTCTCTGTGCCAGTGAGAGTGCATGGAGTTAGTTTAGACAAAAGGGAGAGCACCATGAAAGCTGGAGTATGAGTGGGCGTCTGATTGAGCATAAAGATCCAAGACAAAGATGAATCTCTGACCACGGATCTGAATATTACCTGTCTAGCTACCTTTGGCGCCTACCTTCTTGAGCGATCGAGCAATCAAGGCGTCCATGACGACAATGTGGGCGATCGACATCCTTTAGCACAAAGTTTTTATTTAGGACTCGCCACAAAGTTGAATAAAGTTGCAGCAAAAATGCGCTCGTGTTCCTGAGCTCAAACAGCGGAACCGGAAAGCGGCAAGGCAGAGATGCAAAGGAGACGAACAGACGATCCACCCGTCCATCAGTTGTGTTCACCAAGGACAACAGAGAGCGAAGCAAAGGTTGGTGGAGGCAGATGAGGGACAGGATTTGATTCGTCATTTGTGTTGCACAATCATCATGTCGTGGCATTGTGAGTGTATCCAATCCAAGCTATAAGGACATGATAAAGCCAGTAGCTTGTGTAGGTTCTTCGCGATGCATGGTGCTGAAATGCATGGAAGGTGTATTACTAGCTGAACTAAAGCCCAGTGAGGTGATGAGCGGACAGTACGGTGTGCACTTTGCATATGGTCGGGCCTATTCGCCTAAAAGAAGTGTACATCAGGGCGAATGTACTATGTAAGTCGCAAAAAAAAAAAGGAAAACATCTCAATCCATGTGGGCAAGCAAATAAAACCAGTGAGTGGAGGCTTAGACAAGACTATACATTAATCCTCAAGAGGCGTATTAAAAGAATCCCTAAAGAGAAAAAAATCAGCCATCAATTTAGTAGGCTCAAATCATCACCATCTTTTAAAAATTATTAATAATTGGAGATTTTCAATGAAGCCTCCATATTAATTCTCACAAGACGCGCTAGAAAAATACTAAAATTGCTCACAAAATTAAAAAAATACTAAAATTGCTCACAAATTCAGAAATATCTTGCTTTTAATTCTATATCCTGATTTTTTTTTAAAGAATCACCAACATTTGTTATAATGAAAAATACATAAAGTAACCTCTAAATTTACATCTAAATTAGTACCTCAAGTCAACTAATCTCTGATGAGAGCACTGCATGAGTGAAATTTTGTTTTCTCTCTGATGCATGTTGCTCTTCAAGTTTTTGTCGCATCTGTACAGATATGCGATTATTCAAGTGACATGGACATCTCCGGATGAAAGATGGCAGTAGTAGTCACGCACTGTTCCTTCCTTACCTCCCTTTTCTGCCCTTTCCTTCGTCTTCTCTGAGATAACTTACTCCTTGAGTCATTCATATTGGTTCATTTGTCAATTTTAATTTCCTTTGCTTTATAACGTGGTACTCCTTTTTCTGTAAGGTTTAACATCTTTCCTGAGTAAGTTACTCTCAACTGCTCTCCATAATTCGGAGGCTACATATAGGAAGGAAAATTCACTCCGAATTGTTCTGCTGCATACTAGAACTTCTTCCGGAAATATCGCTGAACAGATGGACTGTTTGGTGAACTAATGAATAATTCATTAACGTGTGCCTTCGTTTGCTGCACTACAGTGACGGCTCTTTCTTTTCGAAACTGAACTGAAGTGTGCACCTTAAAGCGGTAGATTATAATTGACACAAAAGGTTATATATACTTTGAAGTTTGGACGACACCTGGGCATCCATTGTGTACAAAAGGTACGTCCAGTCCAGATCATCAATAATTACACATTTCGTGTGGGAGGACGGTCAAAAAACAGTCAAGAAAATCTTTCGAAGGAAAACAATATGTTTTGTCATATAGCAAATCCGGCTAAAGGTATTTAGCGGATAACCTCTAAAACAGCTATAGCAGATGCTAAATGGGCTATAACATGCGCTAAATTCTACATAAACACACGAATAGCTTGATCAGCTTCAAACAGATTCAGAGTGCCCTGAAATTCAGAACCACGGATGAAACAGGTTATCTCACCTACGACTACGAAACCTGAAATTTTTTCCCAAGGAAGAGCTTCATGATTAATTAGTTCTTGGAATCTGCGATGTAACTATGAGTTCCATTGTACATGCCTTCTTAACTGCTCCATGTTTTGTTCTTCATATTGGTTCATTTAGCATTCAAGCCCCTTGGACCGGAATTAGACCGGCATGCATTAGCCGCGGAATTTATATATACTGCGGCCGGTCTTGGAACAACTTGGAGTAGACGAGTAGTACGCCGACGAGCAAATTCAAGCACAAGGAAGCAGCCCTCCCCAACTGTCCAAGTGCATGCATATGTGTTCATTGTTCCAGCACGAGAGGAACTGTTGTTGAGGAGTTAAGCAGCCGATCAAAGGGGATACAACAAACATCATGCACCAGACGCCGAATATGGTTTCCTCACTTGTGCAGGTCTGCAGACAAAGCAAGAATCTCGAGTTGAACTGATGCCTACCGATACATGGATAATCCCTTCTGTATCGATCTCGAACAGTCTTTTCGTCTTGTTTTTGCTTGATCATGTTGTATTTTTTTTTTGTTTTTTCCTCATCTAATTAAAATCCGGCAAAATTCTTTTGCCGCCTTTCAAAAAAAAATCGATCTCGAACAGCGAGCTGCCGAGGCGCTGTAGCCTGCAATGCAAGTGACGCGGCACAGGTTCAGGCTGCAGGCAACCTGAGATGAGATGACACGGACCGACGGACTCATGCTGATACGGTTGTTCCGGGGTCCTGGGCTGCTAGCTACTGCTAAGGCTTTGTTTAGTTCTTAAAAAATTTTACAAAATTTTTCAGATTTTTCATCATATCGAATATTTAGACCCATGCATGGAGTATTAAATATAGACGAAAATAAAAACTAATTGCACAGTTTGGTCGAAATTGACAAGATGAATCTTTTAAGCCTAGTTAGTCTATGATTGGACAATATTTATCAAATACAAACGAAAGTGCTACAGTGTCGATTTTGCAAAAAAAATTTGAACTAAACAAGGCCTAATGCTCCTGCAGTACGTGTAGATTCGGGCCATGCTGCCATCCACATGAGGGTCACCAGAGGGATTCGTCCTTCTAGGAATAAATTGCCTCCTTCGAATCGAATCGGCTGCAGGAGCCTCTGCAGGTGTGTGCCGGCTGGGTGCGGCAGGAGTATCCGCCGTGATGGAACGTGTTTCGCGGAAGCGCGTATATAAAGAACCGACTACTGACAGGTCTTTATTTTGCTCCTCGATCTCAAAGATACCTTTTCTTTTTCGATGGGCCGATCTATATACAGGGAAGAAACCTCAAAAATTTGCATCTAGCTTATATATATCCACTTTGGCCAGTATGAAAGGATTAGTACTCCAAAGGTAAGTACCCAATATATATGCTTGTAAACCACCCATGGCTACCATTATTAATATATAAACAAGATAGTATAGTATATATTGTGATGTGTGCCATGTATACATGCATGAAGGAAGGGAATGATGAGCATATCGCTTTCCATGGTTTATTAGCTGCCCTGAAATATTTTTTCTCGGTGAGTAGCATATGCATGACAATATCAATCCATGTTAAATTTAAATTAAAACTAATTGATAACATATATGACTAATAATTTCTCTATTTTTTAATAATATATATTGTTATTCTTTGATATAAAAAATTTTAGCATCTGAATACACTACGGTGCATGCTGAACGCCTGCTTATGTCGTTGCAGTAAGTAATAGCAAAGCTTTGGACCGAGAATATAGATTATGGACTGAGTTGCAACAAATGTTGACATAGCTTAAGACACAAAGGTGTACTATATGCAAATAAAGGAGGAAACTATGGATAGTGATAAAATAATTGAGAGTAATTGGTAACTAGCTATAATCTGAGAAAGAGCACGTATTAAGTGATTAGTTATCACGCCTCAACTTCAAAGCTGGGCACACATCAGTTTTTCAATGGATTGTTCAAGATTGATAAATGTCACTAGCAAAATAAAGATCTGACAATGTCAGCAAAACCCAAGGCTTTCTGAAAAGAGGTCGACTTGCCAAGCCCAAGCCTTTCTCCTCGACAATGTCGGCAGCTGTGTGTGGGTCAGAGCAAGATTTTGTAGACAGGAGTCGTACCTCCGCTACTACATAGCCAGCGATGCCTTGTCCTCTTCTTTCTCAGCCCTATGATTTGCCATTGTTTTCTTGGACAGTTTGATAGTGTCAGTCAGTTGCCCTCCAAAACCTTTGGTAAAGCAACCATGCCTCTCGGGGGAGAGCAAGGGCCAACCAAAAAGCTAGGATAGCATATGTCATGGGTGCTAGCATGCATGAACAATTGTTCCCAACAGGGCAGGATGCACTACCAACCACAACAGCAACATGTTACATTCCTCCTGGCCCCTACCTATCTACTATCTTCACTAATCACTACAGTCGTCACCCAGTGTTGCTAGCGGGCTACTTGCTGCTCTAGTAATCTCATGGCACTCCCAATACTAGAAATTATATGTAGTTTCTATACCTATTAATTTTTATAGACACTATGTATAGAAACTATAGTTCCAATAGATAGTTTCTATACAATAATTTTTTATCCAATCATATTCATTCTCTCTTTATTCTCAACCAGTCATACCACTTTATGTCTTGGATCTCGTGTAGATATGGTTTCTAACTTAGATCCTGTTTCTATGATTTTTGCTCTCTCTCTTCAATAACTACCTTGCCACATCAGCAAAATGTTTAGGTGACGACATAATTAATGTCTATAGAAACTATGATAGTTTCTGCATTGGGAGTGCTCTTATAGCTAGTCGGCGACCTCTCATCACCTGGTTGCGATAGCTTTTTTCTGTCACTTGTCGTCGCTCTTTAGTGCTAGGGTTGTAAGTTTGGGGTTGCTGGGTCCAATTTCAAAAAGTTTGAAATGTTTCACAGGAAGTTTTTAGATAAAGGAATAAACAATATCCTTGCCTCCCACATTCCAGCCCCTCCTATAAGTCTGATTTATCTATTAATTAATATTAATTAGTTTTAATTTAAATCCTTATTAATCTCTAACTTTAACTCTAAATGTTCACTTGGCTCTCCTTTGTTCTCATTCTGGATCCGCCACTGAGTATAGTCATCGACAACACCCATAAATAGCACTAAGCAAGCCACACTTCACCAAAAGGTGATACAAGATTTAGAACACCACTATAACAAAACGCCACTTAATTCGCAATCATGTGCCTTCTATTCCATCCAAATTTGTAGACGGTTTCAATCACTACTTTTTCCATGAAGTTAGGTTTTTCTAGGTAAATTCATGTATAAAAAGTTATTCTCTTTGTATGTCAACTAAACTGTACTATAGATGCTATAGGAGTAGATGTGATTAGTTGCTTGGACTAGTTTAGCCTGCATTAGACCTTATACAATACAATTCAAGTCAGCATATAAACATATACAATGTGTGTATATTTGGTTATCCTAAACATGCAAGCTTTGTTTACTAAGATTGTGCTCGTTTTTAGTAAGATAATTGGATTTGCTTGCTTGCATTTTGCTGTATGTGGTCACCTCCATGTTCTAGTAGAGATAGAAAGGCGAAAAGATTCTATTTATTGGTCCATCAATTTATGTAAATCTACATTGCCTAATAAGAGCAAATATGGTGCACTAGCTAATGAAAATTTCATCATGCTTTGAGCGTTAACTATGCAATCCTTTGTGTCAACCAAGCACGTGTTAACTAATACACGCAACTAAGGCCTTGGTTAGTCCAAAAAAATTTCAAGATTCTCATTACATCAAATCTTTAGACGTATGCATAGAGCATTAAATATAGATAAAAAAATAACTAATTGCACAGTTTGTCTGTAATTTATGAGACAAACCTTTTGAGTCTAATTGATCGATGATTGGACAATAATTACCAAATACAAACGAAAGTGCTACAGTAGCCGAATCTTCTAGCCATTCACCTCTCCTCTAGCCATATTAGGACCTTTTAGAGGGGGCGCGGCGCTCGCGGGGAAGAAGACGGGGCTCACGAGGAGTGGAGGGAGTCGGGGCGGTCCTAAGGGAAGGAGGGAATCGGAGTTGGGGTGGCGGGATTGGGGAGTGGGTTTAGGGTTATGATGAATGATTCGTCTAAATATACGTAGAGCGCACTATTAGGTCAAGATGGGCTGTTTGGGCTCTAAAACGGACTAGTATTATCCGAGGGCATGCCTTATAGTGTGCCCACCTCAGACAATGTGTTAACCGAGGTGAATATTTTAATGTGTCCGCCTCAGTTAATCAATTTTGTGAGTTAATCCTAGGTATTAACCGAGACGGTTTGAGTTGCTACCTGGCTCCGAGACCCATTTCAAAATGTCCCACAACTTTTTGTTCGCTGGTCTAAAAAGTCATGACTGAAAATACTATTCGCTGATTTATTATAAGAGAAAAACACTATTGGCTAACAGAAAAAATACGGCTTATAAGACAATCTGGTGAGGCAATCAGATTGGCAGTCAGGCACTTATCAGGCTACCAGCCGTGGGCGTGTAAGGCTGTACGCTTGTTATACACGTAGGTGATCCACTTTTGTTTCTTTTTTAAAATAATCATTTTTTTGGTTTTGAGTCTTTGAGACGACCTGTATTAAGATACTTTCTCCCGCAAGTCCGGTAGGCGTTGAGATCCTTATCTTCTCAATCTGTGCTTTCGGCCTTTTTGATATACTCACTCTGTATAGAATTTAGATGTTATTTTTTTTATAGAATTTAGATATTGTTTTAGATAAAGTTTGAGTCAAATGTTATTAGAAATATAAATCATCAATAACTTTTAAATTTTTAAGTTTGCAAATGTGAAAATTATATAAATAAATTTGTCTTAAAAAATATTTTTATAAAAGTATATATATATATATTATTTTTTAAACTTTTTTATAAAAATAAGAGGTTAAAATTGTGTCTTGGAGACTGTAACGCTATTCTAATTAAATGATACGTAAATCCTATAGGGAATATATGCACCATTGCATGTGCGTGCCATATCTGGACACCATTTTGTCCTATCAGCTGAAAAATCTTCATCACACACGCAAGGCCATCAGCATTATTTTTAGCCAACAGAGCAAAATTTAGATCTCCCACAAATAACAAATTTTTTTCAGCCCAACGAACCGATTCCGAGCGTAGATATTCGTCCACGGCCGACCAACGCGCGACGATACCGTGGCGGCAGCGCATCAATACGCTCAGTCAGATTACTCCGATCCGTGAGATGTTCCACACCCAGGATCGCCGCCACCCGCCAGTGAATTCCACGAGGAATCCCGTTGGAAAATCGTCAGTCTACAGTTCTGTCCTAAAATAACTGTTATTTTAAGTTTTCGTGTTATAAATTTAACTAAATTTATAGAAAGTACGTGTAACATTTGTATCTTCAAATAAATTTGTTAAAAAAAAAACTAGATTTAAAGATCTTTTCAGTGATACTCCCTCAGTCCACGCAAAAATAAATTTCTAATAAGTCAAACTTTTTAAACTTTGACCAAATTTCTAGAAAAAAATACTAAGATTTATGGTATCAAATTAGTATCATTAGATTCATCATAGAATATATTTTCATATGATAGGCTGTCGTAGTTCATTTGCAAAAAAAAAAAGAAGAAGAATGAAGTAGTCTACGACGTCGTTGATTTCCTAGAAGTGACCTGGAAATACCATACGAGTATACACATTCAGCTATCTAAAACAAGTGCTATGTATATAATTTTGTTTCACGTAGAAGAGAGAAAGGTGCCGTCAGCGCTGAGATATTTTATTTTGAATGTTTATTGGATGCAAAAACACTTTCTAGTGCGAAACTATAAAGCAAGAGTCAACTTTAAAAATTATACTACAAATTGTTATATGGAACTCATACATCACAGTAACTTATTTTTATACCATCAATCATGCCTAACAATTCACATTAATGTCTCTCATCAAAATTTGGATCACTATTACTGAAACAATTTTCGCTGTCAAAACGTTTTTTAAGACATGCAGAGAGTCCACCTCTAGGTTCCTGTCATTATAAATCAGTATTTTTAGAGGCGGTCAAGTGCAAGCCTCTGAAAATATATTAGAAGAATAAATAAAACCAAAAGCCCATTTCCATCACCGCCGAACCTATCGACGGAGCCCGCCAAGGCCATTAATGAGGCGCCACCATCCACTCGTCCGTGTTGCTGCTAGCTAGCACCACATGCTACCACCGTGGGACGCTCGAGCTCAATTCACCGTCACGCGCCGTTAGGGTGAGAAAGAGAGAAGGTGGGTGAAGAGAGTGGAGCGACATGGACAAGGGAGACTGAGAGAGGAGCAAGGGTACAGGTTTTCATTTTCCATTAGATACTCGAGACTAATAGTGGGCCGATATGGGCCTAAAGATGGTTAGTGGGTTGGGCCTGATTCACTAAGGTGGGTTTATAATGTCCGCCTCCAAAAATAGATTTATAGAGGAAGAGCATCTTTAAAATGACCAATTCTCAAGAGGCGGGTCACTTAAGGGGTCCATCTCTACAAATCTGTTTTTTAGATACGGGTATTTTCAACGAATCTTCGTAAATAAAAAAGACCGTCTCTATAAATTGATTTTAAGAGACAAACAACTTTTGGGTGTCTCCGACTCTCCATAAATAAAGCGTGTCTCCGTAAATCGTCACTCATCCGGTATTTTAGGAGACGTGAAATTTATTCCCACCTTTGAAAAAAAGGCATGTCTTAAAATTCTTTTTGTGGTGTAGTAAATACCTCTTATTACACATATTCATCACCATGATTATATTACTTTATTAGGTTTGTACTAAACTCTTGTGGCAAATTAATGGTGATGCTCCCAAAAAAACAAAGACTATACTGTATGTTATATATGTTTTCAATATATGAGAGGAAGCATCATAGTACCATTGTCGGCCCTAAGGGGGAGGGCAAGAGGTGCGATGGCCGGAGGGCCTTGCAGGATAGGGGCTCAAGCCTAAGTATATAATACCACATATTCTTTAGTTGTTTATTAGCACATACATATATATGGTGTAGTGGCCTATCACCAAAAAAATCGTGAGCCAAGGTGTCGAGCCACCAATGCCCGTGCACGCGCTCCGCCCATAGCGATCATGAGTTGCGACTTCTGGACTTCTAGTGAGATGGCGAGACCGCGAGGAGAGACACAGCGCCAGCGATACGATCACCAGTTCACCATGCAATCACCACCTGCAGTGGATAACACCAAAACCTTTGCGTCCGAGTTCTAGTCTTCCAAAATCCAAACAACTGCGGCGACCAGCTGGCCGGGCTCGATAGGGACTATGACATGTGATCTTGGTTATTTCTTTCTATCATTTTATTTTTTGTGATTTGTGAATCTTGGTTCTAATTCTAAATTAGTTCATGTCTCAACTGTCTAGGCACTAGATTTTTTTCTTGTTCAGTTTTTGTCTAGTACTTTGTACTCATATAGCTATATTTTTCTTGTAATTTAGGTTAGGTGTTAGAATTTTAGAATATATTACCTAAGAAATATTTGTCAGGGACTGTGAAAGGAAAATGAAAAAGACAAGAAGAACAGTTTGTCTATATATGATTGGATTTGTTTTCTCTTTACGAATAAAATTAGCTTATATTATTATAAAATTTTATGGTTTATTAAAAGGTCGTCACGATGAATTTGTTCAAAATTCTAGAACCGGCACTGCATAGTACATATCGAACTTTTCCTCTATAAGGTGCAAAGTGTGGAACTGTGGATCGCAGTACAAACAAGAAAAGAAGGATCGCAGGAATTGATGCGTCCACTCTATGAGATGCTAATGATTTAGGCCAATGCTAACTACAGTTTGCCATGTGTAGCTGGAACGGATAGCACTGGTCGATCGATCTCGTGGCTGTTTATCAGACATGAGCCCATGAGCAACAGTTGCATGCACGCGTGCCACTCGGATAGAATGAATAAGCATCGCGTACGTTGGGGCGTCACACTCACACACACACACACGTACGTTCTCCTGGGCTGGAGCTGTGCATTTCGTTTCTCAAGTGGCACAGTGTGTCGATCTATCAGTTCACCTCAGCAGCGACCGAGACGTACGGGCCGGGACAGTCACTGCGCAGCTTCTCTGAAACGCTCATGCAGGTCGCGAGCTCGCAAGCGAGCGAGCGCGGGCATTGCCATATGCAAGGTAGCAGCCAACCGGCCGGCGGGAACGATCCCGTCCGGCGCCGTGAAGATGCAGGCAAGAGAAGAGCCAACGCCGCGTCGACACGCGAGCAAAGGCCGTCCCATCCATCCTTTGCCGTGCTGGCGGCCGGGTGGTGGCTCGATCTGGTGGGACGCCGGCGTCACAGCGCACCTCGGATGACCACCGGAGGAGCCGAGTCGTCGTCCGCTCCGCGTCGCCCTCCACTCCCTCTCCTATTTCCCGCCACGCCGGCATTCTTCCGTCTTATCCATCATCGCTACCCGCCTCTGTTGTGTCGAATGCTTGCGTTGCTCCCTGCAACTGTCGATCGGGCTATTAGGAATATGCTTGGGCATTTCCAATTGGGGCTTAAGAAATGCTGACTCCGTTTACAAAGATATGACATTTAGAACAAGCTTTACTTAACCTAGAATTTTTTTTAAAAAAAATAGCTCAGGGTCGATCTATTTTCTTCCGTTGACTAACTACCACCTTCCTTCTTCCTCGCACACCATTCCTCACTTCCCCGTCTTCAACAAACGTTTCTACCGTCAAGTAAACAAGTGTGTGTTGTCTCTATTATGCTAGCTTTCTACATTATTTTGGAGCTCCTCCACCCTAGCATCATCTGACCATGTCCGGCGGAATGCATCCCGGCTAAGGCTCTATTTTGAGCAGAGCTCTAGTTTCTCGTGGCTTCTTCTTGCAAGGAGTCTTGCCAAGCGACCATTTGAAAAACTACTTCTCAAAAGAAGCCCGAATGAGTTAGTGTCATTTTTGTATAGAGAAATCAAAGTAGCAGAAATATGGCTTCTCTCGACTCTTCACAAACATGATATAAATTATTATAAAACTGCCACTGAAGCTGTTTTTGCCATACGTTTTACAAAACAGTTTTAGCTCCACATAGAAGTTGATCTACATGAGGAGACAGAGCCAGAGCCATGCCAAACAGGGTCTAAAATCTTCACCTTTGGGTGGGCACCTACACACTCTGCTTTTTACTTCTATCATTCTATGTCTCGTTCAATGGAGGATCCCTTGTCTCAAGCACTATGTTGTTGATTGAAATTGTCTTTGTTTTCATGCAAATATATAATATAAAGCATGAAAAATGAATCGGGTGATAGCCAGCTTCAAGGGCGGATCTAATACTGGGACAGAGTGAGCTTCCCCCCCCCCCCCCCCAAAAAAAAAAAAAAAAAAAAGAAAAAAAATGAAACACACTATCCACAATCAACTCCCAAACAACCAAAAACCCCACACCCACCACCAAAGGGGGAGATAAAAATGGGGAAAAAGGGAGTCCCCCCCCCCCCCCCCAAAAAAAAAATGGTGTCCATGGAAGTATATATATACGAAGATGAGGAGCTAGAGATAGAAGATAATGGGATAAGACCCTCCTAACTTATTCTTCTAGATCCACCGCTGGCTGACTTAGGGTTAGATCAACATATCCACTACATTGAACATCTTTTTCCCTTAAAATGTTTATGAAGGAGATTGAGAAAACAAAATTAAAAAGGATATAGGGAAGTTATATGTTGTAGCAAATTGAGAAAGTACTATCTTCTTTACATATGGGCCCCATGTGTCAATGGATCAAAAGAAACCCTATTTTTATTTCTTTCCACCCATTGTCCCTTCTCGCCCAACGGCAGCGCTAGCACAACATTCCCCACCCAACGCGGTCAGCAACATGGCACCCACTTCTCTCGTCTAGTGTGGCATGGTCGTTGCACGGTGCAGCTGCTTCCTCTAATACTACTACCCAATGCACAACGCGGAGAGGAAAAGAGAAAGAAAAGAGGATTGGTTTGCTCTCTCCTTTGTGTTTAGAGATTGAGGGTTGATTTTATGAATTGAGAAAAAAAATAGGAAAAGAGAATTTGCTAGAGCTTGTTTTTTATTCTTTTTTCTCTTTATTACCTGTTATAGGGAAAGGGGATTACTTATTCTCAATTCGGTGAAAATGCTCTGAGAAACAGGGTAGCCTTTATAAAAATAAGGGGAGTGTTAGCATTATCGTGTGTTGTTTTAGTTAAACTCTAGCTAGCAGCAAGCAATTCCAACAGTTTTACAAATTTTATTTGGTAAATGTTGTTATTTTCCAACTCACAAAATGATATAGGGAGGGAATAAAAAAGGCATTTCCAAGTATTTGGCAATTTTGACTTGGCAAAAAAAATCTGCTAGTTTCGGAGATCAACGAAGAAGCATCAGGTTGTCAGCTTGCTATAAAAGCCTATTCTAGGCGTGCATAAATGCCAAGAAAGGAGGAGAATTTGTCAACTTACTATAAGTGCCAAGCCCAACGGTCAAACTGTTGGATAGCAGATTTTGAGAGTTTTAGCAAAAAAAAACAAAAATGCCAAATCTATTTGTAAAATTGTTGGAGTTACTCCCACAGATCCATTGTTATTTTGGTTTGAACCGAACCAGGAGCATTCTATTATGTGGTTTCACAGGCGACAGCTCTAGTGCTAAATCAATTTGTGAGACCCATCTCTCACTTGGAAGCTCAATCAACACTCCTTTGTGCCTCCTGATTTGGCAAAGTTTATTTTGCTCTTAGGCTATCCTCAATGGGAGTTTCATGTCACAGTTTCCAACACATTAATATTTTGGAAACAGTGCATAGGAGTTTCATGGGGATGAAACTGAAGCGCCCCTGGTAAACCAGGAACTCAAATGTGATACAATACTAGTTCCAGGAGGCTAGTAACACATTTATTACATCAGATAAGTTTCAGCGCAGTAGTCTTGGAAAGCGTGGACAAGGAA
>Ga0182004_10002480_pt1 | contig 14371 bp, 18 predicted proteins | sample Sormic07211540_1_FD_120479 | JGI IMG/M metagenome (GOLD analysis project Ga0182004, IMG submission 120479) | Endophyte microbial communities from Sorghum bicolor roots, Mead, Nebraska, USA - 072115-40_1 MetaG | ecosystem: Host-associated > Plants > Roots > Unclassified | place: USA: Nebraska...
ACACCCCATTAGAGCTAGAGCAAAAGGCTTCGCTTTGTTATTTACTAACCTCTTGCTCTAGTGAGTTTGTAGAATTTTTAAATAGGCTATTCACCCCCCCTCTAGCCATATTAGGACCTTTCACCTTTCTTCCTTGGCAATCATACTCGGGACACAGAGCACCCTACACTTAGGTTCTTACATAAGTGGTTGGGAATAGCTTTCTTCCCTCTAGATGATGCTAGTAAAATTAGAGCTATAGAAAATAAGGGTGTCACCTATCCATGCTTTAGTAGATCACTGGTTAAGCATTCCTGAATATAAAGTAGGAGATGTAGCAATTTGCTCCATTGTTACTCGTTTAGCTGTTAAGCTTAAATTACTTGAAGGTGCCTTGTTGGATTTTATTGATACACATAGACAAATTTATGTATATGAGCATTTTAATCATGCCCACCTTGTAAGAAAAATAAAAGGGGATCTATACATGACATATGGGGATGCCAAGCTCTGGTTACCTAACCCAAAGCTGGCACTATATTCTGTCCAAACTCTGCACATTGAGTTTCAAGCATGACCAGTGAACAGGAGAGAAGCTCAGAGAAAGACTTCTGAGAGGGCACCTTAGAGGATAGCCCCTAAGAGGTTTGCTCATCAACACGAGCCAGTCTGCCTTGGTGCTGACCCCACTCATGAAGCACCAACACACACCAGCTATGATGAAAGGTAGGCACGCCAGCGCCACGCACTGAACCCTGGGATGTATCCTCTATTCCATCCTACCTATCATCCATATGGTACTACCCACCACCACCATTTATCCCGACAGGAGAAGGTCCCTCAGGAGAAGCACCAAGGCATTCATTTAGTACCTATGGAGAAAGGACAGAAGATGAGGAACAAGGCTTTGAGCAAGGATGCAAGTCTGATGCTTCTGGGTTCTTCTATACCCAGCAGCATTACAATGAACAAATGGCATTCTAAAACTACGTCCACACCTCTCTTGCTCACAATGAGCAGAATTCGAATGACCAACGTTAGTGGAACCAAACCACCACTTAGACATTGACCTCTATTCAAGAAGGGCAAGACCAAGCCAACAACACTCTAAGTGACATCTTCGCATTCCTACATATCCCAAAACAAGACTAGCTTGGGGGAGGACCCCCATTATCAAGGTAAGTTCTCTTTTCCCTTCATTTCAATTTATTTCCTTTCTATTTTATATTTAGAAAACCAAATAAAAATTTGCTGTTTAATTTGTTTACATTTGAGCTTGCTTAAAAAATGAAAACCAAATAAAAAGAGTGTGTAATAAAAGTTTGCTTTAATTTTCTATCAAGTTTGCTATAAATAAAATATGTAGAGATGAAGAAAGCATGATGGAAATGATGAATAATTGCTCTGTCTTAATTCTTTTCAAGTACTTAGTTTTAAATTTGAATTCTCCCAAGGACTGGATACACTGTTAGACAACTGAATTTACTCTACTCTTTAAACCTGTAGGAGCATATGCTTAAACTAAGTCTAGATAGTTGATGGATATGATATGATATAGTCTGAGCTGCTATTTATTGTGTTCTGAGTGCTACTAAATTCTGGAGATTTATTTTCTGAAAATTAAAATGCTTCATGATGAGTTCTATATATGATAGAGAGTATAAATTCCTACACAACCATATTTATTTAGAATAGAAAGCCTCCACATATATGTAGGGCTTTGTGTTTGCTCGAGCTGTGTTGACTCTTAGAAACTCATCATATGACTAATCTCGGTATCACATACACTCATGTTCACCCTTTGCTACTTCTATTCTAGAAGTACGTGTAACACCCTAGGTGTTAAGCATGCACTAAGTCTCATAAATCATGCATAAGCATCCTCATAAAGCATGAACATGAGCACTCCATCATATGTGCATAGTTAAATTAAATATGATTTCATGTGCATAGTTTAAATAGATTTAATTATGCTAAAATACCATGTTTATTTTAAAAATTTGTTGTGTTGTCCAAACTTTGTTGGTTTATGTTTTAGAAGAATTAATAATAATTTTGTGAAATTTTTGGAGCCCTAGAAATTGAGAAATTGATTTTATTTCAAAAATCCCTAGAAATGGATTTACTAAAACCTAGGACTAGTTTTAATTTGCAATTCAAATTCTACTTAGAATTTTGAGTTGCACCTTAAAGTAAGTTGTAGAGAATTTTATTTTGAGCAACTTTTGTTTTTCGGGCAACATCTGAAAATGACTTATAACAGCTCAAAAATATGTTTAAATATTTATTGGAAAAAGAAATTAAAAAAAGAGAGAAGGACGAACCTGCGTGGGTCGACTCCCCTCCTTTCTCGGCCAAGCGCAGTGGCAGCCCGGCTCGCTGCTGTCCCCTCCTGCGCACGCGCCCGCCTTGCTCCACCTGGTGCCGGCCACGTGGCGGCCGTACGCGGGCGACGTGGCCGCGGCCGCCCCGCTCCGACCAGCAAAAACTGGTTTGGACGCCACCCCGCCTCCCTAGACGCCCTTCTGTTTGCCTCCTTCTCCCTCCCTCGATCGCAGCAGTCACACAGCGCCATTGCCGACGAGCTCCGCCGCTCACTGCCGGCCGTTTCTTTGGGCCAAACTCCACGCAGAGCTCACTACCGACCTCACCATCGCCTTAATAAGCCCCTACGCACGTTCGACTGGCTTGGTAAGCCCCTGTGTGAACGGAATGGCTTGCCGGAGTTCACTTGACCTCGCTGGAGTGCTCCGCCTCGCAAACAACCCCTTTTCTCTACCACTTTTCACTCATTTTAGAGCGCATAGGATCCGGAGTGGCCTGAGCAAGCTCAAGCAGCCCTCAGTGGGCGCTCTACCCCGCTAGAGTGGCCTAACCATGGCGAGCAGCGCTGCCGTGCCGCCATGCACGCCGACGAGGGTGCTCTAGTCGTTCCCCGGCCAAGCCGAGGGCACCAGCGGGTGCGTCTCGCTGTGGGGAGCGCGATGGTGCTCGCCCCACGGGTGAAGACCTCGCCGCCGGCGAGATCTGCTCGTCGGAGCGCTCCCTCCTCTTTGTTTCACTAACCCGTGGGGCCGGGGCCCACTGTCAGTTGCAGGGGGACCAGGATGGGTGTAGATCTGGGTGTGTGTAGCATTTTCCGGTCCGTATTTTGAAAAGGTTTTCAGAAATGATTTCCAGAAAATGTATAAACCTTGGAAAATTTATAACATGAGTTCTAGGGCTCTAAAAATAGTGAAACAAATTTTGACATGCTCTATAAATAAAGATCTAGAGTTTGGTATCATTGCTTGTTATGTTTGAATACCTTTTCTATGTAGATTTATTTAATACATGTAAATGCTGTTTGTTAGAAAATGCACAGAAAATAGAATATGTCTAAAAAAAATATGATTCTTGTTTTACTAGCTTTGCATGACTGTGTAGTTGCTGGAAAAAATGAGAAACACAATATTTACTGTATTAATTAATTTATGTTGATTTAAATGCTTGCATGGCAGTAGTTTATGATTTTTAATAAATAATTTGATCATGGAATTAATCTAGAATTTTTTGTGAGCCTTTCTTATTTTAGTAAGTAATTTAGAAAAATATGAAATCTGTTGTTTGATACTTTTGCATGAGTAGGGTATTTTCCCCTCATTGTATTAATAAACTTGTGAATTTTGGGTGGGCTGTGTTACTTGCCTAAATGCTACGAAAATTTGGTGGTAGACTTTATATGTGATATGTGACATTCTGTAATTTTTATAGAATTTATTGAAAAAAGACATACATGTTACTGTTGTAAGCCTAATAAGTAATAAATAATTATGCCTACTGAAGTCAAATAGGTTTGGTGTATCTTTTAAGCACTATGATAGCTTACTGATTGAGTAGTAGTTTGTAGAAGAGAATGCAATAGATGATTTGTCTAGGTTACATGTTCTTGGATGATGTTGACTACTTAGTAGTAGTAATAGTTCCTTGTTTCATCTATCATGACTCTTCTCTACCGGAGAGAAAGTATGCACTTACTTTGTAAAAAGCATATCATGATCATCTTGCCTTCACTTGCATGTTACTGCACCTCGAGCATCCTGCACCTCCGCATAATTATGTACGTGCATCATACAGGCTCGTAGGAGAACGAGGTAGGCCCGAGGAGGAGGAGGAGACCCTGGTGCAGGGACTTCCGGAGGATCGCGAGCTGGAAGAAGAGCTTCAGGAGTGCCCCGATCACAGGCCTAGCACCATCAAGAGAGGTAAGCCTCGGAGCATTCTAAGTCTCCCTAATTTTTGCTAACTCACTTTGTTATCATGATGGTTTACTCTGTTGCATTAAGTTATAGGAGTTGCTTGACACCATTGATGCATAAGTTATTCCTTGAAATTACCACCTATCTACCTGCCTTGTCCTAAGTAGTGTAGGCCCGATGTCTATGCTTAGCTTGCCTAGCACGGTAGAAGTCGGGTGATTTCTGATCACCTGCGAGATATAGGTGGATACCAAAAAGGTTTAGCTGTTTGATGCTATCATGGGAAATAACTAAGTGTGGGAACAAAACTAAGACTGGGCAGACTCTTATGGGGTGTTGGACCATAGTGCCTCTGCCTGTGTCAATTAAGGACCGATCGTTGATGGCCCTCTTGTCATGTTGAACGCATGCCCCACACTTAGCTCGAAGGATAAGTCGTTTAGACCGCGAAGCCTAAACACTATCTGGGCCGAGAATCGGCCTGATGTATGCACTATATTGGTGATGGTTGAGGAGAACGACAAGGATGTGACGCGCAACCTTGGTATACCTTGGATACCTCGGTCACCGGAACGGTCCTTGGGTATGGGCGGTGCATGTCGAACCAGTGAATTGGTCCTGGATAGTGTAATATGTTCACCTATAGCTCACTTGATCAGTGAGTGTGGTTTGTGTGGGGAATAACTCGCCAGCTGGTCAGAAATCGATTCGAATCGCCATCGCTCCTAGATAGTGAGCCCTTGACTTGAGCTTCGTCCTCATAGTAAGGACTACAGAACACTATGGTTATGTTATGTGATGAAAGGTGAACACTATATGCTGTTGGTTCCATCATATCGAATCAACTATTTACAATAGTACAGATGCTAACCTAGATGATAGGTAATGCTACTTAACCTGAGCTAAATAAAAGAAAAGGGGTTTATACATTTAGTGGTTTAAGCTTTTATGCAAAAGGGTGTCTAGCTATCCCACTATATAGCCTCCATGATCCTTGTGAGTCATTTTTGTTCTGGTTTATGATGGGTAAGTCTAGCTAAGTACATTCTCGTACTCAGGGTTCCATTCCCAAGTTGTTTTGCAGATCGGCAGATGTACTGTGGTTATTGCATCAACTGCTTGTACCTAGCAATGGGTGATGACTAGACCAAGGGGATGGTCACTCTACCTCCTCTTTTGCTTTTGTGGGAATGATTAGACTCTGGCACTGTAATGAACTAAGTGTGTGTGTGTGGTTTCAAACAAAAATGCTTCTGCTACATTTGAACTTGGTTTGTAATAACTGTGTTTGAACTCTGAAGTAATTGCTGAGTGTTTGTGAACTGAATGTAACTTGTGGACGGTGACTGCTAAATTTATTACGATCTTGGCTATGTGTACGGAAAAAGGTTTGAAATCCCTCGAGATTTCACGGACTACCGGAATTATATGGGCTTAAGCTTGATAGTTTGACTACGTAAATGGTTGTTGTTATGCTTAATCTCTTATAATTTGGACGGTTCTATTACAGTTGGCATCGGAGCAAGGTTTAGCGGATTACTATTCATAAGCATGTTTTAAAACAAATTAAAAAAATGGTTTAACAAAACTAATTCCCTATCACTAAGGATCAAAGTGTTAAAATGAATCTTTGGAAAACTATAAAGTGTGACTCTAAGGTGGCTATTTAAGTACTAACTTGGGGGTTTTGCATCATATTTCTATTTCTCGCTCATACGACGTGCAATAGTATGAGTGCCATTCACTTGAATGGTAATGAATGGATCATTTTCCCCTAAGCCTTGGTAAGTGAGAGCTGTGAGAGCATGGTCAAATACACTGCCGATCTAGGGAAGTGCTTTAGGGTGCAATGTCCTACAGACATATTCGGTGTGCTTGGGAAACATTACCACATGGTGGGTGATTCCGTCCTAAGAGGCGATGCCGTCATTAGGGTGATGATGTGGGTAGTGGCATGCCACGTGCAAGTATGGATTACCTATGTGTGGAATGCATAGCTTTAATTTCTGTCCTACATGTTTCATACTATGGTGGGGCTGAAATGAGTTTTCTGTAGGTACACTAACCACGTTCCTGAGTAGGAGGTTAGTTATGTATATGAGAGAACATTGTATGCCACCGTATATACCGTTTAGTTTGTGAGATCGTAAGTTTCGTGCATGCGTCATGTTCATTTCATATCATTGCTTAGTCTCTCCCCTTATATAAATCTATCCCATTTTAATAAAAATGATAAAGTTAATCCTTAGTCTTACCCAAGGTATCCAATTTTTTCAGTAGATGGCTCGCACCAGGCGTACCGCTCGCAAGTCCACTGGAGGGTGGGTTCCTCGCCATCAGCTGACACCTAGTGACTCATGTCGTAAGAGCAAGTTTCTAGGAGAGTTTCGTATGCCTACCTTGCTTTGGAGGCTGCTCAGTGCGATGGGGTATCCCAAAGGAAGGGAACCTCGCTACTATTAGAGCAGAGAGCAGCTGGGTGACGGGACCCTTGTTGGGGTCGAGGTAGTGATTACTACCAGTGGCAGTGACCCCAGCTAGGGCAGCTGGGTGTATGAGTCCAAAGGTAGTACTCCTTTTCAGGGAGCCAGCAAGGCTGCTTTTGCAGTTCTGAGGGATATCATGGAGAGGTTTCCATAGGAGCTAGCTCACACCTTCGCTGGGGTGTTTCCCTGGGGTGACCCCTACACCTCGGTGTGGGACCAGTCTGAGGGGAGTGCCCTAGAGAGGAGTGCGGATGAGGACCAACACAGTGACAGTACAGCTACGAGTGCCATGTTCGCCATGATGAAGAGCTACGGGGGCCTAGAGCGCTGTTTGGGGCGTTTGACTGGGTCTCTACTAACAGTCCAAGATGAGAAGCGCCAGCTGCAGTGTGACTTTAATAGTGAGGTTGAGAGATTGCAGGCAGAGCTTGCCTATGTGACTCTAGAAAGGGACCATGTCATACAGCGGAACAACATGTTGAGCCAGGACATGCTAGTAGTGAGAGAGCAGAGAGATAGGGTGACCATAGCCCATAGGAACTGTGAGCACATGCTAGTTCATGTGCTTGGATAGAGGAATGAAGCCTGGCATGAGGAAGACACTCTTAGGGCCCGATAGCTAGAGCTTGAGCAGCAGCTAGCCAATGCTGAGGAGTATAATGAGAACTTGCATGAGGAGATCCACCAGTTGCATAACCAGCTCCATCCACATCACCTTCCTAGAGCAGCTGAGATAGATTATATGGAAGAAATGGATGAGGAACCAGAGATGGAGGTGGCAGCAAGTGAAGATGAGGAAGGCGAGGGTTCCAACATGGATAGCGACCATAGCGAGTAGACACTAGGGCTCCAGTGCTAGTCTTTCTTTTGTTGTTGTTGTTGTTGTTTCTGCATGGCATGTACTCCTAATCTAGGTTGAGACTTGGTTATGTGTGAGACTTGATGTGGTTGAGTTGTGTTGACATTTGAAAAGTCTAGTGTATGTATGCTGACAATTTTGGATGTATGTGAACCTTCTTTGGCAATGTGCTAAGTAATCCTATTAGTGATGTTGTGTTTGGATGATGAATTATTGTGCCTCTGTTTATTATGTGGATTTATTCTCATCAGTAAATTCAGTATGGCACGATTTTACATGTACTTACTGATTGGTGACAACTCCTAACGATTCCTTATTATTGATGCGTGCACATGGTGGAAACACATGGCAGGGGTAACCACAACTAGGATGTTGGATAAGGTTCCTCAGGAGGCGAAGCTCGCAGGAATGAGAATAGAGCACCACCATCGCCACCACCACCTCCCCCTCCGTACACTACAAAGGTGTTCTTTGTGCAGTTTCTGGGGAGTTAGCAAAACATAGAGCAGATGCAGCAAAACATAGAGGCTGCCCTACGCAATATCGCTGACAACACCCGCCGTGGGGCTAACCCGGGCAGATGGACACTAAGCCACCGGTCTTTAAGGAGGCAATAGAAATGCTTGAGGCCGTTGAGTGGATCAACACTATGGAGCAAAAATCTGTCTCCTCTAGATGATCGAAGAGCTAAAGGCAGAATATGCGACACATCAACTGCAAGGGCCCACTGAGATTTGGTGGTCTCACCATCGTACCACATCTCGAGGGAAGCCTAATCACCTAGAACCGCTTCACTACTGCTTTTCGGGGAAACTATATTCCCCCAGGCTTGGTGGAAATGAAGGTTGGAGGGTTCATGAAGCTGTCTGAGGGAACCAAGACTGTGAAAGAGTATTTGCATGCTTTCAACAATATTGCTCGTTATGCTCCAAAGTTTGTGAATATCAAAGCTAAGAAGATTGCTAGTTTCTAGAGGGGCTTGAGCTCTAAGATGCTGAAGACCATGGGCACAGGGACCCAAGCTACTTTCAACACCTATATTAGTGACTGTCTGACCTAGGAGAATAATAACAACAACTACAGTGCGTCCAAGTCATGCAAGAGGGCTTTTGAGGCCGGTTCGTCTCAGTCCAGGACGCTAGTGGCAGGACGTCAGTAGTATCGTCCTTCTACCCCGGGTGCTAGATTCTGACCCCCATAGAGAAGGAACATGGGACAACCAACTTAGCACAAGCCATACAAGGTAGTGTGACCCTAGCAAAGCCAAGGGCCAATCCTGCTGCAACACCTGCTGTGGGGGTATAAACCCCTATACCCTTACGGCTAGGCTTGGTCCAAGAGGCTTGGCCCATCACGAGACAGTCCGAAGCTTGATCCAACTGCTCGAAGTTTCACGTAAGGAAACAAGACATGGAGATCAAGCAAGATTCTAGTCCGTTAGAATAAGAATTGATGTCGAACTATCTATGGCAATGTAACCGACTAGGATTAGTTTCCAGATCTGTAACCCTGCCCTCTGGACTATATAAGGAGAGGCAAGGGACCGCCCTAGGACAACTCATCTCAATTCAACACAATTCAATACAAACAGACACAGGACGTAGGTATTATGCCCACACGGCGAGCAAACCTGGATAAAATCCTTGTTTGTGTCTTGTGTCACCATCGAGTTCGTAGCTTGCGCACCTGTCCGCCGATAAACTACTACCGTGGGCATACCCCAAGGTAGACTGCCAACTAGCTTTTGTCGACAGTGGCGCGCTAGGTAGGGGGTGTGTGTACAGCTTCCCAGACGAACAAGATGGTCATCATCCTAGCTTCCGTGGCCGTGGCTGAAGGTCTCACGTTCACCGTTGGCCAGATCACTTGGACAACTCATGGCGGCGGTCTTACGACCACGACTTCGGAGGAAACTCAGATCTGATGTGGGACAACAGAGGTGTCGACCCCGATCACGCCAACCATGATCATTATGACTCCGAGGGCTTGACCTTCGGTCCCTCGCTACAGGGCAAAGCAAGTCGACAACTCGGATCTTCTTCAAGCCCTTGATCGCGCCGACCACAAACTTCTCGAAGCCTCCAACCTAGTGGATTCGATTTCACGCAAGCCCGATCAAGCGTCTGCATCTAATTTTTTCGACTCCCGTCGACCAACTCGTGTCACCACGCTCGAACGGCTGGGGACGTCCCTGACGATAACATCGACCACCGTGGGACGGACCGTCAAACTCAAGACAGCCTTGCCAGACGAGAACTTCCCTCATGGTCTGAGCAACACGGCTGATCAGTTTTCGTCGCATACCAATTCTCTATTCGGGAAGATGGGATTGTCGCCGGGGCAAACCAGGCGGTCTGCTCGTCACTTTGTCAACATGGTATCCATCCGTACTCTACTAGACGACAAGGCCACCAGCACAAACTCTAGCACAGGATCTGTCCCTACCGAGGTTTTACACCCTGAGGATGAAGACTACGACTTGGATCTACCACCTTACCCCTCAGGGTTTCCCGCTTTCTAGTCTTTCCACCTCGACGAGGAGATCTGGTTTTCAACGTTAGCAATGACGAACCAGTTGTTGACGGTGAAACCGACGAACAAATACAACAGCGCGAACAGCGCAACGCCGATCGTGCTCAGCGGCGAGCAGATGAGGAGCGACAATTAATCCCAAACAACCTTGATGATGCTTTTGACATGGTTGGAAATCAACAAGTGTTCAAGACACCAAGTGCCAATGTGGCCGTCGCCATGGCAAATCTTGATCGCCTTCCAGATACTCCAGAATATCACGACGTTTGTACCAACATACGGGTGCATCTGATCGTGGCCATGGGATAGACCGCTACTCTGCTCAAAAGTATCCATGCCGTCTCCTATACAGAGGTCACCTCCGACCAGACTCATCGCAGCCGCACCTCACCGTGACCCGGTGGGCACCGTTGTAGCCGTTCACCTATCAATAATCGAAGGAAGGACACCCATCGCGACAATCGTGGTCGGGACGCTGGCAGTTACCACGAACAAAGACGTAGACATGGTCAGGAGGTGAACCAAAATCGAGATATACGACACAACATCCCTCCTAAGGATGTCCGCGAGCGCATCAACTGGCACATTACGGAATGAGCAGTACACGAAAACGTGCGACGCATCGAGTACGATGCAACACATGGCCCCCCCGGCCTAAGACAGTTCTCCTCACACCTTCGCCAAGTTAGATGGCCCCGCAACTTCAAGCTTGAGAAACTTAAAAAGTACGATGGCAAGGAAAATCCTAAAAACTGGATCACTCTTTACGAGATCGCAGTCCGATTAGCAGCAGGGGACAAGCACGTCATGGAAAACTACTTCCCAGTCGTCCTTGACCAAGCTGGGCACCAATGGCTCCTCGGTCTACCCGAGGACTCTTTCGATTCTTGGGAGGAATTGCGCCAGGCGTTTATTGATAATTTCATAGCTACATGCGAGCAGCGTGGAAACAAATATGATCTTGAGAGGATAAGGGACAGGAAGAATGAGCCCTTACGCGATTACATCCGATGTTTCATGGATTTGCGCCTCAAGATTCCGAAGATTTCCCACGACGAGGCCATATCAGCCTTCATCAAAGGCCTACGCTTCCATGAAGCATTATGAAGCAAATTACTACGCAAAAGGCCAACCACAGCCGCCGAGCTCCTCGCCACAGCCAAGAATTACGCCGACGCTGACGATGGAGAAAAGCTGATCCGAGAAGACGTACGAGGAGCCAAGTAGCCTCCCAGACGAGACGACAGCCGTGGGCATTTCGACAACCAGAATCCCCGTCGTGGTGACCCCAACCACCGAGAAGGGTGGGACAGGTGTCGTGATAATCGTGACGATTTCAGAGGCAAGCGCCCCAATGGACGGCGAGACTACGAGGAAGACTACAACAAGACGTTGAAAGGACCGTGCCAACTCCATCCCAAGTCCAACCATACGATGGAAGAATGCCGTGTCCTCAAAAGCATCTACACACAGCGGGCCGCTCAGGGAGACGCCGTCAAGAAAAACGGGAAGCAGGACAGACGCAGTCAGGAAGACGAAGATGATGACCAGGATAGGGACCCACGACATCAATATGTCAGTCCCACCGACGTGGTACACTCGATCTTTGGAGGCAAAGTCTCCATCGAGTCAAAGCGAGAAAGAAAGCTCTTGAAGAGGGCTTGCCTCAATGTGGACAGCGCCAATGGTTTGATCGCCGACCCTAAATTCCCTCCCTGGTCGCACCGAGAGATTTCGTTCAACAGACAGGATCAGTGGGCTGCCATCCCAGAACCAGGGCGTTTCCCGCTGATCCTGGACCCTTGCATCAACAGCGTGAGGTTTGAGCGCGTGCTCGTCGACGGAGGTAACTCCATCGACATCCTATTTCACAACAGCGTGCCTGCTCTGAAGCTAACTCCAGTGCAGCTGAAACCATATGACACTCAGTTCTGGGGCATCCTGCCAGGCCAAAGCTCTGTACCCCTTGGCTAGATAATGCTGCCCGTCCAGTTTGGAATGCCAGATCACTTCCGCACAGAGTTTGTCAACTTCGTGGTCGCCGACTTCGACGGGACCTACCACGCAATTCTAGGCCGTCCTTCGCTCACCAAGTTCATGGCAGTTCCGCACTACTCATACTTGGTCCTCAAAATGCCAACCGAGAAGGGCGTCCTGACCGTCAGAGGCAACGTCTACACTATATACACCAGCAAAGAGGAAAGTTTCAAGATCACCGAGGCAATCGACCTCTCAATTTGCATGGCAGAAACAGTAACACAAGCAACCCAAATCTCTTCTGACCAGCTCAAGCTACCCGAGCAGGAGACAATAAGGAAAAACACCAAGTCCAAGGAGCACAAGGAAGTCCAGCTGGTCGACGGCAGCCCAGAGAAGACGACTCTCATCAGAGCCAATCTGGATCCCAAATAGGAAGACGCGCTCGTCAGGTTTCTAAGGGACAACGTAAGTGTTTTCGCATGGAAACCTACAGACATGCCCAGCGTCCCATGAAGCCTGATCGAGCACTCCTTAAACATCTTGAAGACCGCAAGACCTATCAAGCAAAAGATACGACGGTTCGCTCGTGACAAAAAGGAGGCTATTAGGACAGAGATCACACAGATTTTTGCAGCCGAGTTCAATAAAGAAGTGTATCACCCCGATTGGCTCGCCAATCCGGTCCTTGTAAGAAAAAAGAATAATGAATGGAGAATGTGCGTTGATTACACCAAACTCAATAAACATTATCCTAAAGATCCTTTTGGTCTTCCCCGTATAGACGAGGTGGTCGACTCGACGGTCGGATGCGAACTACTATCTTTTCTCGATTGCTACTCTGGTTGTCACCAGATCTCGTGAAAAGAAGATGACCAGATTAAAACCTCCTTCATCACTCCCTTCGGTGCATACTGCTACACCACCATGTCTTTCGGACTAAAAAACGCCAGAGCCACTTATCAACGAGCCATTCAGCAGTGCCTCCACGACGAGATACGTAACGACCTTGTTGAGGCTTACGTCGATGACGTTGTTGTCAAAACCAGGGACGCCACCACTCTGATCGACAACTTAGATCGTACATTTAAAGCGCTAAATAAGTACAAGTGGAAGCTCAACGCCAAAAAATGCATTTTTGGGGTCCCCTCTGGTATACTACTTGACAACATCGTCAGCCGCGACGACATATGGCCAAACCCTTCAAAAGTCAAGGCGGTGCTCGACATGCGACCTCCTAGAAACGTTAAAGACGTTCAAAAGCTCACGAGGTGCATGGCTGCTCTCAGCCGGTTCATTTCTAGGCTGGGAGAAAAAGGGCTTCCTTTCTTTAAGCTACTAAAGACATCCAAGAAATTCTCCAGGACAGAAGAGGCCAACGTCGCATTCGCCCAGCTCAAAACTTTCCTCACCTAGCCACCCGTCCTCACCGCGCCTCAACCTAACGAGGACCTGCTTCTCTATATAGCAGCAACTGATTGGGTCGTCTCTACGGTGCTCGTGGTAGAGCGGGATGAACCAGACCACGTCTACAAAGTCCAGAGACCAGTATACTTTATAAGCGAAGTCCTAAACGAATCCAAGACCAGGTATCCCCAGATACAAAAGTTAATCTACGCCATCTTAATCACCTCAAGAAAGCTCAAGCATTATTTCGATGGCCATCGGGGTTTAGTTACTACAAGTTTTCCGTTGGGGGACATTTTGCGCAACAAGGACGCCAACGACAGAATTGTAAAGTGGGCCATGGAATTATGCCCATTTTCTTTGGATTTCTAGAGCTGCACAACTGTCAAGTCTCAAGCCCTGGTCGACTTCATCGTGGAATGGACGGATCTCAATGCACCACCATCTCCAGATGTCTTCAATCACTGGTCAATGTTCTTCGATGGGTCCTTAAACATCAATGGAGCCGGCGTCGGAATACTTTTTATTTCACCAAACAAGGACAAACTACGCTACGTCCTTAGGATCCTATTCCCAGCATCCAACAATGTCGCCGAGTACGAAGCATGCCTACATGGCATCCGGTTGGCCATCGAACTAGGTGTCGAGGGTATCAACAAGGGGTACCCTCAACAATACATATAACGAGACCATCCGTACATAAGACTAGATCTTCGATTCGACGCTCTGTCCATACATACGCGCAACCGTCGACGGCCGCGGCCTCGAAAACGGAAGTAGCATCGAGCGAATCGATCAGGGCTCGAGCGCCAACTGCCGTCGAATACGGAAGCGGTCTCGAGCGAATCAAGAGGCGTCGAGAGCAAGGACACTGTCCGCCGCCTGACGCGCGC
>Ga0182004_10002481_pt1 | contig 14370 bp, 13 predicted proteins | sample Sormic07211540_1_FD_120479 | JGI IMG/M metagenome (GOLD analysis project Ga0182004, IMG submission 120479) | Endophyte microbial communities from Sorghum bicolor roots, Mead, Nebraska, USA - 072115-40_1 MetaG | ecosystem: Host-associated > Plants > Roots > Unclassified | place: USA: Nebraska...
ATTTACTTGTAGCAAAAACCAATTAAAAGAGCATTCCTTGCAAAATCTTCATGCTTCCAACCACATTTTATTTTCTTTGCATTTTATGAGGCATTTCAATGTTATTCCTTTCATTAAATTCTAGTGTCAATACACTTTTTAACAATATGGGCATGAGCATTGTCGTTCAAATGTCTGATACACTTTTGCCTATGTGATATGTGTCATTTGGCTAATCCTTTGTGGTATGGATGTTCATGGATAGGAGTTCAGAAGATACACCCCATGGACTTGGAGAGGACAAAACTGTACTCTCGTCAACATAGATCACAAACAGACACCTGTCAATCTAGCAATCATCTAGGAAAGCGTGAACGAGATGCCCAAGTCTGTTGTGTCATCAACCCTGCTTACTCAACACTAATAGGCAAACCGAGTGCCCAAGCAACAGACGGATCGACTTCTCATCCCGCAGGATCAACTGCAAGGCTCAGCAGCCAAGTGTTAGGAGTTGGTGGCAGAAATCAAATACAGTGTCCTTTGAGACAAGCTCAAGGTAGTATATTGCATTGATTTGAAACATTGCATCATCATATGTGTATTGTACATACATATGCAGATCTATATCCCCATTAAGTATTGTCTTACTATAGTTCTTGTCAAACTAACTTGTGATTAGACCATATCTACCGGGAGTCTGTTCGGCCCAAGTTTCACGACGAAAATGAAACTTCACATCAATGGACATTTGGTGGTATGCATATTAATCATTTTGTATTCATAGTCATATTACATGATTGTTCCTATGAATATTATGTTCTCATATGCTTTCTCTGTCACTCTCTCAGCTGTAGCAGAGCTTCTGGACAATGCTGTAGATGAGGTGAACATCATTTGTTGTCGATTTTGTAGCCTTAATGGAGCACAGAACAGTTGCACATCTTGATAAGTTCACCATATTGTGTCATACATATTCTAGTTTGTTGCTGAATTCACTCTTCTTGAAACAGATACCACATGGTGCTACAAAAGTGTTGATCGATAGTGTCACCAATCCGAGTGACGGATCTCCATCATTGCTCGTGCAAGGTTCTCCTCCTAGATACCATGTCAATCCTTGTTTTAGGAAATCAGCATCATCCACCAACTATGCTTGCCATGATAAATAAGTAAGGTTGTTTGAATTCATTCGCATATATTTGTTTGTGCATAAAGACGATGGTGGAGGCATGGATCCTATTTCTCTACGGAAATGTATGACTGCTGCATGTCCAAATAGGAAGACGCCTGATTCAATTGGGCAGAGTATGTACTCATATCTTTATCAATCCTCAAGACTTCACATCCTTTCCATGTTTAGTGCTATATATATCTAACATCTTCTAAAAATTTATGATCAGATGGGACAGGATTTAGGGCTGGCATAAGCTACCTTGGTGCAGTTACTATCGTTTTCAGCCGTCATGTGCATACCAGGTCAGAATTTCCCACGATCTTATTAAGGATTCAAGAATTTCATATAGGAACCCGGAGAAGTTCCTGAGCTAGGGACCTTACATGTATAACATCTTATGTGCAATTTTGAGTTTGACACACATAAGTAATTACATTTTGTGCCACTTTTTCTTCGACTTAAGACATTGTATTCTTGTTTGGTTCCAGTACCCCTACTCAATCCATTGGTATGTGTGTGGCACATGGTGCTCATTTGGCAAATCAAATCGAAATACCCATGGTATGTGTGTGGCACATAATGCTCATTTGGCACTGACCATGATGTCTGAGGACCAAAAATGCTAACATGTTCCATGGTACTTTTTTTTTCTTGCTTTAGGTGCATTACGAATATGATCCAGTGACAGGTGAAACCACAGGATATGAACGCGAGCCAGGGCAGTTCTCTATCAATATGTCAATGCTGCTGAAATTGTCGCCCTACAATTCAGAGGAAGAGCTGCTACAAAATGTGTGTTTTGATATGCTTATTCAGTCCTGTGGTTCAACAATAGTTACATTACTACATGCAATGCATGCTCTCGTTTCTAACCATAATTACTGAATTTTGTTTGAAACCATGTGCTACTGAAATAATTGACCTAGAGAACTGTTTGTTGATGTGTCTGCTGCTAAACAGTTTAACGACATCGGCCCACATGGAACAAAAATCATTGTGTTCAACCTGTTAGGCAGCACTGAAGGCCACTTGGATCTCGACTTCAACACTGACACAAAGGTAACAAATACATACTGATTAGATAGAGTATCAATACTAGCTTACTGGCATATCATTTGTATTTTGATGTTATGACATCCAAGAAAGGATTCTACTACTGTGACATGTCTACTGTTATCATGGAGTTTATATCATGAATTACAATTTCTTTTTTTTTCCACATGGATGCCCATTCTGTTCATAAATTCTTACCTGTACACACTCCTCGTTATCGAATAGTTCATCAATTCCTCCTTGCTTATTGCAGGATATTAGAATTAGTGTACCACAAACAATGCATCAAGAAAACGAAGCTGCAGGGGATCAAAGTAATTTGGTATATCAATACAGGAGATCTCTCAGGGCAAGTGTTACATACACTTCTTTAACTTACAAGAATTATTTTCCTCAAATCGTTTGTTTATATGTTGTTAAATGCCATTCTCTGCAGGCCTATGCTTCCATCTTGTATCGGGGCCTACCAAAGCACTTTAGAATCATTCTTCGGGGACAAGAGGTTAAGCGTCGTAACCTTGTGACTGAGCTCAAGCAGAGTCAATGCATTAAATTCAGGCGCAGCATGGCAGAAAGGGACGATGAAGTGGTATGCCACATTTTCTTCAAATTGATTTCCTCAAATGTCTAACCATGTACATAGCACTAAAAGTATACGAACCTATGTCAAGCGATGTCTTTGTCCATTTAGCATCGGTGCTTATATTTCTAGCAATTCCTGGCTTCTAAACTCTCATTTCATCGTTGTCTATTTCACTGAACTCAGGTGCTAGGATTCTTAGATGGAGTAGCAGATGCAGATCGATTCTGTTTCTACTATAAACAGCGCCTTATCCTGGTGAGTTTTAAATTTCTTCTTTTGCTTTTTAAAAGCCAAAACAATCAGAAAATCTATGCAAAAAATTGGTTCTATGGCATGATCCTATTATTGATACCGCTTCAATTCCAAAATATTCCAGCCCTTCATTCCCCCCAATAGATTCTCAAACAAAGACGGGAGCATTGTGGGAGTTCTGCAGACCAATTACCTGAAGCCGGCAAGGAACAAGCAGGATTTTCAGTGGTCGCCGGAGCTTAAAGCGCTGCTGAAGATCCTAAAAAATATGACAACAGAATTCTGGTAGCTATACTTATTACTCCCAAATAATCAATTTCCATATGCTCCGGCCTGACATTTAGTAGAACGAGCATGGCATTCTGAACGCTAGCATATCAGAGTACATGAGAAGAAAACTGACGTTTCACTGTTTCCAGGAAAAACCTGAAAGGAAAGGAGCTTAAAGATGCTGCATCCTGGCTAAGCTTGGCGCCTCCAGTCTCTCATGATGAACCAAATTTGAAGGGGAGCAACATCACTTGGATGCACTCACAGATCACCCCATCTGTCCCGGCTCATAGTGTGGGGCTGATTTTTGAGCCAAGCTTTAGCGGTATGCTAGTTCCAAGAGCTCCAACACCATGCCTTCCACTATTCCCCATTGCATCAACCAGAGACAAACAACAGATGTTGATGGCCATTGCAAACTCTTCAGATCAAGGCACAAGCTCCAATGGCATTCCTGCTCGTCCTACGACGTTGCCATTTGGGTGGAACAGCGGTGGTCTGTCCTCACATGGCATCCAGAGAGCTCCTGCCCCTCAACCTCTCACATCTGCCATGGCATCGCTGGCTGGAGACAGCCGACCAATAATACCAGTCATGGCAAGCACCAATAACTATGGCCTGAACTTCAAGGGAAGCTCCACATCTATTGCACCTCGGGCTTTCCGAGCGTCAGCCTTTACCCAGCCTAAAAGAGGTGGGATGGGGCCGAATGGCATCATGAGAGCTCCAGCACCTCACCTAGCTGCATGTTATATGCCAGCAACAGCTGGAGAGAGATACCAGTCAACACTGGCAACGCAGGACGCCATGGTGAATACCATAGGTGGCTTGGCATCCTCACATTCAGGCCCAGCCAGGGATATGGTTGCTCTCCATGATCTGCCCATCAAAATGGAGCCAGCAGATGACAATCCGCTGACTTATGGTAATAATGCAATTCCTCTGGCCATTGGCGTGATGGACACCGCTGCCACAGCCTCTTCTGCCACATCCATTCGTGATCCTGACGTGATGGGCATCAGAGACTGCAAAGCATCTGCATTCTACCCATGGTGTCCTCCTGGTTTCAAGCCGGACAATGGCTCGCCAAGCTCTTCAAGACAGGTTTGTTATAGAATTGCACTGGTCAACATTCATGAAAGGGCTTTCGATCCGATGAACCTAGCTTGTTTTTCTTGTTCAGTCTTCTCCATTTCTCCTGATAACAATCGCTTCAAATATGTTGTGCTGACTGCCTTCCATCTGCTGAAAACTGAACAGGCACAGGAGTTACAGGATGGAAGCAACCAAGAGGAACAAGAAGCCAAGCCACTGCTGAATCTGTTCAAGCCATAGGTTTCATTCAAATAGAGAGAGAACATGCTCCAATCCATTCATCGACGTCTGCTTTCTAGCCAGCTGCTGCGGTTCATGGTGCTAGTTTCAGATAGGATTCCTAGGCAGCGGACCGATACCATTTTACTCTTACCATTCTGTTATTTTTAAATATGTACTGGCACTACTTGGTACCAACATTATATTTCTGTATCAGTGAGAAGTGACATTCATTTGATTTTACTAAGCTGGCATTTATGAGGCTTAAAATTGGCTGCGTGACAATGTGCAGCTAAGGCCTAAGGTGCTGTTTGGTTGAGAGCTGCAAAAGGCAAAGTGAATGGAACTGGAATTCAGCTCTATGGGTTACAGATAGGGAACTGGGATGCAACGTGAAAGTGGGGTGTCACTCCCTTATTAGTTCATTTTCATACCAATTTTCTTCTTTTCAAATCCAAATTAATTTATTTTGATTGGTTTCAGACCGAACTAATGATCTAAGGAAAAGAAAACTTATGCATCCCTAGTTACAGTACTGGGAGTGCCCGGAGTGGAAAGACGAACAAAAGCTACCTGCAGTGGAAAGACGAACAATACCCCTCCTCCCGGGCTCCGATTCTCCGGAGGCTAGCTGAAGTGGATCTTCTGGTTCCCAGGCGTGTCTGGCAGAGATTGCCGTCAGCACAAATCCCTGGAGGAAAGCTATGGCTAGGGCTTGGAAAAAAAAAAAATTGGGTGGAAGGGAAGGGTGTAGAGGGAGGGAGACACAAGCGGGTAGGCGGGTGGCTCTCACCGGCGCTGATGCCGCGGAAGCAGCAAGTCGCTCACCGTCGGCAAAGCTCGTGCACTGACGGAGATCGCTGCCGTGCGATGCGAGGTCGCGAACAGACGAGGCTGACGACCTGTGAGTCGTGCCAAACGGGTCCCGAGGGCCAGGGAGGCTGAAGCCGTACAAATTGGTCCTGAGGCCATTAATAAGGTCATGTCCGGATCGGCACATTTGAAAAAAGTCAACTTTCTCTCTCTAACTTTCACAAAAGACCATTTTTTTCTCTGTCAACTCTAAATCCAGATAAACCACCTCTCTTAACTTTTTAAATCATGTATTTTATCTTTCAGGAACAATTTCGAAGGCAGTTTTGCTAGTACATAGTGTTTTTGCTACAATGATGTGGTTTTGTCTTTTTCTTTTTAAATTATTTTGATTGAATCTTTGAAAAATCATAGTAAATCACAAAAAAATCATAAAATAGAACATCTAATTTTGCTAGACTCCACATAACGATATCTACACAATGAACATATATATGGTATGCTTTAGTACAAAGTTTTTGCTATAAAGGTTTTGTCTTTGTCTTTTTTATTTATTTTGGCTAAATATTTGAAAAATCATAGTAAACTATAGAAATCATAAAATATAAAATATAATTTTTTTAGACTTCACATGACCATATCTACATAGTAAATATATAATGTATGCTTTAGTATAACTTTTTTGTTGTACCTTTAGATCTCTGCTTTTTTGGTAAGTAATTGAAATAATTCATAGCTGCAGTTCTATAATTATTTTGTTGGACTAAAACACACATATATTACATGTTCATTATGTATATATACTCATGGGGAGTCTAAGAAAATTAGTTTTTCTATTTTATGACTTTTCTATGATTTACTATGATTTTTCAAAGATTCAGCCAAATAAATAAAAAAAGAAAGGACAAAACCTTTATAGCAAAAATTTTATACGAAACCATATCATATTATATGTCTAATATGTAGATATACTTATGTGGAGTCTTAAAAAATTGGATTTTCCATTTTGTGATTTACTATGATTTTTCAAAAATTCAGTCGAAATAATTTAAAAAGGAAAATACAAAATCACTGTTACTGTAGCAAACCATTATTCATTATAGCAAAACCGCCTTCGAAACCACTCCAGGGAGGTAAAATGCACGGTTTGAAAAGTTGAGGGAGGTGATTTGCCCTGTTTTGGAGTTGAGGGATAAAAGACGGACTTTCGTTAAAGTTGGCGGAGGAAAAATACACTTTTTCTGGCACATTTCCATCCCAAGGACTTCCAAATAACTCTGCACCTTTCGGTGGTGGTCCCTCATCTTTGATTTTTTTCATATATATATGTTTCTAAATTATAAATTGTTTTTGATTTTTTATATAGATTTTGCTATACATCTAGAATATGTTGTATTTAGATATATAGTAAAATTGTTGTAAAAGAACAAAGCGATTTATAATTTAGAACATACTTCCGTCCCTAAATAATTATTGTTTTCGGTTTTTGAGAAACAATTTTGACTAAATATGTATATAAAATATTAGTACTTATATTACATAATTGATATTATTAGACAGATCGTTGAATCTATTTTTATAATAAATTTATTTGGAGATACAAATGTTGCACTCATTTTCTATAAATTCAGTCAAACAAAAACCAAAAGCGACAATTATTTGTATTTACAGGAGTGACCTGTTTTGATGGTAGTTTCTGGAAGTCATGATGATGCTACACAACCAATTTTCCCACCCAAAAGCAACGATGTTTTCAGATACTCCATATCAGTTTGTTAACTCTGCAGTTTATGTTTTCTGCTGAATTCTTTTTCTGTATTTCCATACTCTGAAGATGTTGATGGCATCTTAGAACAAAGCCCGTCAGAATTGCTCAAAGCCTCAAATAGTCAAAAGAGGAACTAAAGCGAAAAAATTCCAGCTAGTGTCTGAGAACAGACAGAAATTTTACAATGCCATTGTCCAGAAATTTTCAATAGCAACCTCCATAACGAAACACAAATGATAAAGCTCCTAGTTGCCAATGGTTGAATAGGCTATATAGGTTACCCTTGAAGGTTTTTTATGTCACTAGTTACGTTACCAAGGAAAGATGACTCGGTAAGCACATATTATTTGTTTCGTTGTTCAAACGATTTCCAGTAGCTCTATAAACACATTGATCTCTTACATTTAGAGCGGCTGACGAGGAGCAAGCAAGAATGTAGCAAGTATACAATGGCACGTGAAGATGGAGATGAAACAAAATGAAAGCTTGCTTCATACAGCCACAGGGATGGCTTCATCCAATGCAACAACTCCTGGAAGCTCCTTTCCTTCCAACAATTCCAAGCTGGCACCACCTCCCGTGGAAATGTGGCTCATAACGTCAGCAACTCCCACCTTCTCAACAGCGGCAACAGAGTCTCCACCTCCAATGATAGTTGTGACACCCTTGGCGCTAAGTTCTGCCAACTTCTTTGCCACAGCCTACAAAAGAGATAGCAGGGTTAGGTTTCTTTCATTGTAACCTCTCCTCAGTCCTCAGTTCGATAGCTAAGCTGCATCAGCATGTTTGAGCAGTGCTTTACCTCAGTTCCTACAGCAAACTTGTCAAATTCGAAAACACCCATGGGCCCGTTCCAGATGACCGTCTGGCATGTATCCAGGGCTGCGTTGAATGAAGTAACAGCATCTGGGCCAATATCCAGCCCCATCCAACCATCAGGAATTGCAGATGCTGGAACAATCTGTAGAAAAATTATGTGGTCAAGTTTCTTCCTATGCAGAACCGAGGGATGCTTCAACTTCACTACAAAAGATCGGCTGATTAGGAAAGGAGAAGATGCAACAAACCTGGCTGTTAGCATCAGGGGCAAACTTATCAGCAATGACAACATCGGTTGGCAACAAAAGGGAGACACCCTTTTCCTTAGCCTTTGCAAGGAGAGATGTTGCAAGATCAAGTTTGTCTTCCTCAACCAATGAAGCACCAACAGAGAGACCTTGTGCCTTGTAAAATGTGAAGATCATACCACCACCCAAGAGAAGGATATCACACTTTTCCAACAGGGATTCAATAACCCCAATCTTGGATGACACCTTTGAACCACCCACGATGGCAGCAAATGGGCGTTTAGGGCTTGAGACAGCTCCGACAAGGTAGTCAAGTTCCTGCACATTGATTTTGTTAAATATAAGGATCAGATTGAGATTGAGGGGAAAGAGAAAAGAATCATAATTTTCTGTTTTATGTAGCATTTTTCTCTTTGTTCCTATCTTTCATAGTTCCTGAGTTACAAAATGGAACATGTAAACAAAGAAAAAGAAAGATAACCTTCTGCAAAAGGAACCCTGCAACAGAAGGCTTCAGAAACTTGGTAACTCCCTCAGTCGATGCATGTGCCCTGTGGGCTGTTCCAAATGCATCATTGACATAAAGATCTGCTAGGGAGGCAAGCTTCTGTGCAAACTCTGGGTCATTCTTCTCCTCTTCCTTGTAGAATCTTACGTTCTCCAGGAGCAAAACCCCACCAATGGGCAAGGCGTCCACCAGCTTCTCAACTTCAGGGCCAATAACATCCTCGGCCTTTTGCACCTATTTGTGGGTATAGATATGCTTTAGTCAGAACAATCAATTAGCACATGTGATTTAATTAGAAGTACCTATGATGTAGAATAAATCAATACCTGAATGCCAAGAAGCTCAGACAACCGTCCTACAATGGGACCTAAGCTAAACTTGGGTGTAAAACCCTTAGGGCGACCCTGCACATCCAGAGCAAAAGGGAGGATATTAACCCTAATTGGATGAAAAGAAAATTAAGCAGCCATCTGAGAAAAATAAATTGGTTCAGCTATCTTTCATAAAATTATCATTGAACACAAGAAGCAAATCTGCAATTAATAGCCAGTGTGCATATATAAAATCACAAATTTGATTAAATTAAACACTATCACTGTGCAGGTCCTTGGCTCATACATTGTGAGTGTATGCGGAGAGCAACAGTTGGGTTCCAGTTTTCTAAAACAGAAGTCACAAATAGACGCTGAATTAAAAATATCAGTTTTTTTCTACTTTTGTAAGGTTTTTTTTTCTACAAGGGTTCTCTTTCACCTTTGCAGTAATTCCCAGTTTATGCCCAAAAGCGAAAATAGAAGTGATAATTAGCTATGTTGAAGATAAGCTAAAATCATATAACACAGGAAGCAAAATCACAACTAATAGCCAGTGTCCATATAGTACGTATTACTTAACCAAAGCAAATCAGACTATCACAAACACCTGGATCCAAGGAGTACTGAACTCCTACATTGTCTATGCATGCGAAGAGCATTACTTCCCCAAATCAGACGATATACGGGAAGGCTGGAGGGCCGGGAACTCACCAAGTGGCTTGAGAGGATGACCTTGGCGCCCTTGCTGATGAGGTACTGGATGGTGGGTACGGCGGCCCGGATGCGGGTGTCGTCGGTGATGTTCTGGTTCTCGTCGAGCGGCACGTTGAGGTCGGCGCGCACGAAGACGCGCTTCCCCTCGAGGTCGGCCTCCGTGAGGTCCCCGACGCTCTTCTTGGCCATGGTGGCCATGGCCCGCGTGCCGCGCGCGGAGGACGCCTGCCGGCACCGCGACGCGACGTGGACCGCGAGCCGCGCGTCGCCCGCCGCGAACGCCAGCGACCGCGCCGGCTGGCACGCCGCGGCGAGGCCTCCCCTGCGCAGCGGGGCGGCGGCGGCGGCGGCGGCGGTGGCTGCCCTGGTGGCCGCGCGGGCCGCGAGGGAGAGGGAGGTTGGCGCGGCGGCCGCGGACGCCATTGGGATTCGGACGGCGGCGGCGGCGGCGGCGGGTGGAGCGGAGAGACCGAGAGGGAGTGATTCGGGAGCGCGGGAGGAGCGGGGTCTTGTGGGTCGTATAGAGGGCTTTGTGGATGAAAAGGTGGGGAAGGCTTATCGCTGGCGAGAGGTCGGGACGACGGTTCCGGTGGGTGTGTGGGGGAGGAGACGGCGGTGATCGATCACGGCGATGCGATGGGCGATGGCGACGTGTGGGGGCTCGGTGGCTTCGATTTCCCCCCTGTCCTTTGTGTGATCTGGGATCGCCGTCCCTTCCTAGTCCCACGCTTTGGAAACTTGGGATCACTAGCGGTGCCCGTGAGGCCGTGAGGCGTGAGCTTACTGGATTTGTCCAAAGCATATTCTGCCAAACAAATTGCTAGTAGATCTCAGTTCATGCAATTTTTTTTACTGACGATGATAGTCTGTTCTATTCCGGTAGAGGGAATTCATCGCGGGCAAGAACACTGCCGGCTGCAAAGCTTGGCCAGTAAAACTGAGACAATGCCGCCTGGCGACCGCGGAGGTCAACGTCTCCCGGCAATAAAAAGTATCGATTTTTGTGAGGAAATATAAACTCATAAAAAAAAGTCTCATTTTTGTTACACAGACGGCGTAGCATCCACAGATGAAGCCTGAAATTCACTCGACACGGTGCTCAAACGTTTATTTCGTCTCAGCAGATGAAAGGCAGCCTGGCGTGCTCATCGCTGCAGTAGAGCCCGGGCTGCTGCGTGTACCCCTGCTTGGACAGCAGCTCCCGCGCCCTGACCACCAGCTCACGGTTCGTCACCGCCGCCGCCCCGCGCTTCTTGCCGTTGCCGGCGAGGATGGTCTGGATCGCATTGCTCAGCGCGCCGTAGGACATGCCGTCGGCCGTGGTGGCGTCCGCCGAGGTCTCGTCCGTCTGGCACCCGCTGATGAGGACGCCGTTCCGCGGCGGCAGCCCCGCGTACACTTCCTCGACGTTATGCGTGTCCTGCTCCTGTGCCAGGGCCTCCGCCTCCCAGGGAGCGGGAGTGTGCGAGTGCTCCGCTTCCCTGCCGTCGTGCCGGAGCTTGCCCACCATGACCTTCATGAACCTCTTCACCTTGGGGCTCGCCTCGTCGCCGAAGTGGTGGAACAGCGTCGTGCGGATGGAGCCCACGCCGACATCGTGCCGTCCGGTCTTGTCCTTGAGCATCTGGATGAACGTCGACAGCGGCAGCGACCGGTTGCCGATGCTGCCGCCCTTCGCCGCCTTCGTGTCATCCGCCGGCTCCTGGCCGCCTCCGCTCTGGACGTTGCTGCCCTGCTGCTGGCTACGGCGACTGCAGTGGATGCCGGCCGCGAGAGACTCGAGCACGCCACGGACGATTTGCGCGAGGGAGGCGCAGAGTCCGGTCCCGGAGCCGGAACCAGGAGGAGGCTTCATTTCGCGCTCTCGGCGCTGCTGGGTCCTGTTCTGCTTGGTGCTGTTGCCGATCTGCTCCTTGGTCTTGTCGATCAGGCCGCCGCTGTGGCACGAGTCTGAGACCATGGTGAAGCGGCACCCGTCAGGGACCTTGGCCACGAGCTCCGTGAAATCTTGGTCTGCAGTGCAGCATATGCATGGAGATCAGATCAGGACGACCTTTGACGAGGGAGCTCTAGAAAAACCATCAACCGAACAGGTTGTCGAATGAAACGATCACGGATTAGGATTACAGAGTTAGGCGGGCTATGATTTATGAATCGGCTGATTCTAACGTGGCCAGCTTGTTGAACTCACCAAAACTAAACCTACCTTGGCTATAGGGATGCACAATTGATAGCATAGTACAGCCTAAAAGATCACATTTACACCTGGGAAAAACGCAATAGCTAGTAGGTGTATTGTACTTAAAAATATTTTTTTTACCAGCGTGTACCCATTTTGTTAGTATCTGTATAGTGTATAAAAACTGTATAGCTACAGTGATGCTGCAAGGTCAAAGTCTTTTGAAAACTGTACGGCTACAATGAGTATTTTGAAAATACTTTCAAGCTATACTAATTTTGGAACTTGGAAATGGTATAGTTTTATGGAAAAACAACAGGCAAAACTCAGAATATTGCTTTTGAGACTCTGAAGACTGGGCCAAAACAAAATTCACATTCTTAATTAACGACAACTGTTGCTCAAAAACAAATCCTTCTGGCTATTTGCTTCCGGCTTCAGTTAGCATTCTCCATTTCTTAGTACTTAAAAAAAACACATCACTATGGCTCCACATACTGAACTAGCTTATCTCGTAGGTTTCTCTTTGAATTTCTGAATCGTGTCCTGGGCTTGTCAGGCTTACCGTCTAGCGAGCCCACAAAATTATCTAGTCGTTCATTACATGATCGATTTTGCGACCCATGCAAACCCTGTAGCTACTAAATTCATCTTACCATACACTCGATCGGAATGCTGTATGAAAGGCTAGAACCTAACCGTCAGACACGAACAGTGGCCTCAGAGCAGAGCAAACAGAAGGGAGCGCACAGCATACCTTTGATCAGGTTGAGGTCGCATGGCACGATGCACTCGTCGTAGCCGGTGTCGTCGTCCTCCCCGGTCTCGGCGGGGAGCTGCAGGCCGTGGCCGCTGTAGTGGAAGAAGAGCGCGTCCCCGGGGCGCGCGCCCGCCACGAGCCGCTCGAGCTCCAGCCGGATGTTGGCCCCCGTGGGCGGCGGCGTGGACGGGTCGGCGTCGGCCAGGACGCGGATGCCGGCCTCGTCGAACCCGAAGCGCTCCACCAGGCAGCGCCGCATGCGGGCCACGTCGTTCAGGCATCCCTTCAGCTCCCCGTCCGTGCCCGGGTAGTTGATGCCCACCAGCACGGCGCGCTTCTGCCCCATCGCTTCTGCGCCGCCGCCGCCGGACGAGAGGCCGCCGCGCTTCGACGCGTTCGGCGATGGAGGTGTTGGCGGCTGGAAATGATGGTCTGGTTGGTACGGTGACGCAGGAGGGCAATTGGCGTTGTGGCCTGGCACCTCGTGCGTGCTGGGCTGGTGGAGCTCCGGAGTGCTGCCGCGCGAGGTGCTCATTGCCACCACCACCCCGCGCATTTTTGTATTGCTGGTGGGTGTCGACGTCAGCTAAAGCGGCCTTGCACTGGGAACAATCGCATCGGGTTAGCTTAAATGTAAGTAAAAAAAATTGCGAGGAATTTAACCAAAGCTTATTTGGGTTATTTGGTAGGTACAAATCCATCACCATTTTTTCCGTTGAAAATATTCACTTTGGCATTGACACGAGCAAAGAAGCCTTAGTGTTAACCGCAGACTATTCGTAAGAGTAGCCATCTTCTTCTTTTTAGAAATGAAAAACTTTGAGAAAGCTTAGAACAAGTGTACGAATCATATGATTAAATATATAGGCACAAAGAGATCATTTTGTGCATAACAGTCTCATTCTCAATTTCAACAATCATAGCCACCACATACCATAGAAAAATAATACAGTCGTGTAATGGGCTAGCCGCTTGCGTCTCTACTCGAGCATATGAAAGGCAAACTGGCATGCTCATCGCTGCAGTAAAGGCCAGGTTGCTGAGTAGTGACCCCCTGTTTGGACAGCAGCTCCCGCGCTCTGAGCACCAGTTCCCTATTCGTCACCGCCCCGTCGTGCTTCCTGGCGAGGATGGTCTGGACGGCGTTGCTGAGCAAGCCGTAGGACACGCCCTCCGCCGTGGTGGCGTCCCCCGAGGTCTGGTCCGTCTGGCAGCCGCTGATCAGGACGCCGTTGCGAGGCAGGGGCGGCGGCGCGCTCGCCGTGGTGCCGGCATACACCTCCTTGATGCCGCCGTCGCCGTGCACCTGATCTTGTTCCAGGGCCCGATCGAGAGTGTCCACCTGTCTCGCCTCGTTTCCCTCCAGCTGCTTGCCGTCCTGCCGGAGCTTGTTGCCTGCCACTGCCATGACCTGGACGAACTTCTTGATCTTGGGGCTCGCGTCGTTGCCGAAGTGACGGAACTGCGTCGTCCGGATCATGCCCACGCCGACGTCGTCCTCGCCGGTGGTCTCCCGGAGCATCTTGATGAACGCCGAGAGGGGCAGCGACCGGCTTTTTATGCTGGCGGTGGCCCCTGCTGCCTTCGTGTTCGTCTCCGTTCCTCCACTCTGGACGACGAGG
>Ga0182004_10002482_pt1 | contig 14365 bp, 8 predicted proteins | sample Sormic07211540_1_FD_120479 | JGI IMG/M metagenome (GOLD analysis project Ga0182004, IMG submission 120479) | Endophyte microbial communities from Sorghum bicolor roots, Mead, Nebraska, USA - 072115-40_1 MetaG | ecosystem: Host-associated > Plants > Roots > Unclassified | place: USA: Nebraska...
CTGTAAATCGCAAGACGAATCTTTTGACTTTAGTTAATCTATGATTGGACAATATTTACCACAAACAAACGAAAGTGCTACAGTTCCGAAAACTTTTCAGTTTTCGGAACTAAACAAGGCCTTAGGCCTTGAGCCTTGTTTAGTTCCCAAAAAATTTTGTAAAATTTTTTAGATTTCTCGTCACATCGAATCTTTAGACGCATATATGAAGTATTAATTATAGATGAAAATAAAAACTAATTGCACAGTTTGGTCGGAATTGATGAAACAAATCTTTTAAGCCTAATTAATTCATAATTGAAAAATATTTGTCAAATACAAACGAAAGTGCTACACTGTCGATTTCCCAAAAATTTTTGGAACTAAACAAGGCCTTGTTCAGTTGTAATTTTTTTTAGATTTTGCTACTGTAATATTTTCGTTTTTATTTAACAAACATTGTCCAATCATGAAGTAACAAGACTTAAAAGATTCGTCTCGCGATTTACAGGCAAACTGCGTAATTATTTTTTATTTTTATCTATATTTAATGCTGTATGCATGTGTCGTAAGATTCGATGTGACGGAGAATCTTGAAAAGTTTTTGATTTTTTATGGGAATTAAGGCCTTGTTTAGTTCTATTTTTTTTTTGGATTTTGACAGTAGCACTTTCGTTTTTATTTGACAAACATTGTCAATCATGAAGTAACTAGGCTTAAAAGATTCGTCTCGCGTTTTACAGTCAAACTGTGCAATTAGTTTTTATTTTCATCTATATTTAATGTTCTATGCATGTGCCTCAAGATTTACAAGGCCGTAGTTCACCTAAAAACCAAAAAATTTTCAACACATCACATCGAATCTTACGGCACATGCATCGAACATTAAATATAGATAAAAAATAATTGTATAGTTTGTCTGTAAATCGCGAGATAAATCTTTTATGTCTAGTGACTCTATGATTGGATAATGTTTGTTAAATAAAAACGAAAGTGCTACAGTGTAAAAATCAAAAAACTTTTTGATTCTAAACAAGACCTTAGTTCCTAAAAAATTTTACAAAGTTTTTCAGCACATGAATGAAACATTAAATATATATTAAAAAAGTAACTAATTGTACTATTTACCTATAATTTATGAGACACATCTTTTGAGCATAGAAAGTGTTACAATGTCTATTTTTCAAAAAAATTGCAACTAAGGCTTTGTTTAGTTTACACCAAGAATCAAAAACTTTTCAAGGTTCCCCGTCACATCGAATCTTACGTCACATGTTTAGGACACTAAATATAGATGGAAATAAAAACTAATTACACAGTTTAATTGTAAATCGCGAGATGAATTTTTTAAGCCTAATTACTTTATGATTAGATAATGTTTATCATAAACAAATGAAAGTGCTACACTTTGAAAACCAAAAAAATTTCAGAACTAAACAATGCCTAAACCCTAGTGGCACTGGCTGGCAGTCGCAGTATGCTCACTGTCACTGCTCAGTGTTCTCTGTCGTGGCACAGTCCACCACTCCACCTGCAGGGCGTCCGGACATGGCGCACGGCGTCTTGTCGGGCTGGCTGTCTGGCGTCGCCGTCGCCGTCGGCATCCGCAGGCCGCTTCCTCCAATGGTTTGGAGTTGAGTTCCGCGGACGCCGAACCCTGGCTGGCGTGGTGGCTGGCAGCCAGATCTCGGCGCTCTGGGGAAAAAAATCGTGGATGTCGATCCGTTGCGCCTGTGGCAACTTTCTTTTGCTGATCAGGACGGACTGGCGGAGCGATAGGTGATGAAATGTTGGAGGCTGGACCGTTTTATAGAAATCAGTTTAATTTTAGAGAAAAAAATACGTAGGATATATAAATAAGTTATCTGAACTTACAAAGGTTCATTTCTTATATTGGGAGCTACACAATTCTTCTTCTTCTTCTTCTTCTTCTTCTTTCTTCTTCTTCTTCTTCTTCTTCTTCTTCTTCTTTTTTGTCAAAGTTGTATGATTAATTGGAATTCGAAATAGCTTGGTATCTTTTGCAAGCTAATGAAACAAGAGCCAAGCTTCCCGGCATTCCAAACACGAATGCGACAATATATAAGCTACAATGCCCTATGGCCTATGGGCTATGGAAACTTTTGTAGAAGCGGACCCATGGCGGATGGTGGCATACTGCCATAGTGCCATCTGCCGAGCCGTACCAGGCAAGATCACATCAGAATCTCCCTTCATCGTACCATCAGATTTATGTGTTGCTCGCCTTGTCATTCTGGGTATGATCCACATCCCGCAAGTTGGTACCCAAAAAAGCAGATCAAACAGAAGCCCTTTTGGTAGTACTGGTAGGCTAGGAACAAAATGCATCTAGGCTCTTTGATCTACAGACCTGAACAAGATGATTGCTAGGCTAGGAACAAAATGCATCTAGGCACATACGGCCTCTGTTTCAGAATAGTTATCACTTTAGCCATGAATCTGGATAAACATTCGTTTAAATTTATAGCTAAAGTAACAACTATTTTGGGAGATCCATAGCTAATAGTATCAACTATTTTTGGATAGAGGAAGTAATGTTGGGGCAACGTGGTAAGGAAGAGTTTTCCTCGGGTTTTGTTTGTGTAGGTTTTTCAGTCTGCATGCTGGCAATGGCAGCATTAGATTTTGATCGTAAACACACGCCTTAATTAATGTAAGCTCTCTCCTTTCAAAAAAAAAAGAAAAATCCTACTACCTCCTTTTTAAATTATAAGTCATTCTATCATTTCTAGCTTTTTTTTTTGCTATGCATCTAGATATAAGCTATATTTAGATACGTAATAAAAAAATATCTAAATAAACCAGAACAACTTATTATAATTTATAATTTTAAATGGAGGAAGTATTAATCAAATCCAGCACTCATTCAGTTTGGTGCCACAATTTCAGCAATGTTTTCCTGGTAATTGCACAACGAAATTGGTGGCAGGATCTGGAGGTGACAACTTAACACCAGCCAAACACATGAGAAACAAATTCGTACATTGAGAAACCATACTACCTTGCACATCTCAACTAGTTAACTTGAGCGCGGATGCATAAAATTGATGAAGTGCCATCCCAGGAAACTCTGTTTTTGCCTATAACAAGTTAAACAACGAACAGTTCACAGTGCCTCACTAACACCAAACAATCTTTCAGCCTTTTCTTTGCGAGGACACTCGAGTCCTCACTCTAAGTTACAACATTCTCTATACCTAGAAGTTGGTTCTGTCTGGGAACAAATAGCAGATAATAGAATTCTTTCAGTAGGTGGTAAAGGAACCACCTTTTTTTCTTCTTCTGTTGAGGTTGAGGCTTACACCTGTTCTGCCATTAGAGCGGAGAACAGCACTCACCACCAGATCAGATTTTATCATGAAGGTTAACAACCAGGTCATGTGCATCATCTAGCAGCCTCCAGACATCTAGTTGCCCGGCCATGCTGTTGCATTCTCGCAGTATCTCATCCATGCTGCTATACTTCTCAATTATTAGCTTCCTCCTCTGCAGGACACAAGCGGCGATGGCATAAAGTAACAAGTCGTCAGTTGGAGGAGCACGCAGTCTTATCCTTCCCCAGGTGGACCTCCCAATCCCAGCTCGTATAGCTGCCTGGTCAGCCCACATAACCTCCCACAGGCACACAGTTTGCTCAAAAGTGAGCTCTCTCCTGAAGAGAACTACCACCATTCTGTACACAAAGAAACAGTCCTCAGCCTGCAGCTTCTGCAGATGCCTATACAGGTGCGAATCTTTGCGCTTGATAATCTGAGAGACAATCTTCAACTGCCTTCTTATTCCAACCTCATCGAGCCTGAAGTTGTGCCTTGCTTTCCTCATGAAACCAACGAAACACCAAAACGCTTCATCATCCTCTTCCATCACCGCAATGATAGGTGACAACAGATCACTCATACCTTGGCAGTAGCCAATCTCTGGATCATAGACCGCATAGGCCTCAAGCAACCCAACTAATCGAGCAGCATGATAAATCATATTGGGCTCTAAGTGATCATAATCTTTCAACCCAACAGATGCTGCAGACTGCAATGCTCTCTCCTTGGGAACTTCAGCTTGGTTGCGAGAGAACAAAATCCATTCACTGTTTGACCGGATAGCATCCAACCTTATAATGCGCTGCCATGTGGCAAAGTCCTCTGAGGTTCTGCTAGACCTAAAAAAATCTGCCTTGAATGAAGTGCTCCTGGTATATTTAGGATCTGGATCACAGTTCTCCTCGCCAGATACAGATATCCTTCCAGGGTCATCCTCATCGGATGATTCAGAATCAGATGATTCTGACTCTGCTATGCATGGATATGCATAAGCTAACTCATCTGCATCTTCTTCCATACATTCAACGACAGCACAGGGAATGCTCTCTGGTTGGTCAGCTTCATTCTGTTCAGGTTTCAGCTCTTCGAGTGAAACAGGAGCAGGTATAGCATTGCCATCTTCGAAACAAGGTGATTCTGATCCTTCGGCAGTACCTTCTAAACTAGAACACTCATTATTAACTTCAGTTATTGCCTTCAACCCATTTCCCTTGCACCCATTCAGAATTTGTTGGCACTGCCTCCTCAGCTTTTCATACTCTTTCCTGTACCAAAATCATACAAATTAAAAATTGCAAACAGATCATATAAGAAATAAAGAAATAAACAGTACATGAATGGCAATATGATATCCTAGTTCCATTTCCTTTCAAACTTACAATATCAACCTCTTCTGAATTTACTAAAGAGACTAAGAAGTCAATGGATGCTGCTCAAGTGCTACATGATATTTCTTAGTCTTGCACTCTTGCTTCATAGGAAATGTGGACATGGTAAATTGAGCCGAATGAACACTTGCAGCGTAAACCAAGTACCCAAACAGATTTATAAACACGTGCCAGTTATCACCAAAGAAAAGCCTTCAAAATGGTGAATGTTACCTTTTCTTGATCTTGACAGAGTTCCTTTCCTCTTCAGAGCTATTCAGATCATAGCTGCAGATAAAACACAGAAGGTCAATCTCCATGAACAAAAGTTCACCAAGCATAACATAGTAAGCACATAAACAAAACTTTACTTTCAGGTAAATGGGCAAATATGAACAGGCTTGACACCATACTGTGCTGATAATACTAAATGTATGATGTGTTGATAATTAGAGCATTCAGCAGCAGCCATAAACTAAGGCTATCTTGCAAAATCACATTCCTACAAGATAGATTATTCATATTCCGCAGAGCACACTAATTGCTTGTTCTGAATTTCGTTATCAACTAATAAGAAAATGGGGGAAGGAAAAGGTCCACATTACACACCTGAACATTTATATTCTTCTCATCTATGCACTATGCAACCCTACATTTTACAAGCCTCAAATAAGAAAACTGTTTACAAACTCTGTAGTTCAGAATCCACAAAGGTTTTCATTAACTTGGAAGTGGCTTTTACATAGTTAATTACTTCAACTGATGAATGAACAGCTGACAGAGTACTTGCATGTTAAAACCACTAGGGCTGGACAAAATACTCGTGGCTCGCCAGGTCGCTCGACTTGTGACCAGCTCAGCTCGGCTCGACTTGTTAACATAATGAGCTAGCTCGAGTTGGAATTTCAGCTTGTTACATTAACGAGCCAGCTCACGAGCCACACAAGCCTCGCATAAATATACACATCACTAGATACCCTCTGCTCTCTCACGCGCGAACATGTTACATGTGCTATACTTGTGCTTTTTTTACTTAACTAGCATCTAGCAAGCCTCCCTCCATCCATCCTTCACAGCCACAGGACTCCGTCGAACCATCCCCATCCAGCACCTCCAAAATCCCAATCATCCACCTTAGCTTGAACCATCCCCATTGAGCGCCTCCCAACCATCGCACCAGCCTGCCTATGCGCCGGCGTCCAAGCCAGCGCCTCCCAATCATTGCACCAGCCTGCCTACGCGCCGGCGTCCAAGCTAGCGCCTCTCAACATCACACCAGCCGCTAGATTACTGCTTCCAAGCGCCTCCGCTGCCTACTCGCCGTCGTCCAAGCTAGAGCTGCCGAGCATGAAGACTAGAGGGCAGATACACTTCATTAGCGTGCAGGAGGTGAAGCCTAGTGTCACGACCTCGCTGCACGTTGGAGTCCTGCATTTGGATTGAAAGATTTGATTTTTTTTTCCAGCTGATTTGTGTTCTACTTCAGTGATTTCATTGATTTATGGCACGTTTGGATGTTTGGCTTCAATTGTTTGCTCAATTAGTGTTAGAATCTGGGGATTTGTGTTCTATTCCTTCTGGATTTTGGTTCGGTTATGGTTCAATTTCACTATTGGATGTGTATTATTGTGCAACCTGAGCTTTGGGATTTGTTTAACATGGCATCGTCGTTGAGCTCGCGAGCTGAACGAGCCAGCAAGAGCTGGCAAACAAATCGAGTCGAACCAGCTCGTTAGGATAATGAGCCAACTTGAGCTGATCTGAGCCGAGCAGGCTTGATATCCACCCCTAAAAACCACCACCAAATCACCAAAAACCGCGGGGTTTCAGGGATAGGGGTGAAGTAGACGGTTTTGATAATTGAGGGTCATAAAGTATGCGGGTTCATAGCGCAGGTGGTTTAGTAGTTAATACTTAGGGTCTGTTTGGCTTAGCTATGGGCTGTAAAAAAGCTGCTCTGAGCTGTGGAAAAGCTGCTGTGAATTATGTGCTGTGAAAAAGTTGTAGGTTGTTTGGTTAAAATAACTATAAAACCTACCCCCATATCTTTATCCCCCTTGAAACAGTTGTAACATCTATCTATCTCCACCTATTTGGAAAAGCGGAAAGTTGAAAGCGAAAAGCAAGGTTCAAGGTGCTGCAAAAATTGTACTACGCAAAAAACAGCTTCCAGTTTTACTCGTTTGGTTGGCTTTCTGTTTGGCAGCAGAAGCAGTTTCCAGAAGCTAACCAAACACAGCCTTAATAAGCCATCTTCCTGATATAAACCTACAAAATTCCTAGCTTTCCAGTGACAAAGATAAGAGTTGTAGATGTAGCAACGACCACTGTAGGCAAAGCCATATGTACGAATACCAGTTGCCTGTGCACATGCACAGCAGAAACATCGCATGAGAGAACTGTAAGCATACATTTAGTAGCATTCTATTTAAGTTATATTTCTAAAAAGGATAGTATTTAACTGTCAGATTTAAACGTTTAGGGTTTCTAAAAAGAAAAACCTGCCACACAAACAAGTACTTTTCACCTTGAAATTTATTTACTCAGAGTTCAAGATTGATCTAGTTAAAAACAATTAGTAAATACCACTTATACAGCTAGTTTGGCATTAGCCAGTAATGCATTGAGGATCATAAAAACTGAACTGATACCGATTCATAGAACACAGTTATTAATCAGCCCGGATTCCAATTCGAAGGACAAAAAAACCGAGGGAATTGACACTAGGCCAATATTTAACGAAACGATATCTTAATCAAATAAGTAACATGATGCTTTGGAAGGTATTGACAAGCATAGGTATGATATTAAACTTGGACAAAAAAATCAGCAGTTATAAACTTATAGGATGGGTAAAAGAGATCAAGTAACTCACACTCCTAGTAGGAAGGGCCAAACTTCAGCCCTAATGCTTGGTTCAATGCCCTGGTACAAAAATGAGGGGCATTTATGTCAGTAATGCAGTTGGACTCTAAGATACAAAACATTACCGTAAAAGAAGAGATATAGACATGACTGTGTACTTAACTACATACAACGGATACCTAACTCTGATGCAACCAATATCTGGATGATATGGATGGAAAATGAATAAACACTGTACTTACACCACTGCGAACTTTCTTGAGAAACTTCTTTCCACCATCACGAAGCTTCCCATTTGCTGAAAACAGACTCTCCCACTGTTCACGTAAAAGTGCTCGTTTTCTTTTCCTTCGGGACCATGGAGATTTAATACCACCCCTGTAACCATAGAGGGCATATATTCAGCAAATGGTATAACCAGTCAGATAGATCAATGACAATAATGTCGGTATATCAACTGAGAGATTAAATGTACAGTAGCATGCTTCAGTATTACATGACGCACATACTGCATCCATTGGTCTATCTAAAGCTCAAGTCCTCATTATGACACCTTAAACAAGATTTGAACATACAATACTAAACTCAATACAGCATGTACAAGAAATAGATCGAGTTACAAAAAGAAATAATTGACAGTCTTATCAAATGAACCCAACATGGAAACAACTTCATGTTGTTGCTTGTAAATAACTGGGCACTGCTTATGACAGTCTTATTGTCCCTCAATGAACTAACTTGAAACAGGTTAGCCATAAACAACCAGATATGACATGCAAGTCTAACATTATGATGTAACGCTTGAGAAGACTGCATAAGCTGTGACCTTACTCCCTAGAGGTGTCACTGATCTAAAAGTAAAGCCACGCAGACCTTAATTAGATTCAGAAACACATAACAGAAGCATCATGTCACTGAAACTGAAAATAAACACACTGAAGTTACTAGTCCATGGCCTTTGCAACCGATTGATGGCAAAGTGGATTCACACATGTGTTGAAGTGCACGGAGCCATCAATCCACGCACACCTCTACTCTATTCTGCAATCTAAACTATTACCATAGCAGAGCAGAGCACATAAAACACCCTAATCTGAGTATCTAGGTCGCATACAGACCACTAATTACAACACAGCAAGCTCGAGCAGGATCCACAGAACCAGATCAGCAGCAGCCAAATGATTGAAATGAACCTCATGTAACAAGAACCGGATATGAGGCATTTCAAGTCCTAAAGGCAGCGCCTTTCGCCAATCCGAAGGTAGAAACCCACCGATCCGAGTGCGGCGAGGACGACGCCGGCGAGGAAGAAGACGAGACGGCCGCCGCAGCCGACACCACAGCCACTGCGCTCCCCGCCGCGGCGGAGGCCGACGACGACGAGGAGGAGGACGAGGACGCGGCGGCGACGAGGAGCGAGCGGATGTGGATCCACGACGAGGACGGCGGGGAGGACGCGGCCGTCGGAGAGGACGACGACGACGGCGAGGACGAGGTGCTGGATCGCCGCAGCGCCTTCATGTCCCTCTCACCCACCTACCCCGAAACCCCCCACACCACCCACCCAACAGCTCTGCTGCCCTCCGCCGCTAGCGCCACCACCACTCCGCCGTGCCCCGCCTCCCCGCCGCCATCCCCCGCCCGCCACCGCCGCAGGATCTCGCCTCGCCGCCGGCGTACGCTCGCCCGCCCGCCCCCACCCCGCGCGCTGCTTGGCCACCACAGTACTGTCCGATTTGGTTTTCTCTCTTTAAGCTTTTAGCAACGGGACACGGGGGAGAAAGTGTAGGACGAGAGCATGTGACGCCAATAAGACCCCCCCGACCCCGACCCGAGCCACAAGGAAGGGAGAGCCGGAGAGTGGGTGCCGTGCGCGTTTGAACGGGCCCCGTTCGGACCTGCCATGTGGGGCCCTTTCTCGGCCGTGTCGCTGAAGGACCCACAGGTCAGTGACGAGGGCAATAGACGATAGACCTACCCCGTCCCGGCGGGGGGACCTTTGCATTGTAGGACACACAACGTTCCAGCATTGAATTATCGACAAAAAAAACGTTCCAGCATTTAATATTGCCTTCCTGGAATTGTAGACGGCTTTCAAGGTCAACTATCGGTGAAGCTAGTTTCAAAAAAAAAAAAAACGATTGGTGAAGCTTATCCGATTGGGATGCGATTTTCGGTGACCTTCTTCTACAAAGCAGCAGGCAGATCTTTGATTCTGAAAAGATTTTCGTCCTGGAAAATAAAATAGCAGGAGAATTCATGCGACCACTAGGCATACATTATCAGCCTTATTATCTTGGCCTATCATGACCATTTCTATACACGCTGTGAGGTACTGAGGTCACATAGCAAAGGTATGGACGTAAACGAGACGATTGACTTCCTAGACGACACGTTTAGCTCGTGGAAAATCGCAATCGCAACATGCCATTGCCTCTCAGATGTGCGCCACACAACCCGAAAATATTTTTTGCTTGCGAAAACACGAAAAGCTTCTACTTGCCGTGGACCGACGACGCTTTGAACTGGTCGTTCGCTTCTTGAGGCAACACGGCTTCTGTAAACATCGTCACACTGAAACGACCAGAGAATAGTCCATAATGCATGCACAAATTATACTCCGTAGTGAAAACGAATAGCAAATAAGGCCTTGTTTAGTTTCGAAAAATGAAAAGTTTTCAATACTGTAGCAATTTCGTTTGTTTGTGACAAATATTATCCAATCATAGACTAACTAGGATCAGAAGATTCGTCTCGTGATTTACAGCTAAACTGTGTAATTAATTTTTGTTTTCGTCTATATTTAATGTTTCATGCATGTGACACAAGATTCGATGTGACGGAGAATCTTGAAAACTTTTTGGTTTTCAGGGTGAACTAAACAAGGCCTAAATATAATGTTGACAGGGATCGGAGTGCTGCATGTAATTTCTATGAAATTGGACCCATTTGGCAAACTTCAGCTTTAATTCCAAGACAGTAGATATATATGGAGTTTGTAAGTAATTTAAATATCTATATCTCCAAATAAATAAAATCAAATCATCTAAATGCTATTAACATGTCATGCACTAATTTCATATCTAAGATTTCTTGGAGCCATATATTTAGTCCAACAATTAATAATTAGCTCCAGCTAACAATTAAATATGCACTATATATAGTTACTCATTAGTTGCTAATCCAATCTTAATCAGGTTAGCTATCTCAATCTATTAGTTGCTAATTTTTAGCTAGCTAACAATTAATCTTAGATCTTGTTTGGGTCCACTAGTATCTAATAGTTATTTGGCTAATTCATTTTTTTTGGATCACCAGCTAAAAAAATAGGTGTATAGGGTGATTTTGTCTATAATAATTTTACTTTTAAATTTATTATTGGGACAGCACAAAATAGAGGTACGTGGGAGGACAAAAGTGTCTTTTGCGATCTGTTAGCTAGGTTGAGAAAACTACCTTAGGGCACTCTCAATGGTATAAGTCAGTTTCTAGCTCTAAGCTAACTTTTCCAATAATGCTAGCTCTTAACTATGGCCCATAGTATGATATCCACATGACACTCTCACATGATCTTGGAATGTGTATATGAGCCTAAAACTTGATCAAGAGCTAGCTTTTGTTTCTCTTCTATTAAAATGAAAAAAAAATGTTAAAGTTAGCTTATAAGTCAGCAGGTGCCCTTGGTTGTGTCCATTTGGATCCACCGAGACGAACGGATGGCTTATAGCTGATCAAAATATATATACCCTACTGTGTTAAAATGCTGCTAACCTCCTCCCAAATACAACCATGATTATTTAACCCACACAAATTTGCATATCGTTCGATCGGTGCAGACAAGGCAGGCAAATTATTTCAGAGGTCCCTCAGCAGCAGCGACATGCATGCAAATGAGCGACGTGTCTCCTGTTCCAAAGACCAGGTCATGCGACCTGCACTTTATTATGAACAAACAGAAGAATCTCTGGCCGGAACACATGACGCCGATGCTAATTATTTTTGTCTCTGACGAAGAGAAAATTTAACATTGCGGTCCTGGCGATGCTGCTGCCGCTAGTGGGAATGGTGAGGGTCCTAGGGAGAGTGCCCTACAATCTAGGCCATGTACCATGCATGTTCTTGGTTGATGCTCATGTCATGTGAGGCCTTGGCGAGAGCCACATGAACCCGGAGCATCATGTGTTCGAGTTTCGGTGTTCAAACTCGAGAGATCGCACGTTGCCTGCGGCTGCATTGCATTGGCAGATGGCGCCGACGACGCACGAAGACCGTGGCTGCAAAATGCAGTGGCCAAACTAAACTGGGTCGTCGGCGGGAGCGGCCGGCCGGCCGGCCAGCAAGACCGTGGCAGCATGAGCGTGGTTATGACCTGTCGACGTCCAGTCGTCCATGCATTGAATATTTTGGTTTGAATCCTCGGCACGCACATTGGTTGGACCGCCAGCGAATTCGCCAGTTTGTGATTTATCACCAAAAATATTGTCCACATTTTTTTCTTTATTTGATACGTTACGGATTTTGTTACTCGATCATTAGCAAACAATACTGGTAACATAATAGCATATGGTGGGAAATGTTATCAAGCCTGCGTTCCAAAGCAACAAACAGACATAATTAAGGCTTACTCATAAGTAGAAGTTACCATTTTAGTTCAGATTTTTATTAGCTAAAACAACCGTGCGACTCGGAAATTCATTTCAAGGAGACCTTTTAGCTAGCCAATCTCTAGAATCTCGAACTCCAGTTCATAACCCAACTAGGAGAGATGTTTCTAGCAGAGCTTTACCATGTACTAGCTGTAATTAAACTATTGAAAAAAAAGTCGATTGAGAACCCCTTTGCCAAGTTGTGTGCCCTTGTGCGCTTATGATAAGCATATGCATACTTGGCACCTAATGCTTGCCAATGGTCCATCGATTCTATGTTACGTATGGTAATTTGGTTTCCTTATGGTTGCGCAAATTCTTGGTGTATATATAGACATGGTGGTTGGCCTCTAGTGTAGTGTTGTACTTTGCATCTTGCAGCAAATTATCTCGACTGTCTATTTGCAGCTAGTTACCTTGTTCATGATCCTACTCATCATGATGATAGACACCACAATTATATTGTCTATGGCTTGACCCTCGCGAAGGATGTAGGTGTACAATAAATAATATTGAACATGTGATCATTTCTTGCTTTCCATAAAACCACATAATAGATAGAATCAAACCTATTTGCATATGAGGATCCTTGATATAGCATTGTGGCAATCTGACGATGGAGGCCACGACCTAGGCAGTGTATCGAGGATCCAAACCAAACAACCCTAGCAAAGTTACAATAAAAAAAGATATGTACCTTATTTTCTATAGAATCACAGCGTGAACAAGTTTCATTGACACTGGTAATTAATTAATTATACAATGGACTCTATTAGTTGTAGCAAGAGCAAGTCTTAGTCATCTCCATGTAAAAGCCATGACCCTAGGTTGGATGGTCTACTAGCCCACACTTTGTGCAAAAGCCAGGAATTAATATTTTTGTGGGAGTATATATATGTAGATGTAGCTTACATGCGCTCTTGGTTGTACATATGTGTGATGTCATGAAACCACTGGCTAGTAACTTTACGTGATTAAGCGTTTAGGCTTACATACTATTTCAGGCAAAAGTCCATAGTCCAATCACAGTGTTGTTGTGCTACCCGCTATTTTGATTAGTTTATGTAGGGGTTACAAACGGGTGAGACAGGAAGAAGGCTCTCAAGTCTCTATGTGGTGTGTGCGGTCAGTGTTATGTGTTGTTGAACTTGAAAAGTTCAGAGAGCTTGCCCTAGAATGGCGTCAAGATCTTCCTTTCATGTTGCCTTCTGATGGAAGCCATATGACATGACAGTAAGGGATTGCTTTTGTTCATGGGCAGTCCGTTGGCGTCACCTTGCCTAGAGGTTCGTTGTTTGGTAGTGCCAAGGTTTCTCAGTTCACCGAATAATCTTGGCTGCCAGAGCGAGGAAAAGCTTAGGCCATCTCAACACTACAACACCCAAGACCCTAGCATGTGCCTCCATCTTCCACGTTAGTTGCAAAGAGTCCATCAACTAGATTGTTACCTATGCAACGTGTTAGAGGGGCTTGCAGAAGCAACCGCCGCTTCGTCCATCAAAAAACAGAAGCCATAGCTTAAGCGCGTGTTGTGGCCAAAAGCAAATATTCTCGCGTGTTTTCTTCTTGACCAACAATATGTGAAACTATGACAGGAGGGGCAGTAGAGCAGAGCAAGCGTCTTAGGGCTTCGCGAACACTGCTTTTTGAGTAGTAGCTCCAAGGGCCATATAGGATCGGATAAGGTCTTGTTTAGACACCCAAAATCTAAAAACTTTTCAGGATTCCTCATCACATCAATCTTGCGGCATATGTATGAAGCATTAAATATAGATAAAAAAATAACTAATTGCAAAGTTTACATGTAATTTGCGAGATGAATCTTTTGAGCCTAGTTAATCCATGGTTGGACAATATATTGCCAAATACAAACAAAAGTGCTACAGTACTTAAATCCAAAAAGGTTTTGGATCTAAACAAGGTCTAAAAAAAGTAGGTGCTCTAAGCAGAAGCTACGTATGCTTGGGAGAGAGAGTGTGATCTATGCTAAAAAGAGAGATAGGAAATAAAGGTGAAGCATGATGAAAGGGAAAAAAAGTTTGTTTCAATTGTTGGATTTATTATGGGTTAGACCCATTTAGATTTAATAAATCAATAAACTCTATGGTGTGTAATTATGGACAATATATACATTGTACCAAATAGGAGCAAGTCCAAGGGTTGGAGTGGC
>Ga0182004_10002483_pt1 | contig 14364 bp, 15 predicted proteins | sample Sormic07211540_1_FD_120479 | JGI IMG/M metagenome (GOLD analysis project Ga0182004, IMG submission 120479) | Endophyte microbial communities from Sorghum bicolor roots, Mead, Nebraska, USA - 072115-40_1 MetaG | ecosystem: Host-associated > Plants > Roots > Unclassified | place: USA: Nebraska...
CCTGTATGAAAAGATTATGGGCCCGCATGCTTCCGGTGGACGGTCAAACATGAGGAAAATGCAGATGACGAGCGATCCTTGATATCCAAATCTACCGAGCGACAAAGACGGGATAGCATACTCGGCCTTTTGGCGATCGTGTTACCGAGACTGTTAGAGCTGATTTTTTCAGAAAAACGCTAAAACGAAATTCACGGAAGGTTTTACCGAGGCTCTTGGAGTTGCTCTTAGTTATTAGAATAATATATCTATAATAGAGTTCAAAAAGATAATATATCTATAAGATAGCCTTTTGTCCAAAGAAATGTGGAGATACGTGTATAGTGTAATAGGTGTACATATTTATGCACAACTTTTTAGTCATCTGTTTTACTCTAAAGTTGCATGGCATAATTTTTTAGTGGTTTTAGAAAAGGGAAAGCATAACTCGAGGAAACTAGAGTTGTGATAGAAAAAAAACGAGAAGTGCAAACCAGTATATACATGCACATGACTCTTGTGTTAGAGCAAATAAAAGCACAACGTGAAAGGATGACACTACATTCATTCGATCAAGTTAGACATGGAAGTAAAAAAAAAATAAAAGCACACGCAAAAGGCTTCAAACCCGCCAAAAGTTATGCATGTAACCTACGTCCGAGTCTAAATGTTAGTATGCCTCGATCTTTGATTCCATGCATTGCAAGGTGTAAAGGATATTGCTTGCTATGCATTAAAAGTAGTAATTGTTGTTTCGCACGTGTTAAAAGGTGCAACACGATGAAATAGAGTTGTGGTAGCTAAAATAGACTACACAAAATTGTCAAAAAGCTACTCCATATGTACATACATAAGTGAATACATCTAATTGCCTCCTATCCTTATGACGGTAATGAAGATCTTTTTTCGAAAGATCAATGAAGAAGAAAATATTGAACACATGCTTTTCATATGCCTTCATGCAACTCAAGCTTGTACATCACTTGTTCACTTAGGATTGATAATAAACTTGAAGATAAATATAGATGCAGCTTTACTGACATTTGAGCAATACCACATACATCAACATGCATGGCTCTGAATTTGCAACTGCTATAATTACAGTGGCTTGGAATATTTGGCTACAGTATGTCCATAGCTATAATTTCTCATTTCTTCATACTAGCAGCATGTCCATACTAACGCTACAGTAAAAAAAACAATATACTTATTGAAAATAAATTAAACAGTGTGATAGATTAAGATTCATGCCAAAAGAGATTGATGATGAGTTATTGTATTGTTGAGTCCATAGCAGATATGCTTAAAGAGTAGCATCGCAAAATACTCCTAACATCATGGCTATTATATCTTTTGAAGCCCCCTAATCCTCACATGCCTAAGAAGTTTTTATATATCTTCAGGAATGTTGTCTTTAGATTCATTCTCCTTGTACTTCAACATCTATATCCAGGGCGATTTCAGTTCTGCAACATTGCCAACACTAACCTTTCCTTCCTCCCCCTCTATATCCAGGGTGATTTCGTCAGTATGCAGACAAATAGTGATAGCAATGTTACCTTCTTGACAAAAACGTTAATTATTAATAGAGAGCAAAGGATCTACAGAATTGACAACACTAACCTTCCTTCATCCCCTTCTATATCCATGGTGATTTGAGTGCACAAGTAGCTAGTAGCATTTGCGAACTGAGCACAACGCAGAATTCAGCATAGTCTGAAGAAGCCTCCCTTCACGAGCACAACGCACATTAGTACAAAAGCCTCCCTTCAGCATGTGTCATGATTGTACGGCGCATTGTCTTAAATTGAGGAAATATATTATCCCTTTAGATCATGGATTTAGTGAATATGCTGCCAATGGCACCACCTACTCTCCAAATATTATTATTCAAACAAACATAGAGTATTGATTAGAGCTGAAATGTTTTGCTTATAATGTTAGATCACACAGCCGATGCATGCAGTAACTGTAAGAAGCATGATCTATGTAACTCTTGTTCAAAAGAGGATAGTTTGCAATTAGGACACATGATATATGCAACTTATCAATCTTCCGTAGTATTGACATAGCCAACTAACTGTGTCTTAAACAAATAAAATTGAGTTCATGAAACATGACTCTAAGAATCAGTATTAGGGAGGAAGGAGATGCAAGGGAAAAAAAAAATCTATACCAGGAGAAGATCCAGCAGGGCGCGGCGAGGTGCTGACGTTGCGTGCTTTCTGGCAAATCACGGTCTCACGGAATGGCAGCGGCGCGGATGGACGACGGCACGAACGGGAGGCGGCGCAGAACGACGGCGAAGGAGCCTTGGTTTGCCGTTTTCCCATCGGCCGCCCTGCTTGCCTTGCACTGCCGTCGTCCGGGAGTGCAAGGCAATATGCTGAATGAATAAATTTAAAAATAGATTCAGAAGGAACAATTACTTAAGTGAGAAGATCGGGAAAGTTAAATTTTCAACCTAGAATCAATGGGTTTGGTTGAAAGTTCCATTTTTGGATGAAAAGTTAGCCAAAATCCAAACGGATAGTATAAAAAAAAATCGATTCAATTTTTTTTTTAGTTTGGAGCAGGCATGTGCGTTGAAAGCATGGTAAAATTATATTTTAGGTGGTCTCAGCTTGATTCCTTGTTTGAAACAATATAGGCATGGGCGTGAGCGTGACTGCTCTTAAATCTTAATGATTAGGGGCTCAGGACTCGAGCAGATATCAAACTAATGGCGAGCTGCACAAACCAGCCAAGGTACCTACTGTTCAAATGCAGGTCATGAAAGACAGAAAGAGCACCACCCTTCACGGAGGAACCAACAAGGCAGCAAATACACACGACACGACGCCCGTTCCGGCAATCCTTTCAGGAACAACACAACCTCATCCTACATCAGCTGGAATCAACAAACTTGGCCCTTTACATTCAGGCACAGCTTCAGCGTCCCTCCGCAGACTCTGAATGGCAGAAGCAGCAGCAATCACCCTGGCTGCTTTGGTTGCAGAGAGACTCAACACCCACCTCATACAACTTCTTCACAGATCCTTCCAATCCACCTCACTGGAACATCAAAAGCATCGCTGCTACCTTCTTGCAAGCTATGAAGGATTCCCAATTCAAGGTTCACAAAATCCCATGGGCAATGAACTCCACGGCCACTGCTTTGGCTCATCAAGCTTTCAAATTCTAATTCTGTATCCACTGTGTGTTTCTTGTAATGCTGCCCATCATAGGCACCTTGATCAGTGCCCCATACAAATGGCACTCTTGACTGTAAAGCTGGAAGCCATGTAACATTCTACATGTAAGATGTTGTTAAATTAATATATGCCAGTTATTAAAAAAAAGGGCGAGCGGACGCACCGTTTTCAGCTACAGTTCCTTCCTCTCTGCACCGTGAAGAGCATCAGATTTGTTCTCTTGTCGGAAGATCCCGGGTATATGCCAGTACGGCGGGTTTCCAGTTTCCACACGAGCACGCCGCCGCCGGCTGTCCAGTTGACACCCTTCCTGTCACACCTTTTCTGGAAACAGCAACGTCAGACTACGCACCTTTTTTTTCTTTTTTTCTTTTTTTTTGGAAGCAATCAATCCCAGAGCAGAGTAGCAGACATGAACATCATGGTGCAAAGTAGCTTCATGGTGATGGTGCATAGAAATGGGATAGAGCATCACGGCATCAATGCACCATCCGATATAAATCTCCACCATCATCGGAACCAATGGAAACAAAATAGGAGCAGAGCACCACTAATCATTAGTATTTATCTGACTTGGCATGATTGTACTCTAACTCCATCCGAATATCCGAAGAACAGAGCTGTCAAAAATACTACAATATCCAACATCCACGAGTACATGACTACAACTGTAAAACCACACGATCACATTTACAATGAACCACATAGCCATCCAAAACTTTAAGGGTACAGCTGTTGATGATATGATCAAGTCAACAACATTTATGCGTTCAACTAGTACAATCTGAACGAATCAGGATCGCAAAGAGCGACTAACAGAGGAAGAGGATAACGGTTCCTAGCTTAGAAAAAACTAAGTTCAGCCTGCCCTGTCGAACTGAGTCACAGAGCTAACTAACAGAGCACACAACAGAATGGTGCTCAGCACAACTAAGCAAACATTTTAGCAGGCTGCCACTCAGCAGAACTTCCAATGATTGTTGCAGTTCACACACGTGACGAATGTCGTCATTGGTTCATCGGCACTCCGAGTCTGCAGCTGATAGTAAGTTGTCTTCCGCTGACCACATCTGCCACACTTGAACTGATCCGTCGTTGCCTTTGGAGCTCCTGCCCGCTCACACTCAAACAGAGCCTTCTCCTTAATCTGCATATTCTCTTGCTTCCTTGCATCACTAGCCATCTCATCAGGAGATATGTCTGGAAGCCCCTCTGGCGTCACTTCACCAATAAGAACCCTTCTCCGGAAATCAGTGTTGTTTTCAGCCCTCAGGTTGAACATGATTGACCTGTACTTTGTCTTGTGAGCCCCAGTGGAACGTCCAAGCCTCTCAAATAGTGCAGACTCTACTTTCACAGCAACTCTGTATGGGTCACATGCATCAACTTCATCCAAGATGTTTCTCACTTCATCTCGGTCATCATTACTAGTCTCTCTGGAAACCTTTGCAAAAGCTTCAGCAAGTAGTTCCCGGATTTTATCTCGAGTAGGATCATTGCATTTGACAAGAGATGTAAGCTTTGGGGCACCGCTGGGGGTGGATGCTGGCTTCTTTGCATCTGGAGTTCTACTGACTTCTTTGGATACCCTTTCGACCTTCACAGATTGAGTTCTGGAACCATTGCTAGCGGTCTTCTCAACTTTGACACTGCCAGGCTTCTGACCCCTAACATCCACATCTCTTTTCTCAACCTTCATGCTTGCTGATGCAGAATTCTTTTCAACCTTCATGGGTCTCACCTTCTCAACCTTTCCAGAAGAGTCACTTGATCTTTCATTCTCTGAGCCACCATTTTTCTTTCCTGACTCTTCAAGGACAACCTTTTTCCAGTACCCAAAAAGGTCTGCAGCGACCGCCTGGATGCCTGAGTGAGGGTGCTTAGTAAGGGGTCGGAGACGTTTGCCAACCTGACAAAAAAGCATACCATGTAAGGACTGCAACCTAATAAGCGGCATAAAAAAATACTAAACTGGAACCAATATATAAATATCTTAACAAACAGTAAGCAGGCCAAATAGAAAGCAAAAGTTCAACACTTGACATTTGCTTTACCAAAAATATAAAGAAGTTTAAATCGAGTAACTGGCTTCCAAAATCAGAGGCAACTATATACTGTAATAAAAGGAACCATATTAGGCACATTGAAACGATTAATGTTCCACAAGCTTTCCCGACAAAATACGCAAACGACAAAACAAGATTCCAGTAACTTCTTTATCTGAAAATCATTACAACTAGATTCCATAAAATCCGCACACGACAAAATAACCGTTTGCCTCACTTCTTTCCCGCCAAATCAGAATCCTGTACTTGAACTTAATCAAATACAAGCCATTGTGCATTCATGTCCAACAGTGGATTGACTATGATATTGAATCACACACTAAACAAAAGTTGGTGCCTGGAACAAAAACTAGTCCACTACTATTTGCAGAATACAAGTCAAGATTAAACCAATACCAAAAAAAAGTGATGAAATTTCCATATCGACCACCACAGAGTTCAGCAAATTCAGGAGGCAAACCTCAACACAATGCATATCTGTCAGGCACGAACTGTGTCCTTTAAAAAATCCCAGCCACCTATCCCTTCCTACAAACGTTGCTAAAACTGGAAGCCCTCTAACAAAAAACTCAAAAATATGCATTACAACTAGATTCCACAAAATCCGTAAACGACAAAATAACCGTTTGCCTCGCTTCTTTCCCGCCAAATCAGAATATCGCACTTGAACTGAATCAAATACAAGCCATTGTGCATTCATGTCCAACAGTGGATTGACTATGATATTGAATCACAGACTGAACAAAAGTTGGTGCCTGGAACAAAACTAGTCCACTACTGTTTGCAGAATACAAGTCAGGTTAAACCAATACCAAGAGGAAAAAGTGATGAAATTTCCATATCGACCAGGCAAACCTCAACACAAGGCATATCTATCAGGCACGAACTGTGTCATTTGAAAAATCCCAGCCACCTGCTCCTGCCTACAAAAATTCCTAAAACTGGGAGCTTTCTAACAAATAACATAAAAAATGTGCAGAAAAGGAGAATATATCATATACCTATCCACCCCAAATAGGGACAGGAACCCACGAGATCTAATTCCAAACGAAGGCCCTGTTCTTCGCGTCTCCCCGACGTCGTCTTTAAAGAGAGAAGGGAAAAAGGCCGTCGATTCGACGAACCATATCTACAGGAGACCCAAATTCAATGCGCCAAGACCCATATCGCTCACGGTGAGATTGCCACCGCCGCACGCATCCGCCGGGAACGACAAGACGAGAGTCGATTTCTCCGCCACAAAATCAATCAATCAATCTAATCGAGGCGGGCGGCCGCTGACCTGCGTGGAGACGAGGATGTCGGTGTTGACGCGTATGTCGCGCAGCCGGCGCAGCGCGTCGAGGCAGCGGTCAGCCTCCGGCGAGTCGCCGTCCGCTGCCGTAGCGTCGGCCGCCTTCTTGGCCGCATCGAACGTCTCCAGCAGCTCCCTCTCCATGGCTTCGGCGGCGGGGCGGCGTAGCCTCTGGCCGGCGAGGCCGGATCAAAACCCTAGCTCGGCGCCGCCGTCCCTGCCGCTCTCGCTATCCTGTGTGTGGCGTGGAGCCGGAGGCAGGAGGAGAGAGAAAAGAGGTTGGACCTGGGGGGAGGGTAGGCCTTTATAGCGAACAAGCGGCTAACGGCGCGAGCGGCTTGTCAGAACCCGCCGTTGATTCGGAGGCGGATTGTTCTGGAACGACATCGATCGGACGGCCCAGGAGGCGACACGTGGCCGGAAAGTTGGTAGAATCCAGGATCCTGCTCCTGGAGTCCTAGATGACAGGTGAACTGCTAGCCTCAGGCATGTTCGGACGTCTTGTGATTTTCCTCCGTGTAAGCCTTGTTTCATTCAAAAAAAAGTTTACAAAATGAACATTGTTTGTTTGTTTTTAACAAATATTATTTAATTATAAATTAATTAGACTTAAAAGATTAGTCTCGCAAATTATATTTACTATACATTTAGTTATTATTTTTATCTATATTTAATGCTCTATGCATACGCCACAAGATTGAATGTAACGAGAAATTTGAGTTTTTTAAAACTAAACAAGGCCTGAACGTCTGCTGCCAGCCCCAGCCACACCGCTAGACAGAAGACGGCTAGAACTACTAGAACTACTCCTCGTAATCAGTGACGTCACACGTTTCCGCAATTGGAATGAAAGGAAAAAGGTACTCCAACACTGCTGAGTACTGTACTCACATTTCTTTGGTCACACTCACAAGATCTGTGTCTTTTGTCTTGGGTACATAAAGAGCAAAGGGGCAAAGTAAACCTAATCTGAATTTAGCATGTTCGCGTCATTGCAGAACCTCAGCGAATACATGAACTTTGAAGAGGTGTTTCTGGTGCTGCAGGGGGCTTGGGGGACTGCTACCCCTACTGTGTGTAGCTCATAGCCAGCTTGAACTTTGGGTGTTGCTTGAGACCAGACCAGAAGGCCCATTGCCGTCAGCAACCTTTGCCAAGGAACGGTATTGCAGCTTCACACTCTCTGCGTTGTCTGAAGTCTTCACAACATACCTGTTGTAAGCGAGCAATAGATCATGAAAAAATTTACAGGTTTTCGAGTAGTGAGATAAGCATTGTGCTTGATTCCAGGAAGATCAGTTAGGATGAAATTATTCTAACCATCCATTTAAGCACTGCGCTGTCACAACTGCCTGACGTCCCACAAACCGTTCCGGGGTCCTCTTGTTTCCCTGAAAAATTCATTTCACACACTAGTTGCAGAAACCACAACACAGAGTGAATGAAAGCCACTGCTTGGTTGTCTTGCTGATAAAATACCTTGATTATGACCCGGTCGAAGACAGCAAAAGGAAACTGCACACCTTTACCTCTACTAGCAAGGTCAGTTCGATTTGGATCGTCATCGCCACATTTATCCTCACATAGGGTAGAATAGATTTAAGAACGTGCAACGAATATAGCTGCCGGATTTGAAGGGTGACTGATAAGCTGGAAAAGGGTGTATACCAGTTCAAGGCGGTCTCTTCTTCTTTTCAATGACTTTGCTGAATCTTCTTCACGTTTGAATGCCTGAACTGCAAGGCGAAGAGCTGAAAACATACCCAAAAGACAAACTGATGAAGTGGAAGCTACAAAGTACCAGTTATTTATATATGAATTGCATTGATTCTATGAAAAAACTAAGAAAAGAATCACATGTGGGATGGCAGGTATGCATGAAAGCTACAAAATATCTGGTAAATATGAAATGAGGAAGTTTCAAAAATCAGCATGGACAACATTAACCGGGGATCTCTCAAAAAAAAACAACATTAACCGGGAGAGTTTACAGGAAGACATCTAGTACGTGCATATCGTTGCTTGTGCCTGTAGGAGGACGTAAATATGAGGGCAGGCAGGCATTAGTGTCGACAAACAATTACTCAATCCATGGATAAGAATCTTAAAGTCATACATATATCATTAGTCTCTGATCCTCGACTATCAAAGGTAAAAAACAGTTGGTGACACAGCTAAAGAGATTCATATGGAGAATGCCTAGTATGACATTTACGGATTTACCAAATAATAGATATGAACATCCAAGCTAGTTAACACAATAGAATGGACTGTGACATATCTTAGTTGATACTTCTCAGTTCAAAGCCATACCCAAGTTTGGTCGAATGGAGGCCTCGGTAATTGGCAGGCCACATTTACCACAAGCTTTCTGCATACAAGGAATAGAGACTGTTATATATCACTTTCACATTCACTTGAAATTCCATAAAACCATTGTGTAAGCACTGATTGTTAGGGCTTCCAGTTTCCAGGTCTATCCAGTAAAGTTAATTCTTTGCAAATTGAAACTTGCATGATGTGTAATATGTGATGGCAACGAATTAATGACTAAAAAACGTTGCTAAATATCATTTGTACCCCTTTATAGAGCTTATATTGACACATGTTGCATTGGAACCTTTGAATCATACAAGCTCTTGAAATGCATTGTTATTACTCTAAATAAGAAGAGATGTCCCATGCATTACTGGGTATAGGTCAAATCAGAGGGTAATAAAAACGCCCAGAAGAAAAAGCACTCAAATTCATAGCCAAAACCAACTGTGATTTGTTGAATATAGCAAACTTGGGGGAAGGAAATCTTTACAGATAACAGTTAACACTAACAAACCCAGAGGAGTAGGTAAAAGCAGGATTCAAAAAATACATGTTACATTTTAATGATCTAGTTTCTATAGCCAAAAGTTAGGAACGGTATCAGGAGGTGAAGGTTCCTTTTGACATACCATTCTGTAGACATGCTGCATTCCACTACTTCCATATGAATGGCCACATGATAAAATCATTGCATCATCCATGAGAATACCTCTGCAACATGCCAGGACATAAATGAAATGAGATTTTTGGAACAACCTTTTTAGTAAGAAGTAATATTTCTATGCCGCAAGGAAATCTGATTTGGTTATGAATTCTGACAAAATGCAGAGCTAAACATGATCAATGATCATTTAAGGCCAGAGGCAAAAACTAGCATATCAAACAAATGATTGGGCACTAACTTGTCCCAGAGTACGTCCATGAGCATAGTTCAACCACTATAAATTATCATCATTTATCAGTAAATAGCATTATCATACAATGCGGTAGACTGGTATAGTATATACTTGATATTAGCACTCTAGAAGTCTCAGATATATAATATTCTGTGAGTACACTACAGCGTGGATCAAGAAAGAGAAAGGGGCATGTTATCTCTACTACAAATAACTAAATTCTCAAGAAAACAACAGGCATGTTCGGGTACCCACGTCAAAGGATCAGAGAGGTGCGCTCTCAGCAGGTCCCAATAGCTAGATGCAGGACCCCCCTCTCTTCTTCCAACAATTCCATACCCATTCTCCCCCCTCAGATCTCTGGGGATGGTACCAGGATCATCCACTCCTGGTGATGCAAGCCCAAATTGGTGCCATTGCTGCCCCTCTTGGATGGACCTCACTGCAATTTCCCCATTCATCTCCGTGCGTCCAATACCTGGTGTACGATCAGCAAGCAGCAATGATCACATTCATCCAGATATAGAAGCACCTAAATTGGGATATAGAGAAAATTCCACTACTCAGAGTCCACCACAAACGTGGCTCAATCACAAGCGTTATTGTATTTAACCATTCCACGCCGGCAAGGCTTCAAGCAGCAGAATCCAATCTACCACTACCAGTAATAGATGAAGACCTGAAAGCCTCTGCGCAAACCCTTGGTTCACCTGGCGCGGAGAAGGCGCGTCGCTGCGGCGAGCCGCGAGCCCCACCGTCGGACAGCTCCGCATCATCCTCTTCGGCGCTGTCATCGTCCATGCTTCCCTCGTCTTCTTCGACCTCATCGTCGCCTTCGGAGGTGACGGGCGGGTGATGGTGCTGCGACAGGAAGGGACCGGCGCCGCGGGAGGGGAAGTGGGCCGCAGCGGGGAAGGGGAAGGGCAACGGCAAGGGTGTCCCCCTCGAGGAGGAGGCCCCGCTGTTAGCCCCCGCAGGAGAAGCCATGGTGGCGCGGCCGCCGGAGCCGGGAAGAGGTGGGGATTGAGACGGTGCTGTTTGCTGGACTCGGCGGGCCTTCACGCTTGTCTCAAGTGCGCTGCTGGTCGCAGTTGGTGGTGACCCGTTTGAACAGTTCTCTCACATTCAGAGCAATTTTGAACTACTTTCACATTTTGCCATAAAACAAGAATAAGAAGTGTTACATTATTTTGGGAAAATTTTCTACATTACTGTTTTAGATACTGTAGCATTTTCGTTTAGTTGTCAAATTCTTTTTAGTTTTGGGTATTGTAGCATTTTCGTTTGTATTTGATACATATTGTCTAATTATGAATAATTGGCCTTAAAAGATTCATCTCACAAATTACAGGCAAACTGTATAATTAGTTTTTATTTTCATCTCTATTTAATGTTATATGCATGTACCGTAAAATTCAATGTGACGGAGAATCTTTAAAAATTTTAGAGACTTTTTTTGGAACTAGATAAGGTGTGCAGTCGCAGAATTCGAGAACGTAAAACTCAATATAGTTGTGCTGGCCATCTGTAAGGCCCCCAATATACATCTTTTAATGATATATTTCTGATCATACATATCAGCAAAACTTTTGAAAAGTATAGTGAAGTGAATATTATCTTTGACTCAACAAGTAAACAGTGAGCAATTTTGCCTATCATGATGTTAAAAGGAATGGTTTGATTTTCTATATTGACTTGTACCGTAGAACCATCTTGTCAGGATATCATTTGACATTCGTTTCATTGCGGTGGAGCCAAATATGCAGACATGCAGTGCAGTGAAGGGAATGGATGCTCGAAGGCAAGCATGGACAGATTCCAGTAAAGCAGCTGCGAGCTATACATAGCTTGCAAAAGTTGCGCTTCAACTTTCCTTTTGTATCATCAATACAACAGCTACTCTACACTGAACAAGTTCCCTCTTGTATTACGCATCACCTAGGCTAGCATCTTTACAGCACCGAAGGAAAACGTCTCAGGGCATGGCGCATCACGCCTTCCCATTGCCTGTCTTCTTTGAGGCGAAGAGGTGGCGGACGACCGAGAGCTTGCTTGTTGCGCGAGAAACGAGCGAGGAGCCAGAGGAGCTCCTACTGCTCAGTGACGACCTTGTTTCCTCCGATTCCTCATCTTCGTTTGGTTCTGAAATCGGAGGTGGAGGTATTGTCATCAGGAAAGTTTCAAGCATTCGGATGATCTGGCTGAAACTGGGTCGCATCGCAGGATCCTCGACCCAGCATGATTGTACTATGAACACAAGCTCCTGGGGGGTCTCCTCAGGGAGAGCTGGGCGCTTTTGCTGTTGATATAAACAAGAGAAAAATATTATCAACATCAGTAGACTGCAATCAAGAACTGTGTGATGATGCTATGATACATGTTCCCATGGAAACTACTATCAAGATATGTTAACGCCTAGCCTAGCTCTTCAATTCCAAACGATATATGTAAAAGAAATTCAGCAGACCAGTCATCATCATGCCACATAAGGCTAAGAATCTGAAATTAAACTTCCTTCCATGACAAAATTCAAAACAATACATCTTTGGAAACAATTCTTTGTCATTTAATGTTTAACATTTTAGCCTTCACACTTTAGGCAGCCAAGCACAAACAATTTCTTAACCATAGCATCTAACAGCTTTATCCACAAAATAAGGCATTACTAACTTGTGCAAGTATGGGCAACAGTATTTTCATCCTTACCTGAAAAGCAGCAGCATATGCAGCTTGTAGATTTGACATGCCTTCAAATGGCATTCTATTGGTCAACAATTCCCACAAAACAATGCCAAAGCTGTACACATCCACTTTATTTGTGTAATGCTTTTTCTCACCACGTCGAAGTGTGACTGTGCTGTATAGCTGCACAATCACATATAGAAAGAATATGAGCCACCCTTTGCACAGATCAGTACTAGAGTATACTTTTTTATAAAATAAATGGTACCAAAAACCATCAAAAGACGATACAGCTAGCAGCCTAGCACATTACTACAGGAGCAAAATTTTTCTGTGGTTTTGGTTTCAGTATGTAATTGCACTAGCTTTAAGTTAATGCAGAAAATAGTGTTTACAACCTCTGGGGCCATCCATCGGTAAGTCCCTGTTTCAGCCGTCATCATTTCAGTCACAGTTTCTTCACGTGCAAGTCCAAAATCAGTAAGTTTCAGTTTCTTACGATTTGCTGTAAGCAATAAATTATCTGCACAAATGTTGATAAAATAAGTATAGGGGATTTAAAGCAACGTAAACACCAACTACTAGAGGAACCAAGAAGGTCAAGGAAGCAAAGCAAAAGACCAAACAGATTGCAACATTTTGAAGTAGAACCATGAGAAGGAAACTAAGCCTGGTGCTGTCATGCTGATATAGACTTGGGAATATTCAAATGCATATCCGTAGGTCTTACAATAAGTGGGAAAATGACAACACATATAAGTAGATGTGCAAACACCTCACTGAAAATTTTGAGTGGCTAAAGATAATCTATTCAAAGATCGAAGACAATAATTTGGCAATACAAAACACACTCAAATGGACATGCAGAGACCCGAAAGCTGCAACTAAAGGATCAAAGTACAGAACGCCAAAAGTCAAATAGCTTAAGCATCCTTACCAGGCTTCAGGTCTCTATGTATTATGCCATTGGCATGTAAACAGTCCATTGCATGAGCTATGTCCAGTGCATAGCTGATTGCAGTGTGTGTATCTAGTTGGCTAGGCCGAATGCTGTGCAGGTAACTTTTCAGTGACATCCCTGGTAATAGCTCACTAACAATCACCATCAATGGTTCCTTGCAAGCTCCAATGAACTGAAGAAGCATAAACTGTTGTGAGGAGGTCCCAAAGGAATTGAAAATGTGTGTAGACACACAAGCATAACATTCAGACCAGGAAGTACCTTGACAAGATTCTCATGTTTCACTTTACACATCATATTTACTTCTCGAATGAAACGGGCTTCGAGTGTTGCTTTTTCTTCAGGGGTACTGCCACGGTTAAGAACCTTTATCGCTACAATTTGATCACCATACCTATTTGATGCATACAAGAAAAACAGGATTACTGATATGACTTAATAAATATACAAAAGGCAAACGAAAAGAAACTGGTCGAATAAGTTTAGGGAAACAATATGATGAATGAAATGGCACACTGTTATCTAATTTGGTCTGTGTGGTATAGCTGGTTGACTCTGTTCGGTGCTCTTTGTGGCCACTTGAGGGTTTTTGGCAAGGTTTAGCTGTTTTCTGTTTGTGCTCGAGTCAAAAAGTGGTATACCCAGTATGTATCAAACCTTTGTTGGCTTTCTTAAAAGCTGAGTAAATCTCCTTTCAAAAAAAATGGCACAAGTTTCCTCATGTGAAGAGAATGTCATCTGAACTTGTGATGGTACCAACAGTCATCTATGACAGATTGGTATTTCTCTGGAGAGGAGATTATTGGAGGTAGCCAAAGGACTTTAGCCCAGGTGGTTAGAGCTTTCCAGCAGCAACACCCCCCCCCCCCCCCCCCCCCCCCTGATTTCCCCCCCCTTTGGGGGACAATTTCTGCGCGGGGGGAAAAAAAACCCCCCCCTTTTCTGTGCTTTTCTTTTTGGGGCCGCCCGCCCG
>Ga0182004_10002484_pt1 | contig 14363 bp, 9 predicted proteins | sample Sormic07211540_1_FD_120479 | JGI IMG/M metagenome (GOLD analysis project Ga0182004, IMG submission 120479) | Endophyte microbial communities from Sorghum bicolor roots, Mead, Nebraska, USA - 072115-40_1 MetaG | ecosystem: Host-associated > Plants > Roots > Unclassified | place: USA: Nebraska...
CTCGATGTGTTTAGAAACACTCACCTGGAGAGGATCAGTAATCTACCAAAACTGCAGAAGCTCGTCATCGTCATGTGCCCAAAGCTGAAGGTAGTGGACGGCATGCCTGCACTCCAGAGACTCGAATTGGAGGATTATGACATGGAAACAGTCCCCAGGTATCTGCAGGGTGTAAACCCAAGGCATTTGCTGCTGGATTGTTCCATATGGCTGCTCACATGCATAGCAGCAGGGAAATCCGGTCCTGAGTGGCACAAGTTTAGCGACATCCAGCAAGTCAAAGCCTATGCAAATGAAGAAGGCTGTCCAAGGAAGTGGTATGTGCTATACACAAGGAACCCTTTCCGCTTCGAGACAAATATCAGCCGCTCTGCTATTGCCCAAGGTAAATTAACACACCAACTGCTTCACCTAATATAGTATTTTATTCTCAAATACACGGTTCCCTTCAGTCTATTCAATGTGTCATTATTGGCAGGCCGCATGGCACGTGCTTGGTTTCCTTACTCCGAAACATGTCCCGTTGAAGGCGAGTGGCCATTAGAACAAGAACAACACAGGCATGTTGACAAGAGTGTGCCACTCTGCTTACGGTTCAGGTAAATTTTCCTAGCTGGTTGATTGGTGGCTTCTGTCCTGCCGAAAATATCTCTCTCTCGTTGTGCATATGCCTGATCATCCGTAACGTACACCAAATCACTCACTCGTTGCATGTTGCTTAATGTTTCATCTAGTATAACGGATTTGGGCAACATGTGAATGCAGGAGCCATGCGTACCGTCATTTGGCTGACTGGTTGCGTCAAGCCTGCCTGCACTGCTGTGAAGCCGACGAGGTGGCTTCCACGACGGATCAGTGGATTGAAGCAGGGAGGGGTGCGGCATACAGATACTATGAGACCACATATGGGAAGCTTGAGCGACTGAAATAAAGATCAAGAGTGTAATGTAATATGTGAATAAACATTTGTTTTGTTGCAGTTTATGTGCTGCTTTTGGGCCATACACGTCTGAAGAACAGAAACGTTCCAGACCTGCACGGTTGTACGTACAAAACAAGACGTACTCTGTTTTCCAAGTTAAATAGTCTGTACTCTACTTTCCTTGCAATAACATTTTGCGGTATCCTTTACCCATTCCCTGCACATGCAGAGTCCAACTCTTTTTCAGTGTTGTACACACAACAATGTTAGTAAGGCCTTGTTCGGTTGATCAGTGGATTGAAGCAGCGTGGGGTGCGGCATACAGATACTATGAGACCACATTTGCGAGGCTGCAGCGACTAAATTAAAAGGAACATCAAAAGTGTAATATGATAAGCTTTTGGGCCTTGCAGTGATTGCCCAGCGGTTGTACATGCAAAACAATATGTCCTCAAGTTAAACTGTCTGTGCTCTGCTTTCTTTGCAATTAACTTTTTCCGGCATCATTTAGCTACCCTATATCGGTGTTCACGCACAGCAATTGTAGTTAAGAATTCTTCCAGTTTGCCTCTCACTGCGGTGATTATTTGGCGTAGCTTCATTGTTTTGCATTTGGCGTTAAGCAGCAGTGAAAATGTTGGCTGCTCGACACTGTGGCAGGTGCGGCTTTCATGGACAATGAGTCCAGTAGCTGCTGATTATGGCTCCTGCTCCGGCCCAAAAACTTGCCACATAATAATCGTGCATCTCTCTTGTTCGACCTGGTATGACATGCTCGCTTTCCTATGCAGGATAGCCAATATGCATCAGTAACATTCTTTGAGCATTTATGATTATTGCACGTTGGCATTAAACCCTAGTAGTCCTTCTAACTCATTCTCAAGGACATGCCTCACAACGTGACCATGGTGCTCAGAGTTAATCAGCTGCTTCCCAGCTGAGGTAAATGCCATGGGCTTCTCCATGAATGCCATTTGTGGAGGCGTGCGTCCCATCCGTTAATGGTCTCAAGAAAATCAAAAAATCAAAAGATATGCAACTAATGGTAATCAATCCCACAACCTGATGTTCAGCAATGCCCCCTTTCTAACCCTACACTGCACACTCATTTGTCACTGAGCACAACACCAAGATTAGCGATGGACGATTTGACGCTAAAAGCAGATACAGCGAGAAACGAACTGTCACTAAAAAGTTATAGTGATAGATTTGTGTAGACGGTGTACGTCCTATTGCTAAAAATCTTCAAGGACAGACAGTACTTTTAGCGACAGATAGCCCACAGCTATTTTTTATTGACAGATATTCCATAACGATCTTTGGCGACAGACCAGTTCATGTTATAAATTGTTTTAGAGAATGATGGTTTAACAAGATCATTTATATGGCACTAAAAAAAGGCCATTTGGACGCAATTTAATAGAAAAACCCAATATAACACCATATACACATTTGCCATAAATACATTCATTCATGACCAAGTCTAAACATTCACAAAGACATACATATGTGATCAGATTAGCCATTACAAACATCGATGATAAGTTGATACATCGCCTAGCACCAGCTTTGAGTGGGAAATCCTCCACAAACTTCATAACTAGCACCATAACAGACCCTGCAGTAACCTGCTAAAAGGGTAAGTTACTATGCATGATGTATTATTGTGAAAGTATGAATCACTACTCCTTTTAGAAGCATAAACACAACATTCAAAAAAAGCAAAGTTATATGGCTGTAAAAATTGCAAACCTGCACAATCAAGTCAAAATAGTCTTTCACTATATGAGCTTGTTCGCTGATTTATTGTGAGAGAAAAACACAGCTGGTTGACAGAAAAAGTATGACTTACAAGACAAGCGAACGGACACTAGCTTGGCTCATGGAAGCACAAGTATGGACATAAGCAGAAGCTTGTTCGCATGTGTCAAACTATTGAATTGAATTGAAGTATTCATACATGTCAAACTTTATAATTTCAAATGTTGTTGAAAGTTCCATATCAATATATTGCAGATGTCGAGTTAAAGTTTCTGCAATTGGTAGAAAGTGTCAGACTAATCACCTATTACTACTGGATGGTACCATCTACCAGGTTGTCCAAATTAAGACTACATTCCAAACTTTTAGTTAAGTGTATTCTGGTCTGACACTTGTAAATACATCATACAAATCAGTAAGCTTACCTAATCCAGGTTCTAAGTCCCAAGCACTTACAAACCTACAGGGCTAAAAATTCCATTAATCTGGTATCTCCAAGTACTAGTAACATGCAAAGAATAGAAAAGCTAGTGGCTTACCCAAAAAAAAAAACAATGCCAAGTTGTTATCCCTTTGCTGCCAACCAACTAATGTGAAGATCAAATGTGACTCCTTCTAGAATAAGCTGCAGAACAAAATAGAGATCAATGTCGACAGGAGCAACTACAACTGTCAATTGGCAAAGGAAAAACAAAACAGATGTTAAAATAGAGATCATGATGATGATGGCTCACCTTGTTGAGCAGATAGAAGAAGTCCATTTTGAACCGTGGAAGCATGTGCCGACGCGGGTATGTCTGCCAAATTGCTGCGTGTCAGGGACGGGACTCCTCTCCTCTGCTCATGGTCTCCTCATCAAGCCCTGGGCGCCCATGATACCTCTATTGATAGATCTGAAGAGCGATGACTTCGTTCTCATCTACCGAGGTAAAATCAAACTAGACGTTTTCATTTCACGTACATGGGCGAAAGGTATACCGGAAATGCACAAGAGTCCTTGTTCAGAAATGTCATCTTGGAGATGAGCTAGGAGAACACCATGCAATAGCGCTGACGATCAAAATCGCTGAGAAAAATCTCTAAACAATTATTGATGCCACGGAAGCATCGGAATGTACTTGCCGCTGAAGACAAGTTCAGTTGTCCCATGCATGTGGACTATTTAAATATAGGACATTGGGTTGATTGGACATGAAACAATTCAATACAACAGGAATGAAAGTTAATTATTAATTCTATCCTATATGAAGATTTACTTAAGAATATACCACACGCAGAAATCCACTTCTCAGCCCATGTTACTATTCAAACGGACCTGTAGGCTACAACCACTACTGAAATAAAACTCAAGTTATAACATCTTGGCCATTTGTCATATTGGCGTGATACAAAGTATCCGGACTGAAATAATTCTAATGAAGAAGTCACTGCTTCCCTAGGCTTTAGCCTATCAGCAAAGAGTAAGGCTGGGGGCAATTAACCCAAACCCATTTTCCTGGCCACTATTAAGGGACAATGAAATTCATAGGAAGTTGGAGGTTTCTCTCTGCCATGTCAGATTTCTATCGACAATAAACTTGGCCTAATCGTGACTCAAGACCTGTAGTTCTTCGGTGTCATTGAGAGTAGTTTGGAATCTGAAGGACGCAGGAAGCTCAAATTCTAGAATATCTAGGTATATAAACCATTGCATAACATCCAATGGGGAACCTCTGTAGAAGAGCTTGAAAAATAAAGTAACTGATCTGTTTATGCTGATTGCTGATGCTGCTTCACCAAAAGACATGCATCGGCGGAATTTTTTATCTCTGGGTAATTGGTTCTCTTGGTCTTCTGAGTAATCCAGAGAACGGAGAGATAGGGTTGTTAGCTTTGAAACTACTAATTTATGAAGGTGAAGATTGAGCCATAGTTGCACAAACTACCAAGGGCCAGTGATTGTTGGGATGATCTCATTCTTCATCAAGCTTTGAGAGACTTTATTCAGAAGATTGTATAGAGCTCCAGGTAGGTATTTGCCAAGAGGAATCTCAGAGTTGACTGCTATTTTTTCTGCTAGAACATGATAATTGGAGGTCGGAGCACAAGTTTGTCCTGACAAGACATATCAGTATAGCCACATATTCAAGAAGGCTATGTGCTCTTTGTCGGTTATAGCTTTCCTATCAGTCTTGAAACTGTTTATGTAGTTGGACCAACCTCCAGACCTTATACTCTCTAGTTTTTCAGAAGGCTTTACTAACAGGTTGATAGGGTTGATTTGTCCTATGATGTTAAGACCAGTCAACATGAGGACATCGGCCAGAATATAGGAGACATGCCTTACCTGAAAAGGAATGCATTATAGGTGCTGGACCAAAGATAGCAAGCAGCTTTGAGCCTAAACTTATTATTCTTGATGTCAGAAAGGGAGAGAGAGATGCACTGGTCCAAATTACGGATAACCCAATCTGATCTCTTCTTGGCTGCTACTTTGATCAACCAGTCTCTCCAACCAGAGATGATTGATGGCCAGTTCCTTATGGAGGATTTCTTGTCCCATTGGTTTGGGTTCATAGTGAGTGCTTCAAGGGAACTTTGTTGGTTTCAACGATAATAACCTTGCTGGGATCTGGGTCGCCCATGGGGCCTAAGAAAACCTTGCTTGGTGCGTCCTCAAGAGGAATCAAGATCTGATTCTAGAAAGCCAAATTACCATGGGGATGTTGTCGATTGATGTCATTTCATTGAAGAAGTCGCCGAGAAGCTTTTAATTCTCGTTCAGGGGATGTTCAATCACGCCGAGACACTTGGTCCGTCTAGGGTTCGAATTTTGCTTGGTGTCGACTATGGGAGGAAGACCAAGCTTTTAAAAACTGGTGGAAGGAGAAAGACAGAGTAATAAACGGAGTAATCAATATGTCCTTGCCGGCCAGAATTAGGATTCGGATGTTGACAATTTGATTTTATTCCAAAATTAGGGGGTATGTGTTGACCCCAAATTTTTACGAGCAGAGACTGCTCGTGGGGTCGCTCTATTGAAGGAAAAACGGTTGGTTTGTTGGATCGGCTAAACAAAGGTCGGATGACAATAGTCGATCGGGACATGTCGTGCTCTGACAGGCTAAGAAAGAAAACATGTCGGACTTCATTAAGAAAGGAAAGATTGGAGTTCAAGTTACCTTTTGTTTTTGGAAGTCGTATTTTATTAAGACTTATATTTAGGTTTCTGGGTTATAAATACCAAAGACTCGATTATTGTAAAACATACATTCAATCAATACGAAAACTTTTTGGCTCCAGCCACAAACCTTAGGAGTCGGAGTAAAGTAGATCTCGACAAGACCTTCGATAAGTCGAGTTGCATTGGTTAATTTCGATCTTCGGTTTGCTTGTAAGTATTGTCACGGTTCATATCTAGTTATCACAGCTGCAACTTTGATCTCGTGTTAAGTTTGATTTGAGCTATTTATCGGGTTAGATCTTATTTCTAAAGCTACATTGTTTCAATTTCTTACAAGTAATTGATTTAAGCTTATCGACTCTACCAGATCGATAATTTGATAGATTCATTAAGTTATCAATATTGTTCGTATTTAATTATTTACTTATTGCAACAATATTATTGCCCAATCGAGATCTAACAGGTTAGATTAAGCTTTAGCTTTCTTAAGAGATCAAATTATTTTAATACTGCTTTATGAATCACAATCATCGCTAAAATAGTCAATCAGGCCTATATCAGCTAATCTGTCGATCTCGATCGCAATCAATTTGGAATTGGAGTATATTTAGCCTAACGTTACTTGTTATTGGCTGTATTTTCAAACCCCACTGTCAAGCATATTAGCTAAGTTCAGCTAGATCTAAAATTCGATCATGATAGAATAAATAGATCTTGTTCATGCTTTTTGGATAGTCGTACTTCAACGAGTAGTTTGCACATGCGGATTTGTTCAGCTATTAAATAATCTAGTAATGTTTATCGAATCTATTGAAATCCGCTAGCCTTTAGACCAGGTGAATATAGTTTTGATACAATTATAAAAATAACTTGTTAAGACCGCAGACCTTTAGACCTAGTCTTGGTAAGTTATCGTTTATTTAGTAGATAAAACAGATAAGTACGTGTAATCTACCTATTCTTATGCAAACTTCGTATCGACTAATTAGTCGATCCGCTTACTTTTTGTGCGTAGCATACCAGTACACTTTGCTTTAAAAACAATTAATTTCATTAAATGAGTTCAGTTTATGCTACAGCATTATGTCAAATAATAATTGATTAATTAAAATATTTAATACATATCAGGAATGATTATTTCATTATTATGCATCTAAGCATTGCTAGGAGTTGACTTTTTAGTCACATTCCTCTGGTCAATGGCTACTTTGAACTATATATTTTGGGACTGTCTGGTGGTAACCGACAGTTTCTATAATTTGATATTTGCTTCCCCTTATCAATTAAAGGTCAAATTGAATGGCACGCTGAAGACCCAAATCACCAAACTCGGCTCAAGTGTTGAGGCTCAGGAGATTAAGGACTCTAGCTTCTGAACGGTCTCTGAGGGCCTTCGAGTGTGTTACACAAGAGATCAATTTTTTGTGCTAACAATGCCAAACTAGCAACAGTTGCAATACCTTATTGCAATGTGACTTTTTGCAACCATTGGTAATGAACGCGATTTGGTTGCAACATCTACCTTTTGCAACCAAATTAGGTCTATTGCAAAGTATTTTCATTGTTGCGCAAGGGTTAGAAATTAGTACGGTGGTTCCAAATAATTATTGGAGATGTCTAGTATATATGCTTGGCTAATGCTCCTTATTAAAAGTGGAGGGCATGTATGTAGGCACCAAACAGTGACACCCATAAATAATGGTTATAACTAGTGCTTCATATATATTATGTGCATCTTATTCATTTTTATTAATCATGTCTTAGAATGCATGTCCAAGAATAGGACCATTGGATCAAAAGCAGTGTCGCATTAATCCATGACCGGGACTGGCCTGGTAACCATCCACACAAAAGTGTGTCAAGTATTGCTCGCCGATTTCTCATGACACAATTGTTTCTAAAATGACTACATAAAAATACTTCACCAGACACGCGTTACTCAACACAAGACATCTCATTGTTTATTGTTAGATATATTGAGTAGGACATTACTCATCACATTCATCACATACACATACATATCTGAAATTAACCACAAAAGGAACTTCACACATGTCACACTAGCTCACATTATTCAACTGATGCTTGCCTTTCATATATCAAGGCATAAAAAAGTATAAAGGTAGTCTGTTAGGCAACCTAGCCAATAGTTGGAGCCGGAGCTGGAGCTGGAGCCTCGGGTCCATACATAACATACGGAGCCGGCCAAACAATGGTACTTTTATTGTTTTCGTCGACCTTGTAGAAGACAACAAGACGTCTCCATCCTGGTGGGATTGGTGATGGGGTGCGGTCCATTGGATATACAATTGAATCATCTACATCTGGCCTTTGCTCAACCATCCAGTCAATATTAAACATAGTAATCTCCTCACCAATCATGTATTCAAATTCTTCTACAAATCCATGCGCAGGGGCAGGGGCAGGGGCTGCCATGATCACGTACTATATCCTTATCTTTTCTCCCTTTTGTAACTGTTATAACACCAATAAGAATCATTAATCGAGCAATGTTGATATAATCGATAGAAACATAATAACATGTCATTTCGAACTAATGATATCATACGTTCATAATACTAAGCAGATGTCTTAATCCAAGGCACTACATACCAACCAAGCATCATACAGTCTACTGAAATGTTAAAAGGAAAAATTTTGAAAGAAATAACTAGCAAATAAATACATGACAACCTCCGGAGAAGAAGAATAAGAACGCAGTAGCCTGTGGTGATGATACGTGCTCTAAGTATATGTTTGTATATATACACATAAATATTTGTATGGTAGCTTGGCTCCTCTCTGTGAAAACAATGTAAGCCTTTTGTACGCCTTTCGTTTGGAAACACCGTTTTGGTGCATGAATTTGTTTTGGCGCTCGAATCTGTTCACAGCATATTCCATGACTTTTGGTGCTCAAATTTGTTTTGCACGATATACTCAGAATGCGCATTAAAATGACACTAATCAGTACGCATACATACATCTCGATGGAAATTATTAGACAAGAAAAATATATTAAAATGTTGCCTGCTACAAAACAGTCTCAAATAAATATTTGGACAATGCACCAAAACGAAGAACTCCGAGAAGGTTAAAATGGATAAAACTTTTGTTCTATTTAGAGCACGAAATATAAAGATATTCTTTTCACATATATATATATATATATATATATGAAAACAAAAATGAGAAAAGTCACCACAGCAATTACTTCGTACTCCTATATATGGTCGTGTCCGTCCAATATGCCGCTGGCCACACCGGCTTAGCCCAACACTGGGCCAGTCCAGGCCAGCGCACGTGGCACCCATCAGGAGGCAGCATTTCAGCGCTGGCTCACGCACGGAGATGACCCTGGCCAGAGCACGAATCGATCGACTTTTTGGGACGCCGGCACGGTCGAAGACTCCAAGCGCTCCTGCACGTACATCACAGCGCAGAGACGGGAGGCCCAAGGCTGAGCACGACACTCTCAGGCGGTGGGAGACTACGCCATGGAGGAGGAATCCAGTAATATTCCTACGAATATCTCCATTCTTTCATGGAATAATATACCCTGACGATCCAGCCGTGTACAGGCGTAAATGTTAAAAAAAAAAAAAAACCTCTCTGTCAGTCGCACACTCGCACGTATCGAATCGCCGCCTGCCTCCTGCCTGCGCAAACGCCCGATTTACCTTGCGTGATTCACGATGACCACAATCCGAGTATTAATTGAGTCCCGGCTTCGCGACTCACGGGCTTGCAGCCTCTGATTTTGCGTGGATCCAACCGGGTCTGAAAGTTAAACTCTGCTGAATAGTTGACATCTTCGATAGATAAGCTCAAGCGAATAGAGTCCATATGCTGCAGAAGCCGTCAAGATGAGCCCCGGTCGGTCTCGAAGGCCAGGCATCGATCGTCGTCGGCCGGTGATCGGTAGTAGCATGCAGTAGCGGCATCGCGTGCCTCATGCATGCGCACGCTGCAGCGGAGTGGTGGAGCTATGGCGTCGAGGCCAGAGACTGCAAAAGGGTTTGCCATTCAATGTTTGCATATTATATATATTGCACTTGCAGAAATCATTTTGGATCCTTGTTTTCTAAAGAAGAAGTCTTGCAGCATACTAGTTATCAAGTTATCAATACCCGTACTTCTGATCTCTGATCTCCCATTAGTCATTACCATCATCATGCAGATGCAGCAATGCCTCATGCCTGCAGTAAGCCCCTGTGAGATTAATTAATGATTTCGCTAGTGTTTCTTGTTTATGTAACTTATTATTTAATCTTAAAATTTTATCGTACTTTACCGAATCATGAAACGATATTTTTTACCGGTTTAGATATCAAAATTTAAATTTTAGTCCAACACACTAGTACAAAGAAGCTCTAAGCTGGCGGTAGAATTTAATTTTTACAGGCGGTTTTAATTAAAGAACGCCTGTAAAAATAAATTGGCGGGCCCAACTCAAAAACCACGTGTGAAAATTAGAAATCATGTATTTCCACAGGCGGTTCTCCTAAGAATCCGCCTGTAAAAATCATATTTCTACAGGTGGTTTCTTAAGACATCCGCCTGTAGAAATAATTTCAAATTGAATTTTTTGAGTTTTTCAAGTGACCTCGTTTGAAAAAACTATCAAAATAAAAGTTGTAGATCTCGAAAAGTTATGAAACTTTGTAGTTGATAATTTTGTTCATTTGAAATCATCTTGTCATCGAAAACTACGTTTGAATTTCTCAAATTTTGAAATTTAAATTTTGTAAATGACCTCGGATGGAGAAACTACCAATATAAAAGTTGTAGATCTTGAAAAGTTATGAAACTTTGTAGTTGATAACTTTTCCATTGAAATCCGTTTATGGCCTCAAATAATCAATATATGCTCGGTTTAGGATAATATGTGGGGAACTAAACTCTAATATAGACACAAGTTAATGATAGGTGGAGTGGTAGATGAGGCTACGCGCAAGGGCAAAGTCTCAGGTTTGAATCCCACCAGCCACGAAGCACGTAATTGTACGTGAAAAAAGGCTTGCGACTCTCCAGTGGGCCTTCCCTGTAATTAAATCTTTTTTCAGTGGGTCTTCCCTATAATTAAATCTTTTTTTCTATTTTTAAAAATTGATTGGTCCACATAACTGAACCGCCTGTAGAAAAATCGATTGGTTCACATAACTGAACCGCCAACCGCCTATAGAAATAAATTTCTACAGGCGGTTCTCGGTTACCCGCCTGTGGAAAAATTTATTTCCACAGACCAACCACATAGGTGGTTCGTCAATCCACTTATAGAAAAGAGTTGTGAACCGCCTATATAATACCTCTCCCTCTACCGTTGGAATTCTCTTATACAAGGACTCTCTCCTCTCTCCATTTTCAAGACACGGGCCGGCCTAGCAGAGCACACGGCGGTCGGGCGCACGTGGGTACGTGACCTTCCTAGTGGGTGGGCTGATGGTTGACTAGTGATGCTTGTGTGTCCCCCGTCACTTTTTTGTTGCTGCCTGCTGCTACTCATCACTAGCCAGTAATATTGGAAATTCCTCAAAAAAAAAGCTAGTATTATTGGAAATCATTCCCATACTCAATCCAGTCCTTAAATAGGTAGCATATATGCGCGTTGCTACGAGTTAGCTAATATTTCATACTAAAAATATAGGATCGCACGAAATACCAATATTAAAGTGACAGCTAATCCAAAAACCAGAGTTTGTGAAAATTAAAGTCACGAAGAGCACGGCGTCGTAGGCTCACAAACTCTATTGTAAAGACCTTTCCGTGGCGCGGTTGAGATAATGTTTTATATTGTTACGAAGAAATATCCGATATTTATTTTTTTCGTGCACCAATAGATCCAAGAATTTTATGCAAAATAAATGGATAAAAGATGATCCAAGCAATGGATAAAATCATAAATTTTAGCGCAAATATGAATCTAACAATTACAAGTTCATCTCATAAAACCATAATTTAGTTCCAAACAAGATCAAAGTCATAGAAAATAATTCATGAGTTCACATCTCATCACAACTAAAATGCTACATTATCCAAGGTTTAGCTTCCTCCTTTTTGGAGTCATCTTTTTTTGGTAGCACCAGGATAGCCATCCTCACTGGGCTAGATTTGTTAGTTTGTGAGGATGTGCTCTCTCCAAATAGCGCCGCTAGCATGTTGCACACAAGTATGATCGACAATTAGATGTGTATATAAAACAATTGTTGTGTACAGTCAATGTGTTAATATTCTTTACCTTCTAGTGACTCTTCTTGGACTATCGCGTAGGATGTCCTCCTTGGTTGGCCTCCATGGGGTGCTAGGTTTTGCCGTTCTTTCTTTTATGACATTCTTCCTTGGTTGCCTACGCTTCCTACAAGTGATGAAATAAATTAATATTGCCATTTTTATTCAAGTTTGTTCATCAAGAAAATCTTCAATTACCCCTTTTTGGCGGTCCTATTTAATGGGACTTGGAACTAGCTTGTCTATGACCTTTTCCTCCGCATCTTTTACATGTCATAGGTCCTCTGATCATCTTTTGTCCCTTTGCATTTGTTGGAACAATTTCATTGTCACCTTCACCCTCATCCCATCGCTTGTCACCTTCATCGTCATTGGTAGATTTTCCTTTCTTCTTCTTCCACCTTCATCCCATCCCTTGATTCTTAGTTTCCACATTCTTCCAGCAGATAATTTAGTCAGAGGTGCACCAACACCAAATGGTTGGTCAATATGTGGCCACAGTGTGTTTATCTGTCTACCATAAGCAGCTCTAAATCTATTCACAGAGTAGTACTCATGCACAAATTGTTCTAGATCCACCCCCTTTTGCACATTACATAGGCCAATACATGTTGACATGGCTTACCAATGTGCTGCCATTCTTGACAAGTACATGTTCGCTGTCGTAATTTGCTAATATGCCTTATAGAAACGGCGCCCCTATGGTCCCACACCTCTGCACTCTAGTTTGAACATGGTACCACTTTCAAGTGTCCCAAACCTCTAGTGTTTGCCCTCAGCTGAACCATAATAGCTGGGAGTATCCTGCCTTCAGGTAGCCTTTGTGCAATAATTCTTCTCTTGTTCCACAGTACCATGATCATTTCTTTTATCTTATCAGCAAGGTCAGCAACCTGTAAGTCCTTATAGTCTCTAATCCAGTTATTAAATGACTCAGCAATGTTTACTAGTTATATAGTGACACTTGATTTCTGGATTAAAACCACACCTGTACCATAGTAGCTTATGATTGTCACGTAACCATTGCACAGCTGCAGGTGATTGACTTAGCATTTTTGCAATATTGTCATAAAAAATGTCCTCTGTGTAAGCCCTTGCAGCAGGATATATTTGGCCAAATCCTCTATATCTCTTCTTGAAGTTTCTGACCATATGATAAAAGCATTCCCTTTGCTCTACATTGGGGAATACATTCTTGACTGCATTTTCCAAACCCATGCAAGCATCAGAACAAACAGCAAGGAGTGGAAGATCACCTATAGTTTTCTTTAATTGTTCCATGAACCAAGTCCAGTTGTCTGTTGTTTTCTGAGCTATGAAGCCATTAGCGACTGGATACATCCAATTGTAACCATCAATTGCGACTGCTGTAGCCAAATGACCATTCCACCTCCGATTTAGTGTTGTAGCATCTAATCTCAAATGAGGCCTACAACCTTCCAGGAATCCATCAATGCATGGTTTTAGGGCATAGAAAAAACATTGGAAATATATCACACCATCTACATCAGGAACATCAATCTCAACGACACTCCTAGGACTCCGCTTCATCACCTCAGCCTTCCATGTAAACAATAACTCGAAGCTATCCGATGATTTCCGATAAACCTCTTCAAGAGCTCTTTTTGTACCCCATTGTACAAAGTCATATCCAATTGTACACCTATGATTTGGATTTGTTTCCAACCTTGTTTTCAGTTCCTTGGTACCAATGTTTGGTTCAATTCTAGGGATATCCACAACCCTGCTACCTACCCACTTGCAACTTGGACTTGTAACCTGCATCCTCTGGCTAGACACACATTCATGTTTATCAACTAACACGGTTACCTAAAAAACAAAAAAATGATAATAAATTACATCAATAAAATTTTAAAAAAAAACACTTGCACAAAGCGTGGTTGTGCCAATCAAGAAATACTTGCATATGAAAATCCCAACTTCGGATGGCTGCAAATGGTCAATACATTTAAATAACTTCTACTTTCAGTCAGTTCATGCATATGAAAATCTAAAAAAAAAACACTTGCACAAAGCATGGTTGTGCCAATCATGAAACACTTGCATATGAAAATCCCAACTTCCGATGGCTACATATGGTCACTAGGAGATAGGATTTTTTTCACAAGATTTTATTTGGTAAGCGTGGCTGTGCCAATCACCTTTTCTTGGTTGTCCATGCATATGAAAATCTCAAAAAAAGAAAAACAAGATGACTTATGGATTTTACTTTTTTTCCTGTATATATGACATGAATTATGGATTGGCTGAAGACCTGTTAGTCTAATA
>Ga0182004_10002485_pt1 | contig 14360 bp, 11 predicted proteins | sample Sormic07211540_1_FD_120479 | JGI IMG/M metagenome (GOLD analysis project Ga0182004, IMG submission 120479) | Endophyte microbial communities from Sorghum bicolor roots, Mead, Nebraska, USA - 072115-40_1 MetaG | ecosystem: Host-associated > Plants > Roots > Unclassified | place: USA: Nebraska...
GCCAGAGAAACTGCGACAGGCACGGAAAGGAGGGGGGGGAGGGGGGCGCGGAAGGGACGAGTGGGCGGGGGGGGGGGGGGGGGGGGGGGGGGGGGGGGGGGGGGGGGGGCGCAACTGTATAAAACCATGGTATTTGCATCTCCACTTATGGAGATCCTATCTTCAAAACATCCAATGTTAGTAACAACGATAGGGTGCAAGCATTAATTAATGAGATCAAACAGCAGTTTTCTACATCAGTATTTTTTTAATTGTTCCATCTGGTTTGTACATAAGGATACATATAAAATACCTTCACACGCTCGAAGTGTTCCTCCTGTTGTTTTACTTGCTTTAGCTCATCCTCTTCCCTCCTCCTTTCTAACTGTTACAAACACCGCATTAACAACAGACCTAAAATACTTGGGCAAATAAGATTATTGAAGTTAATGCAAGAATTCAAGAAAGATATCGACCTGAAATTTTCTCTGTTCTTCTGCCCTTCGGCGAGCTTCCTCTGCCAAAGCAATCTGACGAGCAACTTCCATTTTTTGCTTATTCTGTTGTTCAGCTTGCTCAGCTGCATCACGGTGAACCTTAGCAGCATTAAGTAAATGTTTACAGTACTCAACGTGAGTTTCTATTTTCCTCTCATCAAAACCATGGGAGTGGTACGTTGATGCAACGGACAACAGACTGAAAACTCTAATAGCATTCTGAAGTTCAGTGACTGTGGCACGAACCTATAAAAATGGAAAAATAGAAGAGAATCATTGAATGCTTCTAATGAAATGACAAATTTGATGAAGGAACTATAAGGTTCTTTTTGTTTTCATTTATGTTGGAGCATCTCCAAGAGACTCTACATGGCTCTTTAATGAACATTTCAATGCAAACCCAATATTGGTCTGTAAATCCTTAATCCATGATTCAAACATGTGGTGTATTCCATTTCACATTCAATGTAATAGGATATAAAAGTAATACATGGACAAGCAGCTTTATCACAGTAATGTCCTGTTCAGATGCAAGGTTGTATTCCAGCTTTTTTTATTAAAAAATAATAGTACGGTTTTGTAAGATGTTTGGTTTTGGAAAACTACATGCTTGGAAGCAACCAATCAACTTTTGGAAACTACAGTAGATAAAACTGTAACTTGTTTAGAATTTTTAGAAACTCCACTCTGGACCTCCTTTTTATAAACCATGTTTTTACTCGCCTGGGCTTTCTAAAACTACTACTCCCTCCATCCCAAAAAGAGTGTCGTTTTTGCTATGAATCTGGACAATGAAGCAAAAATGACACTCATTTTGGGACAGAGGGAGTAATTGTTAATACCTAGGTTTCTAAAAACTAAGAGATCTAAACAGGCCCTCAAGTCATGTTGCAGGGGTATTATTGCAAGCATTTTATAATAAATATAAGAAGAGGCAAGGGAAAAAGAGAAATAATACTGACCTCATCAACTGTTTGCTTTGCCTTTTGCAGGGTTGAAGCCGAGAATTTCTGCATTGACACTCCTACATTAAACCGTAACAAGTAATTTGATGGAGCCAAATGTATAGCTCTCAGCAAAGTTTTCCTGCAGTCTTGCCATCGCTCAGCCTCGTAGTGTGTTCGGGCAAGGTATAATAGGATGGTTGCATCTGTATTGTGGAAGAACTTCCGCAAACAATTTTGATACTACAAGAAAGAACAAGCAATGTCACCTGGCATTGTTGTGTGTCTATGCATGAATTAGTAACTTTGCAACAGCTCATGTATAACATGACTATGACCCAGATTGATCCATACATCAGGCAGAGAAAGGGGGTAGGCAAGCAAGAGATTACCATTTTAACTGCTTGTTGAAAATGACCTTGAGCAAAATATGTATGAGCCAGATTGATCCATACATCAGGCATGTGTACAAATATACTTCCTGATGCAGCTTCATGCACCTAATTCATTTCAAATTGCTGATTTAATTAATCAAAAGTTCATGTGCAGCAGCAAATTACAACAATGAACTTTATGTCCCTCTTCCCGACCTGTGTGAACAACTCCTTAGCGACATCCCATTTGGCCTTCTCAGCATATAAGATTCCAATACCATTTGCAGCAAACATATTACTACGGTGGTGCTTTAGTACTTGCTGGCAAATGTACAAGTGCAACTTTATTATAACAAAGCCATTAAGCGAAAGAAATTTATTATAACGAAGCTGTTAAGGGATAGAAAGCAAGGGGAACTTTGCACATAAAACCCCATTATGAAGTATAAAATAAAATGTACAGTGCACTACAACTGTAAACACCTAGAAGATAGATTTAGACCCCCAGAGTGAGCAAAACTAGCATTTAAGTGACCTCCACTACTACAAATTATTGTGTTGTAAGTTCTGAAAAATCATTGCTCAGCACAAGGACATCCAAATCGCATTATTCCATTTGATATAACAGGCTCTTTTTATACCTCCAAACCTAAAAAAGAAAAGAAATTGTGGCAACATAATGTGATGTGGTCATTCCGGCACCTAACTTCCATTAACATTGACTACCCATCTTTCAACACAAAAAGTTCCAACGGAAAATTAAACTGCGATCTAAAGTGATATTATGCAATGCAGGTGTCTCATTTCAAGTCAGAGTTAGTTACTTCTCATAGCAAAATGACCAATAAACGGAGTATCGATTAAACTATAAATAAGGATAAAAAAGAATACCAAAGGCTAGTATCCATAATCCAATAGTTCCCTGAAACCACTTTTAATTAGTCATTAATTACAGATACAACCAGGATCTCAGGTCTGAAGCTGTGCCAAACAGGCAACAGAATTAGGGATAAGCTTTATAGCAGTACAAGCTATATTGGCAGAAAGCCCCAGAACATCCAATAATAAGATATTGTTATAAAGGCAGATGGAATTTTGAGGGCGTACGTTGTTATATTCCTATACTAGCAGTTCCAACAACAGTGTTTGCAATCTTATTTCATTAGGGAAAACATATGCACAAGAACGAAAAAGATATGCCATGTGAATCAAGCATTCAAATGCAAGACGAATCAGAGGGGTACAACTTAAACTTCATAATAGGAAATGTGAAGCCAACAATTTAAATCGGTACGAGTAATCCATTTTAAGTAGTATGAATAACGCATTGCTAAGGAAAATGTAAAACAGCATACACTCTGATAGAGTTCCATGGCTTTCTCCCTATGAGTAGCCTCAATCTTCGGGGCCTTTTTCTCAGGACGGTTGGCAGCAAAGTAATTCCAGTTCCCCTTCAATTAAATTGAAAACCATTAAATAAAGGATAAAAATGAGTAGTCGTAAAAAAATTCATGACAAACAATATAGATGTGAAATGTTGAAATTGCATGTTGTAAGTGAAGCATTTAATCCATGAGTCACCAAGGTTTCAGTTCCACCACCTCACCATCAAAATGAGAGATGTGGTGGCGCGCAGCTGATTAATTTTGTTGAAAGCGGACAAAAATAGGTACCACAAGTATGTGCTACTACTGTAATTTAGACCCAATTCTGTTTTTTTTCTTGGGGGGTTGGGGGGTTGGGGGGTTAATAAAAGATACACAGTTCTTTGTTGGGTTCGAGAAAAAATGGATTTAGTTTGAGAAACCATGAAGAAAATGAAACAGTCTTCACAAGGTTCAAAACCCTTTTGCTGGCCTCCCAGAAACAATATTTACTAAACTGGTAGGCAGCTAGTAAAGTGGAACCTCTTTCAGTGTGAACAAAATAACATGAGTGAAATTAGCTTGTGTACCAATTGAAGCAAAGAGTAGGTATCTCCCTTGGTGGCCTCTTTCGCACTACGGAAATGCTCCTTTGCAGTAAGCCAGGTTTCATCGCTCTGGAGTTCAAGACTTCCAAGCATAGACAGTGCATTTGGGTTCTTCTCATCTATCTTTAAAGCATCACCTATCTAAAACAAAAACAATATTACTTTTCTCATTTAATAAAATGGAACGAAAGTGTTGATCATACCAGTTCAATGCTCAGTTGAACATTGTTTCTTTGTTTTGCAATAGCCGCTAGCCTCAGATAGGCATCTATGTAGTCAGGGTACTGTTATTGAGAAAACCGAATTAGAGCACAAGGAAAAGTCACAGGAGGTACTTTTCATTGCTGCACAGGAAACCCAGCAAGTAAAAACACAATGCTATAGGATATATTTTAGTAGTTCAATAGGAAGCCAGTGCAATCCACACTTTTGGGAAGAAAAACACTGATAAATAATAGATAATTTCATTCATGGAACTATTAACATATCTTTCATATGAAAAAATGATCAGCAGGGCATGTATGATTAGCATAAGATGATGAATGAGTTAAAACTGCATGGCAGAGTTTTTACTAGCTGATAATACCATCCATCATGAGCTTTCAGTCAATATTCAATAAGGTTATGTTGCATAAACACGGGCAGTTCAGTATATGGAGTGTAGTGGGTGAGGGTTATGAGCTCTGGTAGGCATTAGTGTAGCAAAATAGAAAGGCTAGTGACTAGTGAGGATAAGAGAGGAGTACCTTGAAAATTATGAAACGGTAAAAGAGGCTTGCTCTGACAGAATCATGGAGTTCTTCCAGTAATCTTGCATAATTAAACAGTGTGGTTACTTTAATTGAATGTAATTCAAGAGGTACACCTTCTTCTTCAAGTTGGTGAAAGAAGCTCTGATCCTTGTTCTGGACACTCCAGTTGACCATAGAGCTGCCTACTTTCCTGTCCATAACTGAAACCCAAAGACCATCACCTAGTGCTTCCTTAAAACTCTGTTCTGCCATCTGAAAGTGTAATTTAATAAGGGTAGTGACTGGTATAAATGATAGTTCATAATATTGTGCACTAACAGTAAGCAAACCTCAAACTCTCCCTTCTCAAAATGAAGAAGTCCAATTCCATTGAGCAACTCAACAGGGACAGCCTCCCCTGCCTTCTTAAGGAGATTTCGAGCCTGTGAACTACTAGTTAAGACTTTTATATTTTAAGGATAAGGATGAATGAGAACAGGGTGTGCAGTGGACCACAAAAAAAAAAGGAGGGGCAAGTAGTGAGCACACTTCTTCAGTCTTCAGTATTTACAAGATATGAAGCTAAAACAATTAAAGTATAATGCAAAATAATTAACAATGACAAGAAGAAGAGCATAACCTGGTAGACTATCTTAGATAACACCAGCCCATGCAATTACTATGTACATGGTTCATCATGCTGACGCACACATACTTTGAGTGCAACAATGTCAAGCATATGATGCAGCACAATGGGAAAACTGAGCTTCTAGGAGAGCAGAGTTGTTTTACCGAGTTTGAGTGGGAAGAGCAGAAGAAAGAAGACAGTAAAAAACCATGCAGAAAGCACATAAATGAATTTGCAATCCTAGCATCCTTATGCCTTAAGTCAAACAGTTTTGGAGGGACAACACAATGCTCAAAGCTAACTTTTCATGATTAGTTCTGCTGAATCATGTGCATCTTTTGATAGAACAATGGGGCGATCATAGAAATTTATACAGAACTACACTAGAAATATGATATCAGACAACACGATAAAAATCAAACCCAACTATTATAGCTAACTGAAGAGCTTACTGTCTTCAAGTATTCCATAGCAGCAGCCCAGTCGGATTCTACCAACAATTCACCAAGTTCCACAAATGCCTGCAAAATAATCCCATTAACTTAGGTTATATGCAAACATGAAATAATGGATCACTAAAGCTAAAGCATGGCCTCCAAACAGAGAGTAACCACACTGAACAAGAACAGGAAGTAATTTGAATAGACATCATACTCATATAATCTGATATTGAAATAAAAATGATCACAACTTTCACACTTAGCTTTATTCAAATTTTTTGTTAATCACTCTTACACTATCATCCAGTAATGCTTCATAATACATGTCACTGTAGTTAGTCCCAAAAATATAGTACTGTGTGAGTGTGCAAAAAAAAATGAATAAACAACTATGCAGGCAAAATATGTTTCTCATTATAGATTAATAATTAATGTAACAAACTAACAATAGAAAATCTTTATACCAATCAAAATTACACATTAGGGCTAATGTAGTGCGCTTCTTTCATGGACCAAATACAGATCAATCGACAACAACAAAAAAAAACTGATTGTAAGACGCTAGCATTCCAAATTTTCAATCAACTTCATCCTAGATCAGCATCTTCACTATTCCAAATCATCAGCATTCCAAGATCCAGAGATGGACCAAAATTCAGTGTTCAAAAGGAAATATATTTGCCATGTTCATATGGAGTTTTTTATGTTCAGATTGAGCATTTGACAATTTCATCAGTACATTCATCCTGGAAAAGCAGTTGTAATATTTATGTTTTGCCATGTTAGAAACAAATTATTGCCAGAGTCATGTTTTGGGACCATACCTGATGATCTTTTGGGTCAATACGGGTAACTTTCTTGAAGGTTTCTATAGCTTTTTCAGTTTCCCCAGATTTTGCATGTATGTGACCAATAGCCTAGAAGAAGAAACATATAATCATTTCACAAATACAACACTATGTTGCAAATAGATGAACGGAGAATAAGTGTTTGATTATATATGCCTTACCTTCAAACTTTCACAGTTTTCAGGGTGCACCTCCAAAACTTTCTCAAAGCTACCTAGTGAACTTTTGAGGTCTCCAAATTTTAATTGAATTTGACCAAGTCCTGGTTCAGATCATATTGTGTTATAACTTATAAACATCAACTGAATATACAGTGGAGTGTTCCAAATGACCAAACAAGCTAATCTAGGCTGCATGCATCATGTGTGGACCTAAGGAATAAGATTGAAAAGAAAATTAGAACTGTTAAGTGTTAATTTTGGATGTCATGCAGATAGTTTGATCAAGCTGGTGTGGGAGCCATTCAATTTTTACTTGATGACAGATAAAAGATGTACACCATAACAATATGGCACTCACATTAACTAATTGACTGATATTATACTGTGCTTAATGTTTCGTTGGAAAGGTCTCAAGGTGATGGATATTATGGAATTTAAAGAATAGAACAATTTAAACAAGTTAGTTAGCACAAAGGTCTCATGATTACTCCTGCTAAAAAGGAACCAATGCATGCAAATCAGAATATTACAAGCAGTAGGGATAAGTACAATCAGAGAAGCGTAGATAATAAACTATATCGTTGTATCTGATATTGATGAAAAAATGTGGGCATGCATAACTGCTGAGACATTATTAAGTAAAACAATGCTAAACAAAATTGAAAGGTAAAGCATGTGCACACAAAACTCTACCAATATATGGTAACACAAAGTCTTGTGGTTTACTGATTTCATTAACAGATGCCATGTAATATCGTCCAGCAGTCTCAATGTCCCCCTGCATTTTATTAAAATACCAAATATATGCATAAATAAATGTGGTTGGCTATTTTTAACAAAGGAATCCAAAATGCCAACAAAGAAACAAGGAAAAGACCACCATTATTAGTTTTATATGAACAAGGAAAGAGTATATTACCTTACTGTGGTACGATCTGGCTAAGTTATAGTAAGCATGTGATTTCAGTAGTACATGATTGCTTGAAGAAAGAGCTGTCTCAGTCAATTGTTCAACAACAAAATGTTGGCCAGTAAAGAAATAATGATTCGCAAGGTGGTTGAGGGCCAATGTATAATAAGGATAGATTTCAAACGCTTTTTTCATTTTCTCCATTCCACTCCGAATCCCACCAGCTATAGGCAAGTTGAAATGCTCGAATTAGAAAGAACAAGCAACTTTAAGATTTAACCTCACACCTGTGCAGAGAATTTACCTTCATTTGTTTGCAAGTCCATGATTGCCAGTGCTACTAGAGCATCAACATTCTGAGGGTCCAACTGTAAAGTTAAAGTTGCATTGGTTAAGGAAATGTATTTACCTTAGATACAAATTTTCTGCTCAGTGAAAGAATAATGCTGACCTCTAAAACTCGCTGAAAAGCTTGACGAGCTTTTTCTACTTGTCCAAGTTTGTATCGGCAAAAGGCTATACCAAGCCTTACAGCAGCAGGACAATTGGAATAGACCCGAAGAGCTCTCTAAGAAGTGTACAAAGTCAACAGGGGAATTTGTCAGGATGTCACAAACAAGTATCATTGTAATTTAATCATTTATAATTATTTATTGAACCTTGTAGAGATCTAATGAGTTCCTATAATGCTCCAATGATTTTTTGTGCTGCTGCTCTCCTTCGCCCATCAAAAAGTAAACAGAGGCCTGTGACAACAAATTTGAAAAATAAATTAGGATTTTACAAATAAATATCAAATATATCAATAAATAATGGTATATTTATTCTGTTGCCCAGAAAATAAAAAAAAATGAAAGCTTGTCTATCTGCGTCTATGTGCCCAGAACACAAGTTGGTATGTCACTTAATCAGCAGCAAACATTAGTCTGTAGCAGCACACAACTTACAGTCAAAATAAAGTGTAAGCTTTTTTTATTACAACAGATATTTGGTTATTTAGAAACCCTGCTTAATTAAGAAGAACCCATACTAATCTAATTTTTTGTTAATCGGTTCCAATCTATTGTCTGGAACTCCGCACAATTAAGGAGAAACACAGTTCCCTGGGATCAAACAAATAAGAAAAAAAAACATCCCCCTCTTTTTTTTTCTCCAGAACTGGCCCAGAGCATTGCGTCAATTAAATCCTGCCCTTGTACCCATCATCCAAGCAAGTTATGTCATCATCTTATACACATGTTAAAGAGTCAATTAAAGGATATAAAACAAGACACAACTAGTTGTAGTGAAACAACAAGCATTTAACAAACAATGACAAGGCATGGAACTAAAATGTTCAACAGCTCTTAAATGTTAAGATATGATTAAACTATTGTAGAAATACTTAACATGGTGACACTTCCACTGGCTTAAACCATAACCAAGCAAGCCAAAACTATATGCATCAGCATTTACAATAGACTCCACATGAGAAACAATTTGAAAGTATCCATATTTCATTACTTATGGCCTTATGGGACCATCTAAACAACCTATAAAAATCACCTGACCAAGTAGAGCTGGAAAATTGTTCCCATCTTCATCCAACACAATCTTGAATGAGTCAGACGCCATTTGCAACTCACCCTTGGCAACACAGAGTTGACCTGCAGGAACATTGACATATAAGCATAATAAAAGCTCCAATCCTGGTAAAGGACAATATGGAGTAATCATCCAAAATGTAGTATATACATGATCAAAAAAGGCATTGAATTGGGTACTTCTTAACATGCAGCAGGGCATACATGCTCAAAGGAAGATACTAGATAAAATGAGTAACCTAAATAAATACACCCTCCAGTAAGAAGTACTCCTTCCATTCCAAATTGTAAGTCATTTTAGCTTTGTCCTAAGTCAAAATTATCTAGCCTTGACACGGTTTATAGGAAAAAAATGCACCATTAAATACATTTTGATAGTGCATTTAATTCATATTGTAGATACTCCCTCCATTCCAAATTGTAAGTCATTTTAGCTTTGTCCTAAGTCAAAATTCTCTATCCTTGACACAGTTTATAGAAAAAATGCACCATTAAGTACATTTTGATAGTACATTTAATTCATATTGTCGATGTTAATATATTTTTCCTATATACTTAGTCAAACCTGGCAAGTTTGACTTAGTACAAAGCTAAAACGACTTAAAATTTGGAACGAAGGGAGTGTGTTATGCAGAAGGATTAAGAATGTGACTCAAATGACCTTGTTGGCCAGTGGTGTGCCATTCATCTATTTGTGGCAGTGATAGAATTTATTGAGCAAGGGCAAGAAAGGAAGTCAAAGTGCCTTGAAATTCTGGGATGCTATGTATTTTGAGAGAAGTTGAGAAGGCTAAAATGGCATCAATCCTGAATCAGAAAAAGTAACATTACTACATTAGTTTCTCTCAAAATCAATAATGATATCAGACAACAACATCAGAATAATAATAGCTGCCCAATCACATTAGGAATGCATTGTGGTGCGGCAACTACTTGTTGCAGCGAATTGGTACTACAAAGGACCCTTCCTATTTTCTCCCATGTGCATCCAATGTAATGGTCATTCATCCTAAAACAACATGACGATGTGCAGGAAAGCTATAATACAACAATACATATGTAAGAGGTTTAAAATGTTAAAAGACAGTGGAACCTTTTCCGATCCATGTAGAAGGTTCAGTTTCATCTATCCTTGATGCTCTATTATAGTACTGAGTTGCATCTTTAAAATGTGATTCCTTCTGTGGTGCTCTATCAACCTTTCCCAAGAAAGTATGGAAAGCACCCAAAGCATTAAGGATTGCTATCCGTTCATACTTCACATCAGCATAATACTCGTCAATTTCTGCAGAGACAAGATTCAACAAGATTCAGATAAACAGATAGGAGTCTTTCAGGAATAGAACTAGAAAGGAAAATCAAATATGCTTTGGTTTAATAATAAAAACTACTTCCAGCGTATAAAAAAACAAACTAACCAGGGCCGGATCCTTCCTCCAAAATCTGACGGAACTGCTCTATCTTTCCTTGCTTGAAGTATTCTCTCTGTGCACAAGTAAGATTAACAAGAAATAAAAATTGCAACTGAATAAGTATATACATTTATTAAAAAAATTGATTTCTTGAGAAAACAACCAAAACAATTTGAAAAAAAGGCACATCTGTAGGTACAAGATTCAGCTACACAAAATTGTATTTCCCCATGTTACTAAATTATTTGTCCAAACAAGATCACAGGTTCTATGAGCTATGGTTTCTGGAACATTACTGGATACAATACCCTCTGCCCTCAATGAGGATGTTCACCTTGCAGAACCAGAACAAAGGTAATCTCGCTAACTGCTTCAACATACATTAACAATTCAACAGTAATCATCAAGATCACCTGAATCCTCTCAAGGCCATACGGAAGCATAAACTTAAGCAAGACCCTAGCCCTAGAAGTTCCAGTCAAATTTGTGGCGTGAAGCAAGGATGGACGACCACACAACGACGCATAGATGTGCACCCACAGAAAATAAGAAAAAAAACTGCGAGAAGCATTGGGGATTCATTGGTGTTGTGGTATATTACTAGATAGACAGAAAAGGGAGACGTACGGCAATGATGAGCCAGAGATGAAGCGGGGCCTGCTCGGCCTTGAGGATGTCGAGGATATCGGATGCGTCGTGGGGAAGCTGGTCCAGCGCCACCCGCACCTCTTCCTCTGTACCCTGCACCGGGATGTACACGCTCGTCATCTTCCCGGTGCTTCTCACTCCCCCTTCGCCGCTGAGGGGGGAGAAACAGAAGCCCCTGGCAATTGGGTGGTCGGCCTTTTGCGCCCCGATATGTTACAGGCGGCGGCGTCGACAGCGCAGGTGGAGTTGCAGAGGAACACCGCGGCACGGGTAAGGGTAGACGACTAGACGAGCCTGTCGAAGAAGGGGAGAGGCATCTGTGAGCCATTATAAGAGACTAGTAGACGAAATAAGCCCTACAGAATAGAATTACAGGTTACGAAGAAGAAGAAGATGTCACTACCTGCCCGCGCCACGAACGTGCTCGCCGCCGCCGTGTCCTGCGCCGCTGCGTGGCTCGCCTCGCGCAGAGCCCCTCCGGACAGGACAGCTCCTCACCGTCGCAGACTCGCACGTGATCGCCGCCGCTTGACTCACTGGCGGATCTAGAAACCGGACAAAGTGAGGGGCGACCTTGAAGGATGTTGCTGGATTTGCATCAGCCCTGGGCTGCTAGGGGCGCCTACGCGCAAGCCGCAGGCTGCCGGAGCCTTAGTGGAGCCGTAGCCGTCAGGCGCAAAGATTGAGGAGAACAGGAGGGGTAGAGGGTGCCCCCGCCGCCGGTGGCTGAAACACCGAGTTCTGCCGGAGAGGAACGAGAAGGCGAGGGACGAGCGATACGGGGAGATGCGAATACGCTGCTGATGACCGGGTGGGCTAGGCCTTTTTGGCTTCACACATGGGCTGCTGATGGACTCGTATTCCATAGGTAGATCTGAGTGTTTTTCCAGGCCAGAAAAAACTTGGGCTGGAACTTGTGGGCCTGAGCTCAAAAAAAAAAGTAGGGTGGCCGTTATTTGTTATGGATAAATAGATATTTTGAACTGGGCTGCAGCTGAACAAAAATTTCCTAAACATCAGTACCTCTATCTAGGCCTTGTTTAGTTCCGAAAAAAATTCGGATTTGGTACTGTAGCATTTTCGTTTATTTAAGACAAATATTGTCCAATCATAAACTAACTAGGCTCAAAAGATTCGTCTCGTAAATTACAGACAAACTGTTCAATTAGTTTTTGTTTTCTTCTATATTTAGTGCTTCATGCATGTGCTACAATATTTGATGTGACGGGGAATCTTGAAAAGTTTTTGAATTTCGGGGTGAACTAAACAAGGCCCTAGCCTTTGTCTAATATAAGGCTCGCAGGCTGGAAGCCTGGCAGGCCTGGGAGAAGAGGAGATATTTTTACTGGTGTGAGAATGAGTGGGTACGGTTTTTTTTAACAACAGTGAATGGGTGATGACCTAGATGCTCTCTCCTTGCAGAGAATGCCTGTGGATTTATGTGTAGAATATCTTAGGCTTTACCCTAGCTATTGCCCTTCTAGCCTAGGGGCTCGGGGTGTTGGCCGTTTGGTTTGTAGCCACACAGCACCATGCGCACAGTGGTGGCGAGCTATAAGAATTTTATGTACATGTTTAGATAGCTACGTAATTGAGACAACGACAGAATTTTGCAGTGAAAAGGTTTATCGTGAAGTATGGTGTTAAAAAACTATGCCACAAATGTAGCGCGCCACACCATGCCACACTTTAGGCATGGCTAAAAGTTGCGGCATCCAAACACTCCCTCCGATTTGCCTCTATCTCGGCTAACTATAGGAGAAAGAAATGGTGCAGCTATTATAACCTCACTCGAAGGGGACGAAGCTTGGTTTGGAATAGCAGCCTCAAGAAGATTTGGAGTTACAAATGTGCAAGAGAGGGTCAGAAGAGTCTATTCAAAATGCTAGGATGATAATCAATATTGTAACTAATATACAAGAATACATAATATATTAAAATAACTAAGGTGTTGTTTGAATCTAAACAAGGTCTTATTGCATCTGCATAGACGAAATCTTGAACCCAGTCAATTAAATCAAAGTATCAAACACGACAAATTAGCCCTGAAAACGATTCAAAGCAGACCGATGCAGACCCTGTTTATCTGTAACCACCCCCTCCGATACAGAGGAGAGAGGACTGCAAAAGCACAAAGCGCAGACATCCTCTGCTACTCTGCGCCTCCTGACGATCCTGAGTTCCTGCTTCCAGCAATCCAGCTTCCACCTCGAGAATTCACTCACTTGTCAGCACACAGTCCAGTTCGGTGACCTCGTGTCCTACTCCTACCCCATCCGGCCATACATTAGCAGGCAGTAACCGGGTAGTACTAGCGCTTCCGTCTTCGTCTCTGCTCTCCCAACCTCGCAAGGACACAGGCCACACCGGTCTCCTTTGTCTTTCCGGCGCGCAAGCAAATTATTCCTTTGGAGCAACCCCGGTGGCCGGTGCACTTCAGCACTTCTGTTGTGCGGCCGTGCAAGAAACCGCTGCCCTCCATGGACAACATGGAGCTGGAGGGGAGGCCGAGGCAGCCGCTGATGCTAAAGGAGTGGCTGGAGCTGGAGTACAGCGCGGAGCTCTCCCGCGACGACGGCTTCGGCTGCTACCCGCGGCACCTCGCCACCGAGGCCCGGACCCGGACCCGGAGCGCCGGCTGCAGGCGGAGGAGGAGAAACGGCGACGTCATCGCCAGGGTCTCGGCTGCGGTGAGGGCCGCGCTGTCCCGCCCCCCGCCGTCGGCATCGGCACGTAAGGGGCTGCGAGTGGTGGGGTTCTGGAAGAAGCGGAGGGGTGAGGTGGAGGAGATGGACAGGCACAGGCCGGTGGCCAGCTGCTCTGCCACTGCTGCGAGCTCTGCAAGGAATGATGGAGCGTCTTCGCCGGCGGCAACGTCTCCGCGGCGGCGCATGGGTCGGGAGAGTAGCCAGGCCGGTGGCGATCGCGCAGGTCTCAACGGCGGTCGTCGGAGCCATGATACAGCGGTAGGAATTCACCATTCTGGTGTTCTTTTTTTAAAAAAAAAAACCTGGAAAAAACAACAGTTCTGAACTTTTTGATCAATTCGTTTCTCTTTCTCACAAGTATTTCTGCTCTTATAATTCTACAAAAAAAAAAAAGGAATCCTACTCTTGATCTTAGCTAGCAATTTTCAATGTCTGATTGATCGCAACTAGTATTCTTTTTGTGTGATTGACAAAGTGAAGGTTGAGGTTGAGGGAGGCGAGCGCAAGGCAACGTGCCACCTGGAC
>Ga0182004_10002486_pt1 | contig 14357 bp, 9 predicted proteins | sample Sormic07211540_1_FD_120479 | JGI IMG/M metagenome (GOLD analysis project Ga0182004, IMG submission 120479) | Endophyte microbial communities from Sorghum bicolor roots, Mead, Nebraska, USA - 072115-40_1 MetaG | ecosystem: Host-associated > Plants > Roots > Unclassified | place: USA: Nebraska...
GCTATACTTGTTGAGTTCGACATGGACTCACTCTTGCTATTTCCCCCACACTTCAGGAGATGTTTTAGGCTTGTGATCAACCAGTCAGTTGGATCCTGTAGAGAGAAGTTAATACCCGAAGTTTGGAGTTGTTTATCCGCTGTTTGCTATCAAAGGTTATCTCTTTTATACTAAGTACGTTATATATTTATGCATTGTCTTTTGATATTACCCCTTGTTTGTAGCTATATGTGAGATTTGACTTCTAAGACTCACATATGGTGCATATCTGATTTTGTTCTTAAAATCGGGTATTACAATAAATCTTCATACCCATTTCATAGAGCCTCTGTCTTGGAATCTTCTTCCAATCTTTGCATGCTACCTTAACTCTGACTACCTCATAAAAGGTCTTGAACATAGTTGGCCAATCAACATCAGTGAGCAGTCCAAAGGCAGAAGCAATTTGAGCAAACACCTTCCAATGACAATATCTCGGTGGGATGCCCCTCATCTCAATCCAGACCCCTTCCAGTTCACTATGTGGTTCCAAATCTCCAATCCACTCAAGAACCTCCACCTGCACTCCCTCTTTTCTCAGGTTAAAGGAAGGATAATTTTTATATCACTAACCCTCTTATGAGGAGGGAATCTAACTAGAAATTTTCCGGGCTCCAATTCCCTTATCTGCCAAGGCCAGTCCCTGCTGTAGATATCAGACAATTCTATCTCTAACTCAGCCAAAGAGATCTGACCAGTTTTCATTCGAACCACCCCACAGTTGGTGAGATTTAGCCACTGAGTTGACTCAACACTAGGCACCTCAAGGTGATAGAACCCAAGCCCCAGACTCGCACTCCCCACAAAAGTTGCAATTGGATGTTCTAACTTCCACTTTGGACAAGCATTCATATGGTGTCCAGGAACTCCACATATAAAGCAGATCTTAGGTCAAGAACAATTTCCAACAAAGTGCCCAAGTTCTCCGCAGTTATAACAAGTAAGCTCCCTATATCTGGGATCAATTACAAACGGTGGATCTGGTTGTTGATTACCTTGCACACGTCCCTGCTGAGGAATTCTCCGTGGTGGAGGTTGCGAATGTTGAGGTTGCTGGGACGGTGTTTGATGCTGCTGTGTGCGGGGCGGAGGAGGAGGACGAGTTGCCCCCTGCCTTCTGCCAAGGTCCTGCCACCCCTGATTCGGACCCCTAGCCTGGCTGATTGGCGGCGGCGGCGGAGGAGGACGGGTCGGGCGCTGAGGAGGCGGACACCTAGTCTCTGGTTGCCAAATCCATCTCCCTCTTTCCGTCATCTTCTCCTTCCTCAGCACAGCAGCAAAGGACTCCCTGGCACCACCGCCACCCGAGAAATTTCAATATTTAGGACTCAATTCGCATGTCTCTCAAGATTTAGGACTCAGTTCGTCTGCCTTTCAAAAAATAGGACTGAACATGCGAATTGCTTCAAGATTTAGGATTTCAGACATTTTCAGTTATTTCTATTTTTTCTGAAATGTTTTCACCTCTCCCTGGCACCTAAAATGACCAGAGTGCCCCTTGCATCTAATCAAGAAGGTTGCCCTGTACTCCGGACATCGCCATTCACATGAACAAGCCGCACGGGTTCAGCTACAAGAGCGGTTGGCGCTGCTGGTGATGCTGCAGGCGCTGCACCATGCCAAGAGCCGTGTCGACGTGTTGTCCGAGACCCGTGTGAGCAAGCACTTTGCCTGGCCCAACTGTCGAGCCTCCTCTTAGGGTCCAGCCGAAACCCTAGCTTGCTGCAGCTTGAGCGCAGGGCAGGCTGGCGGATGGGGATGGCGGCGGACTAGAGGGCAAGGGGAGAGGAGGAGGGCGGCGGAGAGAGAGGGCGGTGGAGGACCGGAGGCCGCTGGCCGGCGATGGAGCACCAGCGAAGGTCCGGCGGACGGCAAGCGTCGCGCTTGCGCGACTGGGAGTCGCGGCCGCGACGGATCGAAGAGAAAAGTAGCGTATGAAGGAACCAGGGAGATGTTTTAGATGCAAGGGGCACTTTGGTCATTTTAGGTGTCAGGGAGAGGTGAAAACGTTTCAGAAAAAATATAAATGACTGAAAATGCCTGAAATCCTAAATCTTAAAGCAATTCGCATGTTCAGTCCTATTTTTTGAAAGGCAGACGAATTGAGTCCTAAATCTTGAGAGGCATGCAAATTGAGTCCTAAATATTGAAATTTCTCCCGCCACCCCAGATGTCTCTCGCGAAACTGATTTTCACGGGAGGTTTGTTCAATCGATGTGATTTCCGCACCGGGTAGCAGTCATCTCGCGAGAAACTCCGAGTCTCCACCAAACCTCGCCGAATCCAGAAGAGATTGGCGGCGGTAGTGGGATCAGTGCAAGGGGGTGGTGGCCTAGGGTTCCTTCGCGACGGTGGGGAATCAATTACCCATAGCTGGCCAAAAAAACTCAATCACCTCCTCTTCATCCTGGAGTTTACCCTCCCGATCCAACCACTCCCTTGGAGAATCTAGACTCTCAGGTTTCATCTAATAAGTAATATTAAAATCCAAAGAGATGCAATACAAAAGATGAAAATGTGCATTGAGTAATTGGTAAATTTACCATAGCCCAATAGAAATTATAGAGTATCTAAATAAATGGTTATTTTATTAGGAAGTGAGTAGAAAGAAAGAAAATATAGATAATCAATTTCAATTTATTGTATCAACGAAACATTTAGTGTTTATATGGGGTGATGGTCTAGTAAAACCTAATACAGTTGGATATAGCAAAGGATCACAAAAACCTTGAGTGCTTTTAGATGATGAAACAAAAACAAAACTGCTTGCTGTAATTAACAAAGAACAAATTAAGTTCGAAGTCTTTGTGGAATAGGAGCAAGGAGCATCATATATAGCACTGACACTACATTTTGGGTAAGCTGATGTTATTAAAGCAGCTCACTCGTATGAGACTGCTGATCTGATCTCTGCTGGTCAAAGAGGACGACGTTCCCATTAGAAGGAAAACTTGAACAGCATGTCATGCTGGTACACCCCGCCGGGCCTAACTATCTCCGACGGGAAGTTGGGGTGGTTGACGGCGTCCGGGAAGGCCTGCGTCTCCAGGCACACCGCGCCGTACTGCCCGTACACCCTGCCACCCTTGCCCTTGACGTTGTTGAGCCAGTTGCTGGTATAGAGCTGCACCCCGGGCTGGTTGGCCCACAGCTCCAGCGCTCGACCGGACGCCGGGTCACGGAGGTCCGCGACCTGCCGGAACCCGTCCCCGTCCACGGCGTAGTTGATGTCGAACCCGGCCATGCCGGCGCCGGAGACGTGCTTGATGCGGGAGCCCAGGAGCGTCGGCGCGCGCAGGTCGTACGGCGTGCCGGAGACCGGGGCGATCTCCCCCGTCGGGATCATGGACGCGTCCACGGGCGTATACTGCGACGCGAACACCTTGATGAGGTGGCCGAGGGCGTCGCTGCTGCCGTCGCCGGCGAGGTTCCAGTACGCGTGGTTCGCCAGGTTCACCGGCGTCGCCTTGTTCAGCGCCGTCGCGTTCATCCGTGCTCTCAGCTCGTACGGGCCGCAGCACAGCTGGTACGTCACGTACACGTCTAGGTCCCCCGGGAACCCTGCAAAATAAATCAGTATAGTTCAGCTCTTTGCCGTATTGGTATGACTGAACTGAAATTTTCATCCTGTTCAGAGTTCGGACTGACTTCTTGGAGTTGCCGAACTACTAGTACTGTATCAGGGAGGTCAGCTTGTCACCAACATTCTCAGATGAAAGAAATTAGTGCCAAAATTTTTGGTACAGGCTCGCATTGGTTTTCACCTTGCTCTCTGTCGAAGCTGTGGTAGTAGAGTGTGATGTATGGGGAGTCACCGCCGGGCACGTACTCCTTCACCGTCCAGATGACTGTTGAAACCCCTGTGCCCACCTTTGTGATTTACAGGTGGTGCCAGCATGATCAAACCAGTGAACCATTGGTCAAATATACATAGCGTGCATGGTGATTATTCATTCATGATGTTGAAGAAAGTAAGGTGAATTCACGATGATGCCAAATTACCGTGAAGTGTGGTGGTGCCGTTTTTGTTCAGACGAATGGTTTTTCCATCGAGTACAAAACTGCCGTTGGCGATTCTATTGGCTACTCGTCCAACCACGGTTCCAAAGGCGGAAGAAGCGTCCTGATCATATACACACAGTTAACTTCGTGATATAAAATCTGAAACAAGAACCAACCCAAGAGGAAACTTCTTTTTATTTTTCCTCGTCTAATAAAAATACGGCAAAATCTTTCTGCTGCCTTTCGAAAAAAATTAGCATCTGCTGAAAACAGGAGGAAGAGGAATCGATATATATATATATATATATATATACTGTTCTATGCCTATATAATTATCAAAACAGAGGCATTTGTGAACCTACCACATACTGTGCAAGCTTGTCATACCCAAGGACGACATCGGCCAGGTTTCCTGCAGCAAGAAAGTATGCCAACTTGTTTACATTACGAGCGCTGTATATATCACAAAACGTCACGCACATAGATGGTTTCTCTGGACGCAGTGGAACCATACCTTTAGAGTCAGGAACAATGACAGACATGAGCGTGGCTCCCCAGTTGGTGACCTTGACGGAGAAGTCGCCCTTCTTGTTCTGGAGCTTGTACACCCCAACCGTCTTCCTCGCAGCATCTGTGCCGCCGGCCAATGCTAGGCACAGCAGGAGCAAAGGAATGGCGAGCAGTGCAGCTCTAGCCATTGGTCAACACTGCTAGCAAGCACACAGGCACACAGCAGTGTGCAAGTTTACAAGGGGGAGAAGATATGGCTGGTGGAAGAAGGAACAGGCATATGTGTATACAATGCAGATGACTGAACACTCTCTTCTATCGAAGTCTTGATCCTTGAGTAAAATCATAAGGTCAAAACTCTCCGTTCACAAGTTGGCATCCAAATGCGTGTTTTTTGTCTAGAGATGTGAGAATCTACCGGTTCATGGCAACTAGTCTCAAGATCATCCAGACTTTCCAGCTTCTCTCCTCAAGAGTCAATGCATATGCATTCGGCATCTTTGGTACAGAGGTTCATATAGAACTCAGAGACGCATAGAACCATGCTCCCGTGGTACAAATAAACTACGAGTGAACCTGAATGAGAACCGACACAATGCACCCCTACTTTCGACCATATTTCAACATGAGCAAGGAAATAGTAATATCCTGAAATAATAATAGGTAGAGAGAGAGAGAGAAAGACGTCTTATCATAATATTAATAGTTACAGCACTGACAAAGGCTCTATTTTAATTCTCACCAGCGTGCTAAAAAAAGGATAAACCCAAAAAAATCTTATAATAAACAGAAACATTTGGTCTTCGATCAATTTGATAAACTCTAATCATTATTGTCAAAATTATGCAGCTTGGCTAGACCGTGTTGCTTGACCCATCTAATAAATCATACTCCTACACATTTGTATATACCAGAGGGTCACAGGATAATTGATTATTTTTTATGATCTGCTTATTCTTATTAACTACGAAAGGCATCGATTTTTTTTTCCACCTCTCACTCACTTCCTCGTCCATCCATCACTCATCTTTCGTTTCTTGTTATGTCGTCCCTCACTCTCACCAGTGGCGGTGGATGGATATAAATTGAAGTAGAAATCGACACATAGAAACCATGCTCGTGTGTCAGCGGCACATCTACAGCAAGTACTGTACATGGTGGCAACTGGCAAGCGACCACACTAATTTACGAACGTTCATTTGAAATGAATCCAGCGAACGATCTCCGACCAATTAAACTATCCTTTTTAGAAAAATACTCAATCCCGTATGATACTATTTTTGGACGGACCTAAAGACACGCAACTTCCCGACTCCTTTTGAGCGGACGTTACATGCACTTTTTTTCTTTTCCTATGCAGCCGCACGAGCAACGGTAGTTTCACTTTTGTATTTTTTTTAAACTACAAGTATAATTTAGAAAACTAAGTTACAAGCATAACTTTTAAGATTAACTTAATAGTTCTAAGTTATACAACATTACCTTTTTTGCGCAAATTTTATATTATTAAAACAGTTGCGAGAATAGCATTCTGTTTATGTTTCATCGGTTTTTTTTTCAGAAATAATCATTCGGGAACATAGAGAAAAGGATTTAAAAAGGGTGGGGGAGTAAAATAAAAATAACTTTTACACCCTATATTACACAATAACTTCAATATAGATAATGCGAAGCTATATAACAAGTTACATAATTGATTTGCATAACTTATACAACTATGATATTCAGCATCTATGTGTTTTAAATTGGAAGATATGCAAAATATATAATGTGAAAAATGATAAATTCAAATAACAAAGTTGACTAGAAGAAACACTTTAGTTAATAGCAAATACTAGCATGGTTATCTAATATAATGTGATAACACATGAAACTAAATGCAGCAAGTTCATCAAATAAGTTAAGATGGCGTACACATGAAAACACAAGTTAGATATATAACTATGTACACTATGTTAATGAAATAAGTTAGATAGCATTATTTTGTGGACCGAGGTAGTAATTTAGAATAGAGGGAGTATATAAGTTACACAATACAACTTATGTACATAAGTTACCGAAATAATATATTAGTGTATAGACAAAGTTGTGTTTTTATAAAAGTTATTCTACACAAACATAAGTTACACAGTGCAACTTAGCAGAATAGGTTAGCAACATAACTTAGCGGAATAAGTTAACTGCATAATTATATGTTATAAGTTAATATACATAAATTGCTACTAAAAAATAAAATTCTTCGAAATATATGGAATTGAGGTCTAGTTTTGTTCGTTTTGTCACGCTGAATACACTGGTGCAGACGAAATTAAAAATGGACACACCGTTTACGAATTATAGTAATTTAAAATAAATGCATTGTTTTTTCTTACGTAAGGAACAAGAAAAAGAGAAGCGTGGGAGAAGAGTCGACAGTAGGCTACATTAACTATCGAATCGTTCGCTATATTTAAAATGGATGAACGTCCGTATAAATGGATTTGTGACTGGCAAGGCAGGGAACGATGAGTGGAACGCGAGCAATATCGCAATCTCGAAAGACGCCACACATGGGCCAAGGAAAACTATGCAAGTGAAGCGGCCCAACGTGTGTCTACAAGGCCTAACTGGGTGTGACTGATCCTGCGGGAGAAAGCGTGAGCGAGTGGCTTAAGTAGCCGAAAGAAAGTGAGGAGAGCATCTATCAGAAAAACAAGAAACTCCGGCAACAATATTACAGAGTTTCTTGTTTTGACTCCGATGTTAGTCTTTACCACTCCTCTGTACCAGTAAACTAGCCCCGTTTAGATCGTTGGTGCTAATAGGCAGTATGTTCAAATTAGCAAGCAAGGAACAAGAGGTAGTGCTAATAGTCCACATTTCACCTCGTCTCTATTAGCATCTTAGGAAGACCTACTTTCTCTTTTCCAAATTACAAGTTGTTTTAACCTTTTTTATATACATAGCCTTATTACGTATTTAGACATAATGTATATCTAGGTGCATAACAAAAACTATATACCTATAAAAACAACCAACTTATAATTTGGAACCAAGGAAATACTTTGCTATTCTACAACTAAAAGATTCAAACAATTCCAAATAAAACTTAAAAAGAACCAGCACCAAGGACTAAACTTTTGATTCATACATTATTCCAACCTTAATAATATAGGCCCCGTTTGACAAGGCCCTACTGCACCAATGGAGACCTTTTTTTTGGGGGGGGGAGGGGGGGACTTTCTAAAAATATGCTCTCATAAAATGCCATATACGACGAGATAAAGCCAGTACAAACCATTATTTTTGGTTTTCTCTCATCCCAAAGCTTTATGAGAGTATATTTTTAGGGGTTTTCATTGGTAGAGCCGTTTCATTTTACGGGCAGAAAACGACTTCTGAAGCAGCTCAAGAAGCCCTGCCAAACGGGGCCATAATAGTCATTTTTTTTAAAAGAATCAAGGAGAAGACCTGCTTGTCATAAGAAGAACCCAGACTAGGGGATACTCTCTCTATCATGTAATATAGTGCATTCTAATGATTTTAAAATAAATTAAGAGAGAACATAAAAGACGCATGTACCCTCGCTCTATTTTTTAATCAGACGCTATCATCAACTTGATTAATGGTGATTTATTGATAAATAGAAAGTATTTAATGTAAAATTAGATTTTGTTCTTAGAATGCATTATATTTGAGGATAAAGTTTAAACGCTAGAATAAACTATATTACAGGATAGAGAGAGCATAACAGAGCAACACAACCCAAAAGAGTGAAAGCAATAGTACTCCCTCCATTCCATAAAAGTTATTCTTAGTTCTTGAGAAGTCAAGCATTTTAACTTTAACTAACTATTTATAAAATTAAAAATACAGTTAGAGAGTAATTTGTTAAACAAATATTTTAAGCCTAATTAATCCATAATTAGATGATAACTGCCCAAAAAATATTACAATACTTGTTAAATTTTAACACCTTCAACCAACCACCCACTTAGTGAATCCTGCCAATTAACACGTCCAGGTCGCCCGGGAATCCTGCCGACACATGCAAAAACGCGTTCCAAAAGGCCAGATCGTGATCTGGACAGAAGCTAACCAAAAATCCAAAACTATTCTCGCAAAAAACAAACCAAAACTACCGATGATATGTCATTTTTTTAAAAAAAAAAGTAGGTGTTTTTGTCCACGAACATGACGAACTTTTTTTTTGCCGGATTACCCGATAACACTACGAGGGTCTAGGTCCTAACACTTTTCAATTTCTCTGTTTGTTTCGCTGAACTTTAGTTTATACTAATAATGTTTATGCTAATTCGTTGCGAGAGAAAAATATGATTGGTTCACTCAAAAATTATAACATGTACTGATAAGTACGTAAACCAACATTGTGCAGTAAGAAAACCTTAGGCAAACTGATGCTAAACAAAAGGAACAAGTCAGATTTTTCCACTCCCATAGTCCCATGCTGGCATCCAGCGTTTCTTTTCTTTCTAGAGATCTGAGATCTAGTCTAGTCATAGTTTATGGCGGCCAATCTCAGACTAGTTGCTCGATCGTAATTTTCTTCACATCATTTGTCACATGGTGGGACTTTGGTTCAGAGATTTACGGTGTGTTTGGATTGCGTCACGGACAGACTCTGAAGGCCCTACCAGCTCGTTTGGATTGAGGAGTGGAGCTAGCGATGTCATCCGGCACCAAACGATTCTGTGTAGGTACGGTTGCAGAACCAAACCACCTGACTACGCAAACCAAAAAAAACATGTGAAGTTTCTGTCAACCAGATGACAACTACACCAGAATCAATCGTACTATCGTAGACCTCTTAAACTCGGATCTGAGGATCTGCCTCTGGTTGACCCATTTTGGTTAACCCATCCATTGAGAACTGAGATCTATAAACCAGCAATTGTAGTTAGCAACGCTGCCAATTTTTGAAATGGGTGGTCTGGTACTCTGATCTTTCAAGCAACAAGATATGTTTTTCGAGTGACGGGCAACATCTCAAAAACTGTTCGGACGAGATATCAGATACACTAATAATTTATGGCCGTTAGTCTCAAGATACTCGTTTAATCATTTCTTGTTGGACTCGCTTTTCAGATCCACTAAATAACTTATGGCCGTTAGTCTCAAGATACTCGTTTAATCCATTCTTTTTTTGACTGGTTTTTCATTCAGATCCACTAATAATGGATGGCCGTTAATCTTGAATATGAGGACCTGTTTAAGATGGTCAGGGATCCTGACTGTGGTAGCTGATCACTGGGTAGAGGATGAACGGACAGTTGATTTCAGGAGATCCTTATCTGTCAGGGATTTTCATAGATGGATTGAGCTCAAAGGTGAGCTTGATTCTGTAGTGTTAGAAGAGGAAAATGCAGACTTGGTTTTTTGGGGGTTAGAGAAGAAAGGGTTCTTTTCTACCAAATCTTTGTATAGGTTTATTACTGATGGTGGGGCAGCTAGCAGAATTGCTGGTTTCCTGTGGAAATGTAGAATACGTTTGAAAATTAAATTTTTCTTTGGCAAACTTTTAACAAGCTGCAATGTGCTCAAAGTCTATGTAAGAGAGTGTGGAAAGGGGGTGGCAAATGTTGCTTATGTGGGAATACTGAATCGGTAACTCATATCTTGTTTGATTGCATTATTGCGAGGATGATCTGGGGGTTTCTCCGTGAGATTTTTAATTGGAATGATTATCCTACTTCATTGAAAAAATTGTCTGAAACTTGGCTTCAGGGCATGGGGCCCCTCCCTGTTAGCTTAACTCTCTTTATCTTTGCAGGTTTCGGTTGGGCCATCTGGAACAATAGAAACAAGATGGCTATTGAGCACAAGTATCCAAAGTTACCTACTGACATATGTTGCGTTATCGTATCTGCAGAAATGGAGTGTCCTCTTCAAGGAAGTTGATCGCCAGCATATCATACAAGTGAAGGATGAAATTCTCCGTTGGATGAGGAACTTCAAGCCTAGCCTAGTTGTAGTGTCAGACGTTTGCGAAATCTAGTCTACATAGGCTTGTGCTTTCTGTTCTCGCTTTTGATTTCCTGAGAAACTGGCTTTCCCGGTCTTGTATCAAAACTTTGCTTTCTTAAAAGCTGAAGTAAAACTCTTGTTAAAAAAAAAGATACTCGTTTAAGCATTGGAAAGCATTTCTTTTTTCACACACTTTTCATTCCATTTCATCGGTTGTATAGATCTGAGGTGGTGTAAAATGTTAATCATGTGCAGCTCCTATGAGTTGCGGAAAAGTTGTTGTGAGTTAGCTATGAAAAAACTGAAGTTTATTTGGTTGAAGACAACTATAAATCCTGCTATCTCTTTATCTTCCTTGAACCAGCTATAAAATGTGATTAAGGTTGCACCTCTTCTTGACCAAATTCAGCAAATTGTGGGAGTTTTTTGTTTAATAAAAGATCCATAACTTAGCCTTTGTGATCAAACAATTCAATCAAAATAAAACATGGAGGTGATGAGCTCTTGCAGAAATAAGGTTCTCCCAATGACATCTGCATTTTGCATTAATCATTATAAAACCATAGTGCCAAAAAAAAAGAACGATTGATCAGAAAAGAAAAAAAAAGGCAGGATTCAGGTACATGGAATTCATCACCAACGCAAAAAAAAAAGGTCCAATAACTTAATAACAATGCACAATTTCAGGTTTCAGAACAGAACAAATATAACCTGGACCGACGTGATGCAAAATTTCAGGTTTCAGAAAATTGGCATCCAACACTTCGCAATGGAAAGTCTAGACGAGTTTCTTAAGAATGCGCACAAACAGATAAGAGCAGCATAATAAGTACACGAATTTATTGCAGTACTGACTACAACTTAACCAACAAGCCAAAAGCGTTCGCATCAATTGCCAGTCACCACTTTACAATGGACTTAACCAGTACATGAAGGTTTGAAATGTTTATCTAGACAAGAAAAGGCACAATAGGAATTCAATAGGCGGAAACACGCCCTGTTTATGTACAAACTGACCAAATCTGCCGATGGAAAAGCACTAGCTTCAAAGCTTTTCAACATCAGCGTTCCTGAAGCTGCCACCGAGTAGTGACAGGAGGCCACCTCCATGGACCCTCCCCTCGGGAACAACATGACCTCCCTCTCTGCCCCCATCTACAGGCTCAGAAGACCAAGGCATCATAGAGCGAGGAACCAGCACCTGCGGAGGAATCATTGATTGGCTCCTCATGGTGCCGTCACAATCCGAAGCGGTACTGACACCAGAGGACGAGTGCTCGTTCGTCATGCTGCTTGCTGCAGTGGCAGATGACACCACAATGCCGCTGAAGAGACCTGGTCCAATCATGCTTCCTACATTCTTCACCACCTCTTGTTCTCGCTGCCTGGCCATCAAGGTACCATGTGCCGCACAGAAGCCACTCTTGCCACGGGAGAACTTTTCACACCCTGTGCTCCAAGTGCACCGTTTTCCTCCACCATGGGCTTTGCAGAATTCCGTGCTCCCCTGGGCGCTCTTGCCGCAGTTGTCAACCTTGCACCGCTTACCACCACCATGCTTCACACAGCAGTCAGTGCGGCCACGAGCACTTTTGGTGCAGCCGGGCACGGAACAGCGCTTCCCACCTCCATGTGCCACACAGTATTCAGTAGCCCCGTGCACACTCTTTGCACAGACACCACCTCCTTCAAACATGCATCGCTTCCCACCACCGTGTGCTTTGCACAGAGGTGTGCTACCCTCTGCGCCTTTGCTGCAACCATCGAAGATGCACCTCTTGCCACCACCATGTCCCTTGCAGTACAATGTGCTGCCCTGTGCCCCCTTGCCACAATCTGGATACTGGCACCGTCGGCCACCGCCATGAGAAATGCACAGTCCAGCCTTCCCCTCGGCACTCCGAATGCAACCTTTAACCGAGCACCTCTTCCCACCACCATGCTTGATGCACCGCCCAGACTTACCCCGGGCAGCTTTAGGACAGCCAGGATGTTCACATCGGCGGCCTCCACCATGAGCAATGCAATAATCTGTTTTTCCTTCTGCACTTTTGGTACAACCAAGCTCCTCACACCGACGACCGCCACCGTGAGCTTTGCAGTACGCAGAGCTGCTCTCGGCACCTTTATGGCATCCAGATTTATGACATCTCTGCCCACCTCCGTGAGCAATACACAACCCTGATGCGCCTCTTGCACCTTTGGAACATCCCTTAAACCTGCATTTCTTAGGATGCCGGGAATGGCTACGTTCTGATGTAGTTGTTGCAGTGACAACATCAGAACTCACACCAAATGAAGACTCGGTCATTGCAGAGGGTTCAGGGCTGAGCTGGAGGTGATGTTGAACATGCTGACTATTGCTGGTGCTGTGCGTGAGGTCTAGAGAATCTGGGGTTTCTACTTGTGTCTCATTGACAGTAGAATTGGCACGGGGAGCAAAGAGTAGGGATGGCATGTAACCACCCATGTTCCTTACAGTAGCAGATGTTGAAGCCTCATCAACGACACCTAAAGAATGGAGTGCTCCATTTGGTGCTTGCAGATATTGAATTGCTTCCCCACCATCCATCTGAAGACCAAGCCTCAGCATCCCGGAATCAGTGAAAGTGGAACTCTGGCCAGACAACCTCTGATCTTGTTTTGAACCAGTGGACGCTGCAGAATAAAAATTCGGTGTTGGACCCAAACCAAGGACTAACCTGCTGCCATCATCTCTCGGTGCTATGTCATTCATTATCTGTGTATTTCCATTAACATGGCTGCAACTAACCATTGCTGGGTTCAGGCCATCCATACAGAGTGTGCTTTGGCCCATGTTCTCCATCGTGGAGCTTGGCGCTGAGCAACCCACTAAAACAAAGGGGTCATTCATCAGAGCCTCTGACAATGGCGGATGGGGAATGTTCACGAAGCCGTTATCCATCACAGTTGAGACGCTATAGCAATGGCAGAAAAGAAGATGAGATAAAACACCAGAGAGCTCAAAGAACAGGGGCCTGATGATATTTCTGCCCAGGCAGCTTAAGGGTTCTTGACAATCTTTCAGACACGGACTGTAGAATAGACGAAATGGAAGAATATCAGCAGGAGTGTAGTACCAAAGCAACCACCACTGACAAACCCTGATGTGTCTGCGCGGTCCATAATTATCTTGTTTCTGTAGAATTTATGATCCAAAACTGCACAACTTCCCTAACACTGAACAATATCTCTGGTGGTTGACATCTTGCATAGGCAGGAGCATCCAAATTCTGTGGTTTCACAATCTTAAAGTTACGAGAGAGAAAAAAAAAAGTGTTAGATAAGATTCAGATATTAAAATATAGTAGGCATGATCGAATTTACTAATTATCAGTAGCAGAATTTGTCAAGTAAAAATGTGGTTGTAATGTTTACAGAGCTAAAGTCAATACAAAGTGACCAACACATGATAGAAGAAATAGTCGAGGACTTTGGAAATAATATTATTTTGAACTGAACCAAAGTAAGCAAAGTCAGAACCCATGAGTAACGATGTTCAACAGATTGATTTTTTTTTGGTACACAAAATCATTTAATGGAGGCAACTAACATGAGTGCAATCTTTCTCGGGCATATCACCAAAGCCCCTTGAGATACCCAGAACAATAATTTGCACAACTGAAATTCTAAGGAGTATAATTTTTTACATAATTTGTTTTGTTTCCTGGCACTTGGTTGCTATTGTTAATAGCCTAATCCAGAAATGAATTTAACCTAGCTCTATCTCCGTGCTCTCTGTCAGGGTTTGATATCATAGAATCAGCACAAGCCATTGTGCCATATGCACATATCACATCTTTCTCAAAAAAAAAAAAAAA
>Ga0182004_10002487_pt1 | contig 14356 bp, 5 predicted proteins | sample Sormic07211540_1_FD_120479 | JGI IMG/M metagenome (GOLD analysis project Ga0182004, IMG submission 120479) | Endophyte microbial communities from Sorghum bicolor roots, Mead, Nebraska, USA - 072115-40_1 MetaG | ecosystem: Host-associated > Plants > Roots > Unclassified | place: USA: Nebraska...
AAAAGTTATGCGTATAACTTTATCATGTAGTAAGTTATATGTATATAAGTTATATGTGTAACTTTGTCACAATGAAGGTATATGTTAAAGTCACGTATATGAGTTATACGTAAAAGTTTGTTCTATAAGTTATACGTAAAAATTGTGAGTACAAATTTTCAAAAAAGAAAAGTAGCGAATTTTTTTGCCTAAAATAGAAAACTTTCCAAAAATAGAAAATTGCAGGATTTTTTTTTTGCCAAAAAAGAAAAGTCGTGGGGCTGTCTGATCGTTCGTTAGATTCAAATCTACTTAACGTTCGCTATTTAGGGAAGCCCCTCAACAACCCTCGAGGTCGAGGCACGCAAGCACGATCACCGAATAATTCAGGGTTAGTGCATGATGCTAACGTGGTTGCGAAGGCAGGTTAGCTTAGCCCAGATTAACCAAGCACACGTCCCTTTCTCCTTTCGCACACTTCCATTGCTGAGATTCCGGAATCCAATCACAGTTTCGTCGTTCTCTCCAGATTTCATTCAGGCCCGTCGTCGAGTTGTAGGATCGCACACACAAGTGCTCTGCTCGGCAAGCCGGACGCTTGCTTGTCTGCTGCTGGTGGGTTACGTACAGGCCGGCATGACCGCGTGACATGCATGGCATTGGCACTGCCCTGGTGGACGGAAGGGGCACGACAGCGCGAGCCCTTTCGCCGCGGCTCTCGTTTCGTGGGTGGACACGAAAAACTCACGAGGGATCGATCGGCCCGGGGTGTTGCATTGCGTGACGCCCGAGGCTGATCTGTGTTTCCTTTCTCTGGCGCGCTTGGCTTTGGCTCCACCTCGCTTTCGCCGTCCATGGACTGGAGCTGCAGGCAGCTGAAGAAGCACATGGGTGCCATTGCCGTGCCATGCCATGGTAAGCAGAGCAGCCTCGTCGTGCTGTCTACTAATTATGATCTTAATTCGCACTGTCTGCCCTGCCTGAACAAGATCGAGTACCTCGTCAGAAACGTTGTCGTATCGATGCGCGCGGCGGTGTGCCGTGTCGTTCGTGGCTTGCACAGTGCTGCATGCAAGTGGTGGTGTGTCTTGTGCAGCCACGTCTCGCTGGCTGTCTCCCATGGGCAGCGCCAGGGTATTTCTGTATGCCATGGAATACCCAAGATTTTAGAAACAAACACAAATACATATATGTATACGTATAGGTACAACGTATATAGTTGCTACATGTTGCAAATCTGGCCCAAAGCCCAACAGAAAACAGTGATTTTCAGCTCAATCAACAAAGTAAAGAAAAAAAGATGGTAGCGTTTTCTGGCTGTCGCTCCTAGTCTCCCAACTCACACGCATCGCATTGTCTAACCATAGACTAATAGATTTAAAAGATTCATCTCAAAATTACAGATAAATTGTGCAATCTATATTTAATACTTCATGCATGTGCTGAAAAATTCGATGTGATAAAAATGTTAAAATGTTTTTAGTTTTTGGGTGGCACTAAACAAAGCCTTGTTACTATTGCACATTTGTATAAATTTTTTTTATATACTCAGAATACCCAGCCGTAAAATCCTAGCTCCGCCACTGGCCAGCCCCGCCCCCCTTCCCCAACAAACCCCCCAACACATGTGTCAACAAAATATTTTACTTTTATATATTAATTATTTTTATTTATATTAAGAGAGAAATATAACAATGTTGTCATATATATATATATATATATATATATATCATTTAGATAATAAAATCATACTCCCTCCATTCTAAATTATAAGTCATTTTGAAAAACTTGGAGAGTCAAAGTATCTCAAATTTGACCAAATTTATATAATAAAATAATAATATTTATGATACCAACTAAGTACCATTAGAGTTCTTCATTAATTATATTTTTGTAGTATATCTATTTGTGACATAAATCTTTATACTTCTTTATATAATTTTGGTTAAACTTGAGATACTTTAATTCTCCAAGATTCTTAGAATGCTTTATAATTTGGGATGGAGAAAGTACAAAACATAACTAGATAATACAATGAAACATCTTAGAAAAACTGAGACGCATATCTTAAGGTGTACGAAATTATCTCAAACATCTTGCTATTAAGGGTTTATCGTCTACCACCAAAAGAATAACACATTTGATCCTAAAATACATATAGAAAATGTGAGGAAGAAGTCCACTTTAGGTCCCTCAACTTTTGCGAAAGTCTGCTTTTCATCCTTAAACTTCAAAACCAGGTAAAATACATTCCTGAAACCGTGCATATTACGTCCATGACATGGTGATGAGCGGTTTTGAAGGCAGTTTTGTCTTTTTCATTTTTATTTATTTTAGATGAATATTTATAGTAAATCACATAAATTTGATAAAATAGTAAATCTGATTTGTTGGACTCCAGATAAGTAGATCTACACAATAAACATATAATATGTTATACTTTAGTACAAAGTTTTTGTTATAGCTTTAGATATGTGTTTTTCTTTAATTAATTAGAATAATTCATAGCTATAGTCTGTATGGTCCAATTGTGGTAAATGTTTTATGTTGGGCTAATTATTTTATGTTTAAACTGTGATAAAATTTTTATACTCATTAGATCATGTATAACTTAGTTATAGATTTATTAAATTTAACAAGCATAAACCTAAACAAATATATAACTAAGTATACATGATCTAATGAGTATAAAATTTTTACTACAACTCAATCATATAATAATTAGCCCACCATATAAATTTCATCACAATTAGACCATAGAAACTGTGCTATAATTAGTCTAATTAATTATAGAAAAGCATAGAGCTAAAGCTACATCAAAAAATCAGTACTAAAACATACTACATTATATATTCAATGTGTAGATCTACTCATCTGAAGTCTAACAAAATTGAGTTTTCTATTTTATGATTTTTATGTGATTTACTGTGATTTTTCAAAAAAAAACAGCCAAAATAAATAAAAAGAAAAAACAAAACCGCTTTCAAAACCAAGTCAGGGATGTAATGTGTACGGTTTTAAAAGTTGAGGATGTATTTTGTATGGTTTTAGAGTTGATGGATGAAAATTAGACTTTCGTGAAAGTTGAGGAATCTAAAGTGGACTTTTTCTAAAATGTTAGCTCCTATATCAAGTCGATAAATTAAGTTGACGGTCACTAGTTAGACTCAGTTTTGATAAACTGGATTTTTTAATTAGGCCTTGTTTAGATGTAAAAAGATTTTGGATTTTGCTACTATAGCACTTTCGTTTGTTTGTGGCAAATATTGTCCAATCATGGACTAACTAGGATTAAAAGATTCATTTCGCGATTTACAGTTAAACTATGCAATTAGTTTTTATTTTCGTCTATATTTAATATTTTATGCATGTGTTGAAACATTTGATGTGTCAGGCCTTGAAAACTTTTTGGTTTTTGGATAAACTAAACAAGGCCTTAGCCTCCCCCTATATATAATTGCTCCGATACTAGACAGCTAGTGATGTGGTGCAGCTGGGCCCGACGAGCGGGCGGTCGCCGCCCGTAGAGAGAGAGAGAGCGAGAGATGCGGCAGTGGGCTCTCCGCGGACCTGAGAACTGACGAACGCGGTCTCGTCCCTTCCTTGAGATAGCACTCGAATTCGGGCCTTGTTTAGTTCCGAAAAGTGAACTGTAGCATTTTGTAGCATTTTGTTTGTTTGTGACAAATATTATCAAATTATGGACTAACTAGGATCAAAAGATTCGTCTCGTAATTTACAGCTAAACTGTGTAATTAGTTTTTATTTTCGTCTATATTTAATGTTTTATGCATGTGTCACAAGATTCGATGTGACGGGGAATCTTGAAAACTTTTTGGTTTTCAGGGGAACTAAACAAGGCCTCGGTGTTTTCACGAGCTAGCAGCAGCTAAAGTCAGTTGTCAGGCACGACAGTTGAGAAGATTTGAATTCTGCAGATGTTAGAATGCTCTCACTCATGTGAGCCGTGACAACTGACAAGAAGCAAGCCTCTTTTTTAAGGGTGTGGAGTGTGAACACCGATGATAATAGAATTAACCTGACGCAGTCGACCTGTGATGGGAACGGTCTACTTTTCTTTTTATTTAAGAGGACAGGAAATGTCTACCATTATCTTTTTTTTTTGATGGGAGGATGGGATTTTTTTTTCTTTTGACGATGGGAATTGGGAAAAATGTCTACTTCAACAGTTTAGGACCATATTAGGAATTTAGGACGGGAATTAAGATCATAACAGTTTAGGCCGCTGGTATGTGCATGTTGGGCTGATCTCTTGTCATTTGACGCAGTGGATCTCCAGGCCATGCTATCATGTTTCAGCCCAGGCCCAGTATGATTTTCAGTCAATTTGAGCCCATAGGCGCAAGCCGGCCGTCGCCCCAGGTGCCGTGTCGTAGCGAGCGCAGAGAGCCAGAGCTGCTGCTCGCAGACGGCATTCCACTGCTTCAGCCAAGCCGGAGACGTCAGAGACACCGGAGATGGCGGGGAACCTGCACCTCCCCGTGGTGGACCTGGCGTCGCCGGACCTCCGCGCCGCCGCCGAATCCGTCCGACAGGTGACTTCCTTCACTCGACCCCGCTCTTGAAACAGAGCGCCCCGAAAGAGATAGCGAGCTTTATTTGATGATTGTGATTGGGCAGGCGTGCGTGGAGCACGGGTTCTTCTACGTGACCAACCACGGAGTGGACCGCGGCCTGCTCCAGGCGGTGTTCGCGCAGAGCAAGGGCTTCTTCGACCTGCCCATGGAGGAGAAGATGGCGCTGCTGAGGAGCGCCAACCACCGCGGGTACACGCCGCCCTACGCCGAGAAGCTCGACGCCTCTTCCCAGTTCGTAGGTCGGGGAATCTCTGCCCTCGCCTGCCTGCTCATCCTCTGCACCCACGGCCACCTGGGTATTGGGATTTTGGTCTCAACACCAAAATATGACCGCTGTTGCTTAGCACACGACAGCTGCTTGAAATTGTTGCTGGAGTACCTGACTGATGCAAACTACTAGTACTCGTAATTACAAAACCGAGAGGATATTTTGTTGTTGTTGTTGTTGTTGCTGTATATAGTGACTCACTGGTTGCCATAGCTAAAACTGAGCTGAACCATAATAATGCTGTAATAGGACTGTTTCTGTCACAAAATGTGTCGTGGGTTGAGGAATTTAGGCAGAAGCGTGAAGGAATTTTCATTTAGCCAATCTTACCTTGCTTCAGCTATCTGATTAGACTGCATGAATCTAGGAACTAGGTGTAGCGGGTTGAGGAAAAGTCCATAAAAAATGAACAAATACTGAAGAACCCATTCTACACGTCATTGTCGCTTGTAATTTGGAGCTACCATTTCTTCTGTTCCTTGTAATGGTATAGTTGAATCTGCCAGGTTAATTTTTTGGAGCTTTTGACTCCTCCCTGTAATTATTCCTACACTGAACTTCCTGTAATTTTGTTCTGCCTTCCTTAATGAAACAGAAGCAGATCTCTGTTAAAAGTGTGCCTCATTAAAAAAAAAACAGACTGTTTAATCTCCTATTGATTTCTGAATTTTGATATATTATTACAGGAGACCTCAAGGAGAGTTTCTACATTGGGCCTATTGATGATGGCGATATGCATAATGATGTAAACCAATGGCCTTCTGAAGGTACTTTATCTGCTTTGCCATCTCTTAACAACTGATAAGTTTTCTAACTGTCGTCCTGCATTATCTAATTGTCTATGGACACCATGCATATGATCAGATTCCATTTTATGCTTTGAACATTTGCTCTTCCTCTGGCTATCTGCAGAGCGCTTGCCATCTTGGAAGGAGACAATGAAGCTATACATTGCAGCTATTCTGTAAGTATTAGAAGAACATTGATTCCTCAAAACAAAATAAAGGTTTTGTAAGAATGTTTGTGTATTTGTTAAAACATTCTATCTTATTAATTGATGGTGTTGCTTATTCCTACTAGGGATACTGGCACAAGGATACTCTCTCTAATTGCTTTGGGTTTGGATTTGGATGCTGATTTCTTTCATAAAGTTGGTGCATTGAACTGCCCATCAACATTTCTTCGGTTATTGCATTACCCAGGTTACATTATACCATTTCCTTCTATATTATATGAAAGCATCAAAGTTTATTCGTAAGATTATGAAGTGTGGTTTGCTTTGCTACACTCTTGGTCTTGCCTTTTCACCAGTCTTCTCATTTCATTGTTGCTGATAGCCTGATAGGTTCTTGAATGGCTTCAGCTCTTCAATATTCATTTTTCGTACTGCCATAAATAACTATAGCAGAGAACAAAAAACAAATGGAAGTCAGGTGTTCTTTTTCCTTGACTGCTTAGCAAACTTTTTATATAAGAAAATGTATGGATGCACATGTTACACTAAAGAATTGAGAACTTTGCATCCTCCTACAGAGTTTTGCTTGGTTGGGTTGGATCTAGGGTGCATAACTAATGTCCCCAATAAGGTGCTGTTTGGTTGGGAAATTGCAACAGCAAAGTAAATGGTATCTAAAGGCATCGGTAATGGGAACAAATTAAGTGAATACTGATGTTGTTCTTTGTAGCTCGGTTGTGGAAGTAGACTGTAGCTAGGAGAAGAAATAGACTACTAGCACTTGCAGTTGACCTATCTATTCATCTCAAGATGGCACCAGAGAGAAGCAAACAGGGAAAGAGAAGCAATCTAGTACACATGCCATGGAAATGGGCTGCTGCTGGAGTTGGTGATGACACAGCTTCACTGCAGCAATGTGTGTATGAGAATTGAGAAGCAACTGCAGTTACCTGCTCTGCGGTGGTGCACAGGGTGACATCACATGGATGAAGCAGTTTACCCTCGCTTCGCGTGCGGTGGTCAGGACCCAAGGGACATGGATGAAGTGGGCTTATGCTCCACTGTTCCTTGATGCACCCTTCACCATTGGAGGGAGGATGAGGTTGGGATCCGGGGACTTGTAAGGATAAAGGAGCAGCTGCTCTGTTAATTGTTTGCGATTCCAGGACTTTTAGGTGTAGTTGGTTCTGTTTGCGATTCCAGTATCTGATTACATAGACTCTAAATGAAACATGAATTAAAGTTAGTGGTTACCACTGTAATCTGGTTTTGTTAAAAAATGCTACTGTATACTGAGGTGCAGTCTGATTGCTGAACAAAATGTTAAGGAACATGAAATTATGAATGTAAGTTATATAAGTTTGTGGGTAATTTAACTTCTGTAATACTGTAAGAGGAGAGACAGACAGACAAAAGGACTGAGGCAGCTTTAAGCTTCTTTTAGGAACTTCGTCTTGGTGTACTGATTGTTCTTCTTTGTCTTCTTTTAATTTATGGAGACACTGATAAATAAGATTTCTTATGACTAAGTTCTAAAGCAATTGCACGACCTTAGTCAGGGGTAAACTTTTAATTGATTCAACGCAGGTGAAGTAAATGAGTCTGATAGTGGAAACTATGGTGCATCAGCTCACTCGGACTATGGTGTGATAACCCTTTTAGTGACAGATGGCACTCCTGGCCTGCAGGTATGTTATCATTTCTCAAAAAGTTTAGTTCATCACCTTCTAGTTTTATTCCCTTTTGTGGCTAACCACTTGTGGATTATCTCTTGCCACCACCCAAATCCAAAACAGTGTCTTTATCAATTGTCATGTTTATCCTTATACTATGGTTCCTTACGCTATTAGTGTACAGATATGCAGGGAGAAGGATAGGAATCCCCAGCTATGGGAAGATGTTCATCACATTGATGGGTAATGATCCTTTCTTAACTTCCATTTTTTTTCTTGAACATGCATGAAAATATATTAAAGATTGAAAACACGGTCCAGTTACATGCTGAATCCATGGCTTGGGTTAGTTTTCTTGACATGTTTGCACCCTTGTACATTGTTGTGAAGTGCCCCCACCCATGGTCTAACCTAACAGCTGCCCGAGAACTTTGGCATGCGCCCTCTCACCTGCCTCCTGCATGACCTGCCCTGGACCATGGGCATGACTTCCATGAATAGTAACTGAATATAGCAGTTCGGTGGTCGGTGCCCCTCTATAGTGAATAAATTTTTGTTGTCCTATTAACTTCTGGACTCAGGACTCCTGTTTTGGGTGTTCTGCTGTTCTTTAGATAATTTCTCGCAGGTATGGTATTTACAGTTCTTATGTTCCATGTAGGGCCCTTATTATTAATATTGGTGATTTGCTAGAGAGGTGGACAAATTGTGTTTTCAGGTATTATCCTTTATTACCTTTGTTGATTAGTTCTGTGTTTTTACGATGAACCTCTTAAGTCATGACAAAGGTACATATTATAACAGATAAAATGCTCCTCTTGAATCATGACAAAGGTTGGTTTTATCGTGTGAACATAATTCGTAAGCATGTTTGTTGGGCCAACATTGTGAGAATTTATGGTAATATAGTTGCAGATATATGATCCAGAAGATTCTGTTGCAGTTCTGTTTTATGTTGGCTTGTGCACTTATCTATCTTAATTCATTCTTGCAAAAGAAAATGTATATATGAACTTTGATTGTTTCACATTTTTCCTGTAACTTGTAGATCTACGTTGCATCGTGTTGTTGCAGTCGGTAAAGAGCGGTATTCGGTGAGTTTATAATAACTTACTTTTCTTTAGAAGCAGGAATAAGTTATATTCTGGCCTCTGCATAAGCATGCACTCAAGCATCCATTATCCCAAGTACTATCCATCAGCTGTGGTCGATATACCAACAAATAGCAATTAGGTCCAAATATAAGAGGAAAAATACTTAAGCACAGAGATATCCATCCACGTCTGGCGAAGATCTCCGGGATTGTTGTCCCAAGAGCGCTCACTTAATGTTCGCCTGTACTTCCTTCTTGTGCAGCGAGGACAAAAACCTTGCCCAATGTGTGCCCTTAAATATGACCTGCATATGCTCGCAAAAAAAAAAAGACCTGCATATATGAACATATTCTGCCTACTCAAAGTTCCTACTCAAAGAATTTCAGCTACCATATGTTTTTTGCGACTAATTTCAGGCATTATTATGTGCCTTTACACAATTTTTTGGATGTACCAGGTGGCTTTCTTTCTTGACCCAAATCCTGACACACTAGTGCAGTGTTTGGAAAGTTGTTGCAGTGAAGCATGTCCACCAAGGTTCTCATCTCTTAGGTTAACATTTGAACTAGTTTTATTTCCGTGGCTTCTCATCCTCTTCAAATTTATACACCTTTTCAGGTTTCCACCTATCAAGAGTAGCGACTACATATTCGGGCGAATAAATTCAACATACAAATAATCATCCGTCACATTTGTAATACTGTATATGCTCCTTTATAACAGCTTGATATACCATAGTAATGTTTGAACCCAGGATTTAAAGTTATTTTTCAATAAGGCGCAACGAATAAAAAGGGTGCTATGTATGTGAACTGGACCTCCATGTCTCCCCCTGATGTCTGGAGGACTGCACTTTCTGTATCACGCGTAGTTCATCGTCAGCAAGCAGGGCATACGCGCTGGCGTTGCGTCCGCGCAATTCCCGCTGTGGAGGGAGACAAGCATGTGGCACACGTTTCACCGCAGTTTTTTCTCCATGTTTAATTTCCTGATCAGACTTAGCAAGCAACAGGTGTCTGATCAGCAGAGACTCTCAAGTCTCAACCTATCACAGCGTTGCTCAACGCTTTCTGAAGCCATGTACCCTGCTGCAAATCTTTGTGCCAGACTTCTAGTAGTCTGCTGCTCCCTTGGATGCAACTGATGCCAATCCCATCAATCTTTTTCTTTGAAAGGAGATCGACATCAGACATCAACAAGTATCTTCACTGCTTCCTAGTTTCATACCTGTTGAACACGACCAATGGCGCCGTCTACTTATCTAGAAGGTTGACATGCTCGGGAAGTAGCTAGGCATCCATCGGACCGTCACTGAAAACACTGCCGTACCCAAGAACTAGAACCAAGTGTGCACTGCACTAACTCAATCCATATGTATCACAAAGACTCTTTTAGCGTTGTTGTTAAGCACACCACATCTGACTAAGTCTGAAACAGTGAGATCCGTGCAGAAAGTCGGGGTAGCTGGAAGCATGACTTGACGCTTTCGGAACGGTCAAAAGGATGGGTGCCAAAGCTTCAGCTCGTTGGCTGAGTCTTGCCAGTGGATTAGCAACCAGGTGAAAAATTTCGGCAACGGTGAAAGCTCTGCTCGATTTTGGCCGGGAACCCAGGACCGAAGACTAGTCCATGGCGATCCGATGGTCACTGGTCAGCTCGAGATGACAGCTCGCAGAGACACACGAGTGGCAGCCCAACACGCAGGTCAGTCGTACGAGGCGTTGATGTGTTCTGGATTGGTGATCGTCGTCTAGAGAGAGCTAGCTGCATAAACAGTTGCTGTGAAAGACAAACTACCCGAGAGGCATTTATTTTGATTTATTTCTGCACTAATTTATAACTCAACAGCGGGTGATGCAGTAGCATCTCTGCATCTGCGACTCATGTGAACGCCATGCATGCCTCGATCTCTTGTTTCTCAGCCTTGTTTGCATGAGACAGTTGAGTTGTGAGTGGTTCTGGCCTGAGAGAAGAATCATACAGGCCTACAAACTCTGCTGCCAATGTTTGTACCTTTAGGGCCTCACCCCTCATGAGTAGCACTTTTTTCTTTCTAAGACCAGTAGGGTCCTCTACATTTGTAATCTAGTCTGTAATTAGTAGGGGTGTTGTGGCCTCCAGAAACTGCGAGGCCACAAAAACTTGTAAATAGCTCTTGTAACTATTATTCTCTCCATTTATCAATGAAAGCCGGTAACGGATCTTTCGAAAAAAAAAGAGAGAAGAATCATACTGTGGTTGACCTGAAGGGGCAAGGCTAACTGAAGTTAAACTTCACTGGTAGCGTCATTAACAAACAAGTTATTTCAAGTACTATGATGAGCCACAGAGCAAATTGGAGAGGCGTACAGGTCAGCTTGGATCTAGTTATATCGATCTCGCATCCTCTTAATAATCAGACAAAGTCAGATAATTGATAATTCGTACGTCCAACACAAAAGTCAGAAAGATTGCCCACCGACAAAGTCTTGCAGGCCTAACACCTATTGCGCGGCATTGACATTATTAGCATAAAAAACTAGATAAATTTATGAAAAACTAGACGACTTTATAAATGTTAACAAAAAAAGTGTCTAAGTTTGCTTTGACGAGGACTTGAATTTAGGTGGTCTAGTTGTAAGTTCACATTAAACGTAACATTCTCCAACCAGGGGAATAATTAAAAGTCAAAATAAATACTTCAAAAAGGTTGAAAGACTAAAAAAGTTTAGATGTCGCTGCAAAAAATACAGTCTGCAGGCTGTTCATTTCTCATTTTCACCAAAATGGGACTTATCTTACTAAAAGGCAAATTTGGAAATGTTTTAAAATAATTAATTGGTGTACATATCCTCCACTAAAATATTATTTTAACATGCAAGATGTCCACCTCAGCAGTCCACTATCACTTACTGTTATGTTTAGTCCCACATCTGTAATTGATGGTAGGGGAACACAACATATAAGGTGGGGGCAGCCCTCACCTATCAGACTAGTCTTTTGGTTGAGTTAGGCCCAATGTCTGGGTATGTTGTGGGCTCTGGCGGATCTGGGCCCGAGGGGCTGACAGCTCATGGGTATAATGAGCTGGGCCGAATTTCCCTGCGGACTCTAACAAGTGGTATCAGAGCCCATGGTCCGAAAAACCTAAAAAATCTCACAGGTCATATGGTGACGGGGGAGCTCCTAAAAAATCTCACAGGTCACATGGTGACGGGGGAGCTCTCGGAGGTGATGTGAAGAGTTAGGCTCGATGTGTGACAGAGGAGATTGTTAGATTTAGTTCCATATCGGTAATTGATGGTGGAGGAACACAACATATAAGGCGGGGGCTGACAGCTCGTGGGCATAACAAGCTGGGCCAAATTCTGCTGCGCACTCTAATACTTACAATTAAAGTCCACTAGCACAAGCAATTGTGATATCCACGTCAGCGAGATACATCATCCACTAACATATATTTAGTTGTCTACATCAGCGTGCCATGTTATCCACTAACATTAATTTATAATATTTAATCTCTTTCTAAGAGTTATATAAATAGTTAAATTTTATTCCAAATCAGTAGTTCCTACAACAACGTGTAGAGTGTTCTTCTAGTTGAATGAGTTTCCAAGTCTATCTTGCATAGTATTCTTCTTTTTCTTGTGTGTAAGTTGATGGCTGTAGAGATACGAAACAACTTCACTGCCTTCACACTATGAATTGATATACTCCCTCTCATCACAAAATAAGTGATGTTTTAAAGTTGTAAAGTCAACTATTTGAAGCTTTGACTATTCTTTTATTACCACAATTCAACTATATAAAAGTATAGTAAATGCATACTTTTTATCAAACTATTTTTCAAGACAAAATGTACTCTTACTGTTTCTAAATAGCCATACTCAACATGTAAAAGTAGCACTTCCTTAACTAGTTGACCTCATACAACTTGAAAACATCACTTGTTTGTGGCTGGAGGGAGTACCCACTATTCCTTACAATTGGTTTGCATGTGTTCTAAGGTATACATAACCCACATGATTACTCTAGTAAAGACTACTACAAAATGACTTTAGCTGACTTTGTTTCCCTTGTGGTCAAATAAATAGTTGACATTTTGAGGCATATTAATTATTCTCTAATGAAATAACACATCCATTGTCATACCTAAATTTCTTCATTAGAAGATTTTCATTACTTAGCTTAATGTTCCTTAATTAAAAGTACTTGTATATATCTTCATTCATACATTATATTGGATAGGATGGTTGCGAATAGATTAAAGATGTTTAATATCAAAATATTAGATAACTATCTCCTTGAAGCAAGTTAAGTTCATGAAAGTCCACCAAAAGAAATAATGTGATTGCAGACATCTCAAGTTACATATTATATTATTAAAACTTGTATGTTAAGTCATGAAAAGGTAAATGATGTATAACATTTTCATAGGTATCGGTGAAGTTACTTAAAGTAAATTACATCATTAATAACATGATAGTGTTATAGGATATAAGTAGTTCATAAATATTTTATTAACTCCATCCTAATATTCCCTTGCTCTCAATAGGATCATTCATAATCTTCAACCTTATGATTTGAAGTACATACCATGTATTTGAATCCTGACGCGTAAAATGAAATATTCCTAAAAGATAGCAATATCAACCATGGAATATTATGAATGGTAAAATTTCTAGGGGTAAAATAGACTTTTCACATATGACTTAACACTGTTATCAACCCAAACTTACGGAAATGTTAAATAGGAAAGAAAAACTCAAGTTGAGGATATATTTTCAGGGCCAAATAGAAAATTTTCTCCATAATTAATGAGTGTGATACAACCCATGGAGACTAGCCAACATCTTGTCTGCTTATAAGATCCACTCACTAAAAGGGAAAGTATTAATTCTTGAGAACAACATGAAATAAATTTTATTTATTTTCTAATATGTCTTTGGATGTGTATTTTTAATATTATTACATATCAAAGTTTGATAATGTAGAGGGAAAACAGAAATAAACAATTCTGTACTCTCTAGCCATGAATAAGAGATCTTTTGGAGACTAATTCTTATAATACATTTGTAACACGTAAAATAGCATAATGTTATGAACTATACTGTTATAAGTTGCAGTTTTAGTTGTACATGCTCAAACATCCAAGCTCAATATACAAATATATATAACTTGCAAGTTTAGTTTGAGACTCTATGGAACTTAAACACCAATTAATCAGGGCTTGTTTAGATCACCTTTGGATTGTAGTAATCTGATAGAATAATCTCTAGGTCATCCAAACACCCTAGATTATGGTGATGGATAAGGATAAAGGAGTATAACAATCCAACCAGCAGATTATTATAAACCTATATAATCCATCTCAAACATACAAATAAATATGATACTAGCTAGGTGCTCACAAAACCAAATCCTATATTCAGCGCCTATAATAAGAGATACCAACAGCCTATTTTTTTTATAGCTGAATATCCATATTATTATAATGAGCAAAATCCACCGCCGGTCCTTGAACTTGACTGGCGGTGTCATCTAGGTCCCTGAACTTCTAAAGTGATATCTATGAGTCTATAAACTTGATAGACAGTGTCATCTAGATCCCTGAACTTTCAAGGTAATCACCACATGTCCCTAAACTTGGCCGGTGGTGTCATTCCAGTCCCAGAACTTTCAACGTGATGACTGCAGGTCCCTAAACTTGGCAAGCGGTATCATTCTTGTCCAAATATGGTCTAACCTACTCTATAAGTTGTTATGTGTAAATTAATCAAGCATTATTTATCTAATATTTATCATGAAAA